>ERZ1026780.151-NODE-151-length-60956-cov-41.542963_pt1 | contig 60956 bp, 70 predicted proteins | sample MGYA00380126_ERZ1026780 | MGnify/ENA primary metagenome ERZ1026780 (study PRJEB33269, sample SAMEA4719762) | human gut metagenome | biome: human-associated habitat; feature: organic feature; material: feces | place: Cameroon | collected 2013-10 ... | reverse complement strand
GCCTGACGACCGGATGCCGCCAGGCAGCCGGGAGCCGAAGGTGCGCCCGGCAGACGGGACAACACTGCAGTAGTCAGAATCAGAGCAGCAGGAAAAAGAAGAACAGTAGCAGTAGCAGTAGCAGGAACAACAACATCAGTAACAGACAAATGACAGGCATGAAGAAACAGAAGCCCCCACGCGTAATGAAAGGGGCGGCGCGTCAGCGCGGCCCCTTTCAGCGCCACCGGAGCGCGGGCTTTTCCCGGCGCGGGCAGACGGGCATTTATCCTCCCGCCTGCCCGGAGTCATCAGGCACGCAGACGAATAATCATCGTCGGAACACTGGTATAAGCAAACATGCCGCGCGGCAGCTCCTCGCGGACGTCAGAAAACGGTAACAGCTTCTCCTGCTGGCGCGGCCCGTTCAGACAGACGGCAACCAGCACACCACCCGGACGCAACAGGGAAAAGGCCCGAAGGATATGCTGGATATCCTGCCCGTGGCTGAACGGCGGATTCATGATAACCCGGCTGTAATACTGCACCGGCAGCCATTCCATGAAGTCGCCACACTGAACCCTGACACCGTTAAAATTTTCCCGCAGATACCGGACCAGCCCGCTGTTGATTTCCACCGCATCACACATGGCCCCCGGCGCGGTATCCCGAATCGCCCGCAGTATGGCCCCGGTGCCGGCAGAGGGTTCCAGAATGTGATCACGGTTGCTGATCTCCGCCAGCGTCACCAGGCGCTCACAGACCGGGGCAGGTGTCACAAAAAGCTGAGATTCAGCCCGGATTTCAGCAACCGGCACGGCGTTATCCAGTCTTGCGCGCATCAGCCGGATACGTTCTTTTAACTGACTGTGCATGTCATTCGCTCCGTCATCCCCCGGGTATTTTCCCCGGGGGATATACCTTATTTTTGTGGGATTTCCGTGATTTTCATGTCGGTGATATACACATTCACCAGACGGAAATTATTGTCCATTGTGCGGCGGTAGCGGTATGCCCCGTGCTCTTCTGCTTCTGCCACACTGCGCACGGCCTTACAGTCCCGGGGCAGGGCGGCCCACTGTGCCTTTGTCATTTCCCGGAAACCTTCCCCCGGATAGTTGACTACCGGCGGACGCTTCGCGGTCTCTCTGGCGACAGCGGCCTCTTCTGCCGATGGCGCTTTGTAGTCCGTAATGCGATCGGGCATCACTTTCATCGTGCCGCTGTACCCGAGAAAACTGTAATTTGGCGTTGTGACTGAACTCACCGCCCCGTTGCTTTTGTTCACGCGGATGATGGTCAGCCACTCGCCCCGGCTGAAAACCTGCCCGCCCGGCTCAAAATCCTGTGTCCGGGTAACCACGCCGCCGCTTTCGTCCAGCATGGCACGCTCATAGATCAGGCGATTCTGATAGTGGTTAACCCAGCGTTGCTGATGCTGAATCTGCCGTTCATGACAGCGGATCGCAATTTCGCGGGCCTGCTCCGTGGTGATGATGTCATCATCCAGGGCCGACCACAGCGATCGACTCCCTTCATACTGGCTTTTTTCTGCCGGGCGCGGATACCTGTCCAGCGGGAAACAGGCGCTGACACGGTCATAACTGCTGATGAGTTTTGCCATTTTCAGATCCAGCGATTCAGCCCGCCACATCGTCAGATATTTCTGCGACTGCGCGATGGTCTTTTCAGCCTTGCGCAAATCAGCTTCGATTTTTTTGATACGACGCCAGCGAACGTCCGGACGTTCTTTATACTTCGCGTGAAGCAGTGCCGACCGCGCCCGCTCTTCCCAGTATTCCGCACGTTCAAAGAGCATCACGGCACGTTTCATGCCGTTTTCAATACGCTGCGCATCACGACGGGCGCGGCGTTCGCTGTGATGCCCTACAAGAATGGGCTGACCAGGCGGGATCATCGCGGCCAGTCTTTCCACTTCATCAAGTGCCTGTGCGGATTCACTGGCCCGCTTTCCGCTGTATCCGGTAAACCGCTCCGCCCGTGCTTCCTGACGTTCAGCGAGCGTACTGTCTTCATCCTCAATCTCTCCGGCAAGTGAGAGGAGCACGTCTTCCCGGCCCGGTGTCCAGGCCGGCGCGACAAACAGCGCCTGTTTGGGTGCCCAGCGGAAACCGGCATCACGCACTTTTTTATACGTCTCCGGGTCAAGACGTGACGCGGCATACAGGCGCAGTTTGTTGTCATCCGGTGAGTAGGTCGCGCGGTACATCTGCACAGGGCTGGCGGCTTCCGGGGTGGTCATGGTGATTGCTGCTAATGTCATAAAATGTTCTCCTTCCGTCTGTTGCCGCCCCTCGCGGGGCGGCTCACCTCATCAGTTAAAAGCGCGTTTCAGTTCGAGTGTGCGGAGCACCTGCCCGAAGGCCGTGTTTTTCATGGCGGGGATGTGTACACCACGCCCCCGGTGAAAACTCCGGGCTATGTGTCGCCCGAAGGCTTTCAGCACGGGGTCAATTTCCGGCGCGGGGATGTCTTCGCGTCTGAAACGGGGATGACGGCGGGGCTTTACAGCCGCTGCAGAAGGTGAAACAATACTTACCGTCATAAATGAAACTCCTTATGACTGTTGAATGGAACCGCAGAAACTGCTCGAACAGTTTTTGCGGTGTGGATTAAGCAGGTCCTCCCCGGCCTGCTTTTTTCATATCTGCGTCTGACGTTCTCCGGTGTTTTCCTCCTTCTGTTCCTGCGTTCTCATTACCTGCCAGCCGGATGACTGACAGAACAAATAAATGCGTATTGCCGGAGCCTGAAATAAATCCTGATTTTTAAAGAACATCACCCGTTGAGTTTCGGGAGCCGCGGTTTTGACGTTTCGCGGGAACCTGCTGCTGTATTCCCTGTGGTATGAACTTCACCCGTTTGAGAACCTTCGCCGCAAGGGGCATCACTGCCACGGCCTGACGCACCTGTCCGGGGCAGAACGCAAAATTTTTTACCGGGTTTTGGGTAAAAAATTTTGTGGGCTGTTCATTTACCCTGGACAGTCAGTGCGGAAGGTTGTGGCTGTATCAGCCCCCGGCGACAGGGACTCATACGGGTGTGTGGCACCGGCAGGCAATGAGCAGGGACCCGCCGCAACGACGGAGAGCGCGTGCGCGAAACGGCGTTGCCCCTTACATCCCGGCGGCCTTTTGCCGGGATGCCAGGAGCGCAGGCCACGGCGCGACAGAGGCGGCGCGACCGGTACGGTCGCTGCAAGCCCGGGGTTTTCACGCATCGGACCGTAGCGGCAGCCCGAAACCGCGCCAGCGGGTTCGGCGGAGACTGGCAGGTGCGCCAGCAGCTGCCTGTCGGAGTCGGGCCTGACGACCGGATGCCGCCAGGCAGCCGGGAGCCGAAGGTGCGCCCGGCAGACAGAACAACACTGCAGTATTCAGAATCAGAGCAGCAGATAAAGGAACAACAACATCAGGAACAGTTCCATAACATAAGAAAGAAACACTCCTGAGTCAGACACATCACAGACGGGAAGGGTAACGGGCGACGCGCCAGCGTGGCCCGCTTCCCTTCAGGCAGGCGCCAGCCTGCCAGGGGTTTTCGCGCGGGCTGACAGGCGGCCTCCACCGCCTGCCCCTGTATCACCTGTTTCTGCTGCCCTGTAAGATGTAGTGGCCGCCCAGAAAAACAGCCTGCTGATTCGCCACAAAATCGCAGATTTCATCAACAATCTGCGCAGTGGTGAGCGGTTTCTGCCCCATTTCACGACGCCGCGCATTAATCACGGCCCTGTAATTACGCAGAATTTCGCGGGTTTCTGTGCTGATATTCATGACATCTTCTCCCCGTCCAGCGCCTGTAACACAACGTCCATTGCTTCGCGTTCTTCCCTGACGAATGCGTCACCGTCGCCCCCGTTCTCACTCCCGACGACGTACAGGCGCTTCATTTCACTGCCTGCCAGCGCCATCACTTTTTCCAGCATCACCGCCGGGACTGTCACCTGACGGCTGGCGCGCTTTTCTTCCATCAGTTCACGAACAACGCCGTGAACAACGCTGACATCCGCACCATATTCAAAGGCATCGTCCAGCCGCTGCATGACGGTTTCCAGCTCATCGTCTGTCAGACTCCAGTCCTGGGCTATGTGACGCACATCCCCACGGGTCAGCACTACGGCAAAAACGCATTCACTGTCCGGCACGTCTGTATCCAGCACTTCGCGGATAATTTCTTTAACAGTACAGTACATGTTCTCGTCTCCTTTACAGGGGCGGCATTGCCGCCCCGTCCGTTAATCAGTCCAGAGCCGCGTAAATCGCGTTGCATTCGGGGTGAAATTCGATGTGACGCCACAACTGCGCATCGCGCATCCGGTAAAGCTGGGTCAGTCCTGCATCCCCGCTGTCGTGGTACAGCCACAACTGGCGGTTAATCACAAGGGAGGTCAGGATGATGCCTGCGGCATCAGCACTCACGGTACGGTCAAACCAGTTTGCACCGTTCACCATGTGGAAACGGTCACCGTCCGGCATCATGTAACCGCCACCGTCCGGCAGGCGGATGAAGTGCCAGAAGCCGCCCTGATATTCCGGCATCATTTTTTGCGCCAGCGCGTACACATACGCCTCGGCATACAGAAAATCGTTGCCAAACAGGTAAGGCAGAAAGGAGAGACGGTCGCACTCTTCAACGTTCAGAGTGACAGGTTTCGCATATTGCATGATGTTTTCCTCCGTTGTTCACATATTCCGCGACACCGGGCGGTGCCGTGCCTCCATAAAAGCCGGGCGATAAGGCGGGGATGCAGGGGCGCAAGGGAAGCCGCAGCCTGACGCACACGGCTGGCGGGAGTTGAAGGGGACGGACGCGTTTTCGCGGACGGCCGGCCGGAAAATCACGGCAGACGGGAAGGAGGGACCGGGTGACCGCAGCGTTCATTTTACCCTTGCATCCCCGCCAGCCCGGCTAAGATGGAGGCACGGCACAGCCCGCACACGACACGGTGGCCACATAACTGAAAACCCACAAGGCCATGCCTGCATGGCCGGGTAAAGCGGAGCCGGCGGCGACTTCTTTTGTGCTCTGTCCGGGGACCGGCAGGAAAAGGCGGGGATTTCCCCGCCATCGTCATCAGCCCCGGATTTTTGCGAGGGCATCCGCCATGCTGCGGATTTCAGCCCGGGCTTCCCGGACCACCTCCCGCAGAACACCACGGTCAAACCAGCGGCGGGGCGGTTCATCCGGTATACGCAGCACATCGCAGGCCAGCCCACTGGACAGGATATGCTCCACACACTCACTGACCAGGTACATTTCCACTGCCGAAAAACGTGCTCCCCGGTTCACGATGGCATCGAGCACCACGGGCAGGTTTTCGTCATCTTCATCGAGCCAGCAGGGGTGATCGCTTTCCTTCACGACCAGGCGAAAGCGGCGCGTCTGGCGGGTCAGCAACGTCTGACCGCTTGTGGTCAGCGCCGCCCGGATACGCCGCGCATCTTCTGCCACCCGGCAACTGACACTGCATACTGCATCTCGCACCGCATCAAGAACTGCCCTGATTTCGTCTTCGGTCAGCCATTCTCCGGCATACGGGAAAGACACCTGCGTTCCGTCTGCCGGAAGTACCGGCAGCGACTGCCACTGACTGCCGGACAGTACCAGTTCCGCCCCGGTTCCGGTCAGTTTCTGAATGGCGGAGGCCAGGTGCGGCGGCAGCACGCCATCGTGGCGGTTAACGAGTAACGTCGCCAGCCGGGGCGCATCCAGCCGCACGTAAATGCTGATCCAGCCCGGATGGTTCGGATTTCGCTGGTCAACATCCGTCTCTTCCGGCCAGCCCTGCGCCAGCAGCAGGTTACGGGCGTGGCGACAAATCAGTGCATTCAGCGTTTCGTTCATGATTCATGGTCTCCCTGAATCGCCGCCCGCAGGCGGCGATAACATCAGTCGTTTTCGCGTGTGTTGTTTTTCAGCAGGGTGCGGGCCTGATTAACCACCGCCTGACGGCGGGTGACGCATTCCGGGACGGCGAGGCCATGATCCCGGGCGGCCCATTCACGTTTCCACAATGCCTGTTCAGCGGTCTGAATCAGGGACGCCAGCAGTTCAGCCGGAACGGTCACCTGGCGGTTTTCGCTCACGTTGCTGATAATCTCCATCGCCGCGGCGGAAGAAATACCGGACTCAATTCGCTGGTCTTCCGGGATGTCCTCCAGGCGCGCCAGGACGGTCCTGATTTCATGATCGGACAGGGAAATATCCATTCCGTCAGCGAGGGCCTGGATCTCTTCCGGGGACCAGACAACCAGCATCAGCGGCGCGTCTCCCGGATACTGCGCTGCCAGCTCCCGGCAGAGCGTTTCGCATGTTCCGTACATTCTCGTCTCCTTCTCAATCTTTGAAGCAGGAATCCAGTTCCAGAATTTCGGTATACGCCTCCATAAACAGGCGATTGGCGCGATACAGCGTCTGGCGTGTCAGGCGTTCAACAAGCACATCGGAATCAAAGCGACAGCGATGCTCCATATCGTTCAGCCTGGCCCGAAGGTCACACATGGTGTTGGCCACCTCCGCCACGTCGGCGCGAAGTTTTTCGTGTCCGGCATAGTTCATTTACGCAGCCTCCGGTTCAAACCAGTTATCATTCGCGGCCCCCTGCTGCATGGCCCGTTGCACGGCGGCCAGTCGTTGCTGTCCGGCACGGTGATACTGTTCAAGCAGCTCGATACCGATATACCGGCGTCCGGACTGGAGGGCGGCCACACAGGTTGAGCCGCTGCCTGCAAACGGGTCCAGCACAATCGCGTTCGGGTGTGTGAAGCTCTCAATGAGCGGTTGCAGGCTGGTAACGGGCTTTTCAGTCGGGTGATGACGATTGCCTGAATATTTCCAGCCCAGCACGTCGGGCAATGGCTTCTGAGGCAGCGCCGGACGTCCTTTTGCCAGGATGTAGGCGCATTCGTGGCGATAGCCCACATATGCGGCCTTCGATGTGTAGGTTTTGGTAAACACCAGGTGGCCAACCACGCTGAATCCCGCATTTTTCCAGGCGGCCATAAAGCGATCGACGCGGTTCCAGCCATAGAAGCTCACCATCAGCGCATCTTTTTTCAGCACGCGGTACATTTCATTACAGGCCGGTTGCAGCCATTCATCGGTTTTATCGCCGGCAATGGTACGCCCCTGTCGGTCACGAAAACCGACGAGATATGGCGGGTCAGTTAATATGAAATCAATGGCGTTATCAGGGACACGCGCCATAACATCGATGCAGTTACCGAGGACAAAACGGGACATATAAAACTCCTTCTCTTACAGAGGGCACCGGGAGGGCGCCCCTGTGGCGCCCGTTCCCCGCTGCCTGTGGGCTGTTCACCGCGTCCGGTAACGGGTCAGGCCGACCGTGGAATACCGCAGCCGTCGTCTTTTTGACGGCGAGGATATGCCGCGAAAGCGGCTTGAAGGGCGTTCATCAGAAAAGGGCGACGGGCTGGCGTACACTGTCACCGACGCCAGCCGGGAGCGGTAAAGCGCCCGTCCCGTGCCCGGCCGGACGCGGGACACTGACCACAGGCAGCGTTCCTGCCGCGCCGCATCAGCCGGCGCAGTAAAAAGAGGAGCACAGCGACATCTTTTGCCTCCCAACAACCCCCCCCCTACAAAAAAGAGCGACACCCACAAGACACCCAAAAAAAACAAAAAAACCAAACACACAAAAACCCAACAAAAACCCAAAACAGAATCAAAACCCTTGAACACGGCAAAAAATGCTGTACTATGGGTATAGACACCCAACTAACACCCACAGGAGATATTTATGATTAAGGTATTCTGTGATGATGGTTCTACAGCCGTTAAGCTTGCATGGTTTGAAAACGGCGAACTAAAAACACTCATTAGCCACAACTCGTTCAAGGAAGGATGGAACACATCAGGTTTTGGAAGTGAGAAAACCTATAATTACTTAGTAGATGGTGAAAAATATGCGTTTGATACACATAACCCATCAGCAATTGTCACCACCAATATTGAATTCCAATATAGTGTGGAAAATCGTCTTGCTGTACATCACGCACTACAACAAACAGGTATTGAGCCAGGAGATGTAGAACTTTGGGTTACATTACCTGTATCTGAATATTTCACTACAGATATGCAAGAGCATACGGATAACATAAGAAAAAAAATAGAAAACCTGAAAAAAGAAATTACGCTAAATAAAGGCACCGTATTCTCAATCAAGAAGGTTCATGTATTACCAGAATCTCTACCTGCAGCTTTGTCCTCTCTCGAAGAGGATAAAGTCAGTGATCTTGAAACGTCTCTTGTCGTTGATCTTGGTGGGACAACTCTTGATTGTGGTGCTATAGCTGGTAGATATAAAAATGTAACACAGGTATCCGGAGAACCTGGCCTCGGCGTAACACTGGTAACAACAGCAGCAATGAACGCCTTAAAACAAGCAGGAACCCATACAAGTTACTATATTGCAGATCAGCTTGTCAGAAACAGAAATGCTGATGATTTATTTGAAACTGTCGTTAATGACGGTAGTAAAATCGATACTGTTAAATCAGTAATTGAAAACAGTATTTCCAGGCTTTCAGATAGAGTTATAAATCACTTACACTCTTACAAAGGAATAAATCGTATATATATGACTGGTGGTGGTGCAGAACTGATCTATCCAGCAATAAAAAGTGCATTCCCCTTATTAAAGGATAAGGTGAAAATTTTACCTAATGCGCAATTGGCTCTTGTTATTTCTATTGCTGAAATAAATAGATAATGAGGTACAGGATGGGAGAGGAACGTCGTAAATTATGGCTATACTTATATCCTGATGAGCCACAACAACAATCGGCAATAGAAACCATTGAGGAAATACCTCAAAGACAACGTTCTGATTTCTTCAGAGACAGTATTGTTGCTGGTATTGCCTTGTCAAAACTAGATAAACGATTACCGGCACTTGTAGCTATGCTACTACAACAAGATAGTAATATAGACACTCTGGTACGTATTTTAAAAATACTATTTCCTAAACTTAATGTTGACTCAACAGAAAATAAATCAACACTCCTTGCCGTTGCTTGGCAGAAAAGATGTCGGGATGACTTGCAACAAGGTACACCATGGTCTTCCTGGTTTGCAATTAGTGAGGATGAATATAATCATCATATTGACCATCCAGCGTCAAACTGTCAGGTACGTGCACTATGGACTTATGATGAAAACGAGCAGAAAAAGGATATATCGAACCAAGAGAGCATGTCCTTTTCAGACACAAATATAAATAAAAACTCAGAAACGTTGACTAATGCTAAAAAGTTATTTGGCACTTCAGATTAACTTTTAATTTATGATATTTGCCTTCCCCGTGGAAGGCAAATACATTAAGTTCGGAGTGACGTAACCACAGTGGAGAAGCCGGGTGCTGAACGCCCTCCACCTCCACCTCCAACGAAAACCGACAGAACAACAGCCCAACTAACCACTGAAGGTTGATTTCTTCATACTTGTTTCCTTGATTTTCTGGACAATTAAGGTCGGTTGTTTTTTTGTTGTCAGTGGGAATCTCACCCAACTGTCGGACGGTTCTTTCGGTCTTCTGAATCTGCTGATACGTCAAGCTGATCGAACTATCGGTCTTCTCGCTCCAATGTTTCTTCCACTGTGCATTATGCTGAATTTTCAACAAAAACAAAACCTTTTTGACATTATAACCTGAATGTCTAACGACGCGGGAAATTAGAAGAGGGGTGAAAAAGAGGCCACTGGCGCAACCTCGGAGGTTGTCACTCAATATCAAATAACAACTGGGGGTCTGAGTCGTAAATAGTAGCTATCATATAAGCCATTGTGGCTCTGGCAGGCATCCCCATCAAGGTACGATAATCAAACTCTCCGAGATTGTCGTTTTGCTTACAATGGACAATGAACGGGATAAAGAAATCATCAAATACTTTCTTGGACGAAACTTTCTTATTCCTAATAAAAGAATACAGTACCGAGTACTCATTACCCATATTTTGAACAAGCAAATTAACACCTTGAACCATAAGAGCCGTTGCCATTGATGATTGGGATAGTGAGTCAGATGAACTATATATCTCTAACCAGTCACCAAATTCAATCAAAGTAAGCTTGTCATAATCTGACGTTTTACCAGTAAAAATACTGAATAGATTACCTATAAATCCCATAAGTCATGCCTCCGAGGCTTTTTTTCTGCTGTAAAATGTTGTTTAACTCCAGCTAACCCGTTTTACGAACTGCGCAAGAGTCATAGCCTGCAGATCATCCAACTCTAAACACAACTTCTCGATACCATTCATAAGCATCCCTCAGTAAGTTAACGCTCAGATAGTAACAGCCAAGAATCACGCTAACCAGCAGAACTGGACGGAATCGCCTGAATGTCTAGGTAGCGCGGGGAATTAAACGAGGACGTAAAAAAGACCTCTGAAACGACCTTGTTATTGAAGCGCATTATTGTTTTTCAAGCTTGTCCCTTTGATACGCATAGGGGTTCCAAGCCGCAACCGCCGAAATTTCCGGAATGAACAAATTTTGCGCTCGACAACCTGTACGTAAGACCGCCGTTAACCGGACAGCAAAGAAATAGCTGTCTAGCGCGAAAAATCACTGCCCGTAACGTATCATATAGCTGGTACGAATAAATTCTCACTTACTGCACCATAAACGTACACGTCAAAACCTGCCAAACATGCTTCAAAAATCAACAAATTCGCTGTATCGGAAATTTCGGCGTTTCCGGCGTACAACCCCGCATAATAGCTTCTTTCGCTGCGACAGCTTTCGCACACCAGGTTTTCGCTGTCTTCAGACTCCTCATAGGCTGTAAGAAGCGCTTCCCCCGTCAGAGCCCGACAACAGTCATGGTGATGGGCTCCAGGATCGGAGACACCGGAACAGTGCTGCGTCATGAACGGCTCAATGACTGCGCGCTGCTTTTCTGACAGAGTGGTAAATCCTTTATCAACGGCACGCTGCGCGATCCCTTGCACCATCTGTGATGCATTATCAAAAATGCCGTGTGTGATTTGATGATGCAGAATACTTTCGTTAACACCCATAAAATCCCCCAGAGGATTGCAGTTAAATGACTGTTACTGCCAGCGAAGCCTTCACGCTTGCGTAATGTCTCTCCAGTATAGAACATGTTTCCATCTGGTCAGCGCCAGCTATATGAGACGTTGCTGTCAATATTTTTCGCGCCGAATAGTCATTGCTTTGCTGTCCGGTTAACGACGGTATTACGTACAGACCGCCAAAAATGGGGGCGTCATGAGCAAACTCTATCCGGGGGCTGGAGATGAGGAAATAGCCCTGCTTATCGATGCACTGACAGCGCTACGCGTCGAACGCGGGAAAGTCTGGAATACGACCTGTGACATAGCTCAAGCGGCGAACAAGCATCCGCCATCGCTGAAAATATGCTATTGATAACATTACACGGCTGGCTCGTCGGCCAGGTACCAGAAAAACACACTGGCTGGATTGATACGGGCTGCGATCATTTCCTCCAAAAGTCCCACCGTTATGATCTACCCTATTGATTACATTAATTATGGCGTTGAATTTCCGTCATAATAACCTGATACTTGTACCTCTGCATCTCCCCATTGCTCATGTTCTGGTTCGTCAGGGTGAACCACGGCAGCCTGCGGCTGCAAATTGAAAACCATCCCCTGTTAGTCCTGTTGTTGCCGCTCGCCCCACAGAATATGTATGCTCTGAGGATCTGTTTTATTAAGGACTCATCCCTTTATGGGGTTCCAAGCCGGAAACCTAGATATTTCCGCGACCAGTAACGGCGTGGGTTATCACATAAACGACCGATTGAGTGACACTCACAGAAACAACAATTTCGACACTGAATTCGTCACATAACCCGTCACTTATTCAATGTCATGCAAAGCTGTCTGTGACTCGCTTTAGTGACGGAATTTTCTGGGATTCCGGCTTAGCCCCCCCCTATTACACATTATTTAAATAATGTTAATTATCTAGAGATTAAAGGAACCAGTCTAAGTTAATAGATTGAATACTTATATCTGTAATACAACCATACTGTTCTTCGTATTCTTTATTTTTCTCTGGTTTATACATGAATGTCGTTTCAATTTGCATAGTGCAATTCTTATTTACGCAAGTATCATCATCACCATTAATCCAAGAACAAAATCTCTCACTATTCAACAGGAAGTTTATATCATCTTTAAAAAAGATAAGTTTAACTTCAACGTGACTATAATCCAAACGACATCTGCATGATATGCCAAATTCATTCGACTCAATTTGTATTATGTCAACTTTAACCTTAGAGAGGTTTTCCATATAAACAATGTCGGCTTCAAAAAGCAAAGAAACATGTTCTCTGCTATGGGTATTTTTTATATTTTCCTTATCTTTAAAAAACGAGTTAAAAACTTCCAAACAATCATCAAAAAAATAACTTTCGATATATCTTTCAACTTCCTTATATGACGTAGAATATTCATCTTTATTTATCGAATAAAACTTCACAAGTTCAGATATTGAACAAAAATACTTAATATTCGCTCTTACTTTTAGGGATTCTATATCATCAATCAGATCTTTATGCAAAACATTCCGCTTCTTTGTCTCAGAAAAATCACAAACATTGTTAGAGACAAAAGCCACTTCTTCATCTTCAATTTTATTTTCAACAAGATAATTCAGAAAAGAAAGCCAAATTAAACAATCCTTGTAACCGGAACCGTTTTCTTTGAAAGGTTTCTTTACATTAAACGCTTTTTCACAAATCAGATGATGTGGTACTTTATCAGATTCAATTTTTATTACTTTTTTTTCATCAACATATTTATAGATCTGCGACAAAAAACTATAATCTCTAGGATTAAAAAGATCCTTGCTAATAACATGTCCATCTAAAGAGACTTCGTCACCAAGAGGTAAAAAATTATTATAAATCTTCAACGCAGATTCAAGATTTTTTTCAGCCTCTTTGTATTTATTCTGAAAGTGTTTTTCTACTTCCTTTAATACTATATCTGAAAGAAGTAATACATGTCCTTCATTATTTATATAATTTAGTATTAAACGCAAGTTAGCAGACTTAATATAATATGAATTATAAAATATATTTGTATCAATTAAAATTTTCACCAATTCCCCCTAAAAAATAAAATATTTTTGCAAGAGTAAATCTCGGTAACCTGACCACTCAGCCAAGTATTCAAAGAATAAATCGGGGATTCTGACGCTGGCCTACAACCCCAGGATATTGACACGACAGGCCTCATCATTCACTTCATAAAGTACATGCTGTCCAAGTAAGCTAATATGGCGCCCCTTCACCATAGCGTTCATCCGTTTCATACAGCCGAGGGGAATCTGCCAGGCGATCGGTTACAGTGATCAAACGTTCTGTCATGTTCCTTGCATCCCAAAGAGATGCATTCTCGGCCAGATATTCAAACAACGCTGTTATATCCTCAATCGCACCAGGTCGCCATTCTATTTCATAACCCATTGCGCAGTTCCTGATAACGTCCCTGTAGTTGCTGGCGCAGTTGTGCGGAACTCATTCCCGGCCGCTTATCAGCGCGAGCAGCGGCAACTTTCGCTCGTACCTGTTCGTCGTATTCCGCCCGTGCCAGTTCTTCATTAGCGAGGCGTTGCAATAGTGCAGACTTGTCTGTGCTGCCTTCTGGCAAAATACGAGGCAGGTTTTCGGCCAGCTCGCGCAGGAAATTGGCGTTTTCGTAATGTGTGGTGCTATTCATAATTGACTCCCCCCTTCATTCAATAAAGGGCAATTACAGGTTTTTTGATGCTGCACGGATGGGTATAACGAGTCAGAGTATCGATATTCCCCCCGGTGATATTGTTTCACAGGCAGGCGATAACCGGAAAATAATGCTCATTTACCTGGCAATCTGGGTGTTGTCAGGTTTTATACAGAGTATATAACCTTTCAGACACAGCCACCAACATATACCGCGTTAGCGGCATGGAAGGCGGCATACGGAGGTTACATGTAGCCCAGGTGTAAAACCGGTGTAAGCCGATACGGTCATCCGGATATCACCAGTCCTCCTCCAACCCTGTGAGGCCATGCGGCCTGTCAGCGAGGAAAATTCCTCTGTGCGCGGTCGGAGTGGTCTTTACCCACAGGCGGGACGTATCTCCGCGTAAGTGGGCCATCAGGGCCGCTTACGAGCGTGTATGGGGTCAGTTTGGATATTGGAAATTATTGTATTATAAGGACTTGTGTCAACGCCGGTATTTACGGTTTCTGTCTGCTCTTCAATAAAAATAAAGGGGTGAGACTGCGGTACTACAAATGATCATGATTAATTGTCGTCGATTCGGGCCTTGATGAAAGACGCTCGTGAGGTTCTTGTTGGGGTCTGGGGGGAATGGAACGAAAACGTACGTTAAGAGCATAATTAATTGTTTATATTGAATTTATTTGATTTTGAGAAAAATATAATGAATAAATATTGTCTGTTTATTCCTCTGTTTGTGGTCTTCAGCCCACTGACATTTGCAAAACCAACGGAAATACTGAAGAACCCGACAAAAGGGATTCTGTGCGACAAATATATCTGTGCCGACCAGCACGGGATTTCATCTTCCCTGACCAGAAAATATCTGGGTGAGAAACGTGAGGTATATCTTCTGGCACAGGGTGAATTTGATAAAACCCAGTTTACCTTCAGTAATGGCGTATTCTGTGATACCGGAGAAAAACGATGCTATACAAACCGTTATTTTGATAAAGACGGAAAGCGGAGTCCGGTAGCTGAGACGGGAACTCGGTTGTTGTTTTCGGAACTTATCAAACAGTAACGTGAGTTCAACAAGGGGTCTGGGGGCAAATGGGGATCCGCTTGGAATTCGGAAAATAAACCACGTTAAGACTATTTTTTAGTCAAATAACTTTCAGGAATCGCCAGAATGGCGGGACAACAGCGGTTTTGGTGTCCGAAATCGTACAATTCTGTACATCCACGCAAGGGAAAGTACGGAAGTGAGCCAAACGGTTATCGGACGGTCAGAACATTTCGTACAGCCTTTACGTTCAGTGAGTTAGCTGGCCTAGATGTAACCACTCGTTCAACTCAATTCTCTTAGCGTGGGAAAATTTCCGAATTCCAAGCGGCCCCCATATTGACCATCCAACGTCAAACTGTCAGGTACGTGCATTATGGACTTATGATGAAAACGAGCAGAAAAAGGATATATCGAACCAAGAGAGCATGTCCTTTTCAGACACAAATATAAATAAAAACTCAGAAACGTTGACTAATGCTAAAAAGTTATTTGGCACTTCAGATTAACTTTTAATTTATGATATTTGCCTTCCCCATGGAGGGCAAATACATTAAGTTCGGAATGACGTAACAGGTTATGGCAGCAGAATAAATTCTGCTGCCATAACTGTATCTTATTGTTTTAGTTATTAATCAAACGTCCCCTCTACCACAATCACGAAACATCATAATATAATTAATATGGAACCACTATATGCATGAGGCAAGACTCATTTTCAGAAATAGATTTTGGGAATTTTATTTTATGATTAGGTAAATTACTGACAAAATCATGCTTTTCTGTCTGATAAAAATTACGCAAAATAAATTCAACAAACCATCGTGGACTCAACGGCGCCGTTATAGGAATTCTACACCCCTTTACATCACCAAGTGTAAGATGGCTTTTGGCATGCTCAACATCAATATAAACCCCCTCCCGTCCATCAAAATCGAAACGCAAAGGAAATGGAACAATTCTCCTTTGAACGATTTCAACAAATAATTCATCATGCATATACGCATCTGAAGCATTCTGAAATGGCAACAAATTTGGTGAAGGATAAAAAGCCAACCGGTGTTGCAACAACTCTGCACCATCTAAACAGTACATCATCTGAAGCAATGCTCCATCAATAAGCTTCATATTATATGATCGTTTTCCCGCCAATTCATGATAAATTTCAGCGTATTCAATATTACCCAATGCAATAGATATATGTTCCGCGCCACTAAAAGTGATCTCAGTCAATCTACCAGATTTCCGAATGCTTGAGAAGTTTGCGTCGTCGCATATACCTTTGCCAATCAATTCAGCAATCAAACCATCAATATCTTGCTTTATTATTGAAGGAGTTAATATCATCATTCGCGCCCACCAAAAAGTTTCATGATTTTCTCACGAATGGCCTCATCAAGATCCTCAGGATGGATCTCCCCTTTTTCAAGATCATTCAGAACTTCCACAAGTTGTACTTTCCTGCGTTCAAGACGCTGGCGTTCCAGCGGAGACAAATCACGATGAACTATGCGCAACTTCCCTAATAATACTTCATCAGGATATTCAAAATCCAAGACAAAACCTTGCTGCTTCAAAATAGAAAACTCGTCCAACAATCCTTGCATTCCTGGACCATACCCGACAATACGAACCCATGCCTTACTCCTAGTAATCGCTGTAAATAAACGATTACGTAAGCTAGCAAGATTAGGGCCTGAACTATTACACTCCTGTGCATTGATGACATAAACCATGCCCGCTTCATTACCCTTCGCTCGGTAAATTCCAGTAAATGTAACTGAAGGCGTTCCCGTCTGGAAGAAAACATCTGCATCAGTATCAACACCAGCTAAATGAGTTTGAATACCTACATCGAAAAGCCGCTTACGAATAGGACCTGTGCAACGACGTGCACTCTGAGGATCAGGATGAATTATGACAATATCATCATGACGAAGCTCATCTTCATCTAAGTTTTTCTTAACTTGCTGTACTAACCATGCATTCTGTTCCTCCTCATTCTCAAACTTTATGAACTGAACAAGATCATTAATATCAGAATGCTCTTCCAAGAACCTTGGGCTATTTTCTGTTGGGCGTTCTAAAACAACGTGTTGCCCTTTCGACAATTGTCCTCTCTGGACTTGGTATCCAATTTCTTCCCATAACGCTGGGTAGTCAAACATCTGCACTAAACCAGTTTCCGCGCCTTGTGGAGCGTTACGGTAAATTCCAAAACCAAGACCATGAGCAGCCACTAATACTGGGCGCGAATTACGGTAGCATTTCTGTAGAATCACATCTCTCTTGCGATCACTCCCAAACGTTACCAATGGTTGCCCATGTTCGTCACTACCGAAAATATCCTCAGGCGGTGGAAGTGATGTTCCTGATAGATTTTGAAGCTCATCATATGCATAGACTAATCTTTTTGGTTGCTTCAACATCGAATAGCAGAGTTTCAAAAAACTTGGGGCAAAATCTTGTGCTTCATCAACAAGAATTACATCATATAAATTAGTAGCTACTGAAGCATTTCCCAATGCTTCCTGGCAGACACCGTCAAAAGCTTTATCCCCCCCAAACCGGAGAGCTGCATTGTTAAAATCAAGAAACTGCGTACCTGTCGCACGGCAATACTCATAATATATCCCATCTCTTGAGTCGCCTCCTGGAGCCCCCCAAGCATTGATAATTCTAATTTTTGTCCAATCAGGTTCTTCTCCACTCTGCTCGATACAAAAATTGTTGATTAAACGCCGAAATTGCCCTTTAAGAGAACGAGTATGGAAAGTTACAGCAATCTGCCAATTTGGATATTGTGTATGTAAATAGGCAGCCTTTAGTGCCAAAACGATAGTTTTTCCAGAACCAGCCAATCCTCGAATTCTCTGAACGCCTTCAATTGTTTCAATAACAGCTTTATTCTGTCGATGGTCTAATGTTGCGATAGAATCCTCAAGAAGTTTGAGTTTCGCGCCACGCGAATCAGATCTAATAATCTCTCGCTTAGAACGACTCTTACGAATGCTGCTAAGACTTTCTATAGCTGATACCGTCATTCGATAAAGTTCATCGTTACCCTCAGGCCAATTTAAATCATTTAATACAGCCGCAAGCTCATGTTCATTGACAAGCGGATATCCCTCAATTGACAAATTGAGGGTATTTTCAATCGCTGGAGCAAACGAAATTACTGAGAGTGGCACAAGCAGGTTACGACCTTTAACTAACTCACGATGTAACTTAAGTCTAGCTTCAATCTTGTTCGCCAAATCATCTTGACGTTCAGCATAGTTTCCTACATTCCCCCCTTCTATTAAATCAAAAAGAACAATTCCTTTATCAGGACTTATTAATGTTGCATCAATTGAATATTTACCATCTGGTGTAGCAATCAAAGGATAACCTGTAAAAGCCACCCCTTTAATACCAGTCATAGCCTCTAATCTTTGCCCTAATAAATCTGTAGCAACTGGTTTTTTGTTCACTCCACGAGTGATAGATATTTTTTCGTTCATTATTTTTAACCCTTATTTATTATTGCATTATCATTTCTAGATCGATTTATATATTCACCTGACACTATAATACTTTTTATTTTTCAATGCACTATCAGTGAAAACCAACAAATTACATATATTTTTTGGATAAAAACACTCTCAACGTAAATGCTGTATAAAGCATACTTCATCACCCATTAATTGTTTAACTGTTCTTGCCCCCTTATTTCTAGACAGGGGTTGTATCTTAAGTTAACATTACCCGCTGACGTCGATATTGGGGGCCGCTTGGAATTCGGAAATTGTCCCACGCTAAAAGAATTGAGTTGAACGAGTGGTTACATCCAGGCCAGCTAACTCACTCAAGCGGCCCCCTTTTTGAGTGTTTTTTTAATCTTTTGGGGATTTAAATTTCTATTGATTCAATAGACTGCGCGAATATCGATGGTTGCACCACAGGCCTGAGCATATTTTGTCAAAGTTTTCATACTGGCTCCTAAAGGATTACTTTCCAGCCGGCTGATGGCTGACGGGCGTAACCCCATTCGTTCGGCCAGCGCTGACTTTGTTAACCCCGCTTTTTCTCTCATTTCGTACAACATTTCTACCATCTCCAGTTCTTTATCGGCATCTTCATACCCTTTGACAGCTTCTGGAGTATTAAGCATTTTTTGCTTTACCAGGCTGAACGGAACACCTTTTACTTTCATCATTTCATCTCCTTCAGGCGCATCCTGGCGATTTCAATAGCTTTCGTTGGTGTCTTTTGCGTCTTTTTCACAAATGCATGCAGCAGACAGATTTCGTTACCCGTTGCATAAGCGTACAGTGTCCTTGCGATATTTTTATCCCCGACTCTCAGTTCAAAAAGCCCTCCGCCAATAACACGGCTGTGAGGCATTTTCATTTTGTTACCTTCCTGTTCCAGCCGTTCAATCAGTCTGGCCATGCGACCACGCAGATTGTCTGGTAATTCCAGCAGCTCATCCAGTGCGGCCGGGTGAGTAATCACATTAAACATATTATAGCCTCCGAAAGAATAAAATACACCAGAACAGGAAAATTGCGCAAATATCAAATTTCACTGATAAATGAAATACATGTTGCATGTTAAGTACAGTTTTGATGCCGCGCCAGCGGCATGGAAGGCGGCACGCTGTGGTTACATGTGATACCGGAGTAAAACCGCCGAAGCCCGGCGTAAGCCGGTACGGATTGATAGATTTCATCTATCCCATCCCCGCCCTGCTAAGCCATACCCGCTTTCAGCCATGAGAGAGCTTCTGTGCGCGGTCGGAGTGGTCCCGACGAGGGTTTACCCGAAGTCGGGGCGTATCTCCGCGTTAGCGGGCCGTCAGGGCCGCTTACGAGCGTGTATTCAGTACGTCCAGCCAGAAGACTGACAGCGATGATAATGCTTAGTTACAACATTCATAATTAAAAGCGACTCTGTTCCCGCCCTTCGGGCGGGGGCGGGGCCGCTTTTCAGTTATGAGGGAGGGGCTTTGTGGCTTCAGTTCTGCGCGAGACCGGGTTTTTTCCGGGGTTTATGTTTGCATGTTGTAACTAAATCAGCTCCGGTCGGGGCCCGCCGCTTGCGGTGGGAGGTGCATCACTGTCTGTCCACAGGACAGGCAGTGAATAGGTTTTCTTTTTAAATGAATGTAATTAAGTAGTTTAAAGGAGATATAAACAGGTGTTTAAAAGATACATTGCACCCTGTAGGGCTGACGGCTGGCGCTTTATGACATGAACGGTTGTAGCCTTATGGGGGAGTCCCTTGCAGTTTAATGTGGATAAGCAAAATCCCCCGTCGGTGAGGCGTGTTTTGTATTAAAAACAAGGAGAGCCGGATGCACCAGAAGGTGGATGGTGAGGTTGTTTTTTGTATGTGATGCTGATTTTTTGTGCGCTGGGGAACTTCAGGCGTGCGGATGCCTCCGGCGCAGGCCGGATTATTCAGAGGAGGTCACTTTCAGGGGGAAGCTGTGGCCAGCCGGCTGTAATTGCGGTTACGTGACAGAATCATGCGCTCCTTCACACGACGCTCCACTTCACGTTTTACCGCCTCACGACTGGCAGTGAAGCGCCCTTCCGCGATTTCGCGCGTCAGCTGCCGTTTCACCAGGGTGACGATATCCTGGCGTTCCCTGCCCGCATCACGACGCGCACGGGCACGCTTTATTCCCCGGGACTTAAGCTCTGTCTGGTAACTGCGGAAACGCTCACGCACAAAACGCCAGGCTTTCGCTATCAGTTCATCCATACCCAGGGTATCCAGCCCCTGCTTTTTGCGCTGTTTGTTTTCCCATACCACACGGCTGCGGCGCGCAGCTGCCACTGCATCCTCAGACACATCAAGGGCGGCAAACAGCGCCGGTGTGAACGTGATATCGGTCGGAATGTAGCACCCGATAAGCGGGTCATATTCCGTCTGGTAGGTAATCAGTCCCAGCTCTGCAAGGAACGTCAGGGCCCGGGTGGCACGGGTGATGGAGAGTTTTCCGGCAGCAGACTCCGTCGCCAGTCCGCACTCAATGGCCAGTGTGGTGATGGAACACTGGACGCGGTTGGCCAGCGGGTCATAGTGGAAACACAGCCCCTGCAGCAGCGCATCAATGGCCCGTCGACGCAGCACCGGTGGCATGCGTCGACGCAGACCACGCGAACGGGCATATGCCACATGAATGGCGAAATCAAAACGGGAGGTGAAGCCCACCGCCTTTTCCATCAGTTTTTCGCAGAACTTCAGCGTTCCGGCACCTTCACGGGGTGTGAACACCGGATTCGGGTTCTTTACCTGGCGGTAATACGTTTGTTGAAGATCAGTCACACCATCCTGCACTTACAATGCGCAGAAGGAGTAAGCACAGAAAGAAGTCTTGAACTTTTCCGGGCATATAACTATACTCCCCGCATAGCTGAATTGTTGGCTATACGGTTTTTAGATGGCCCCGGTAATCTTTCTGTACTCGCCAAAGTTAGAGAAGATTATCGGGGTTTTCGCTTTTCTGGCTCCTGTAAATCCACATCAGAACCAGTTCCCTGCCACCTTATGGCGTGGCCAGCCACAAAATTCCTTAAACGATCAGCAATCTATCATGCACACCGGAAACAGGCAAGAATGTGATGTCGCTACATTTCAGTTAGCTGAAAGCACTTTTCTGCTTTATCAGTTCGGCAATCATCTCAGCCTGGGTAACGCCTTCAGCTTCACACATCACCTGCAATTGCGCTTTTAACGCAGCAGGAATGAACACCCTGAGTTCTTTATGTGTGGCACGTTTTCTTGCCAGGGATGCCTGCTGACGTTCTGCAAGCGTCAGAGGATTACCTTTTCTGTATGCTCGCTTTGTACCTGATGAGGAAGTCACTGCATTTTCTGTTTGCGACATCTCGCCTCCTCAATTCTCAAACAGGGATCGTTTCGCAGAGGATACTACAGTTTTTTGAAATCAGCGACTTGAAAGTTGTGACGATGATCTGTGTTGGCGCACAAATCATGTCTGATTACGACCGTTTAATGTGATTTTGATAATGAAATGACTGAAAAGCAGGAAATGCCTTAACCAGGATGCCGGCCCCGGGCGGGACCGGCGGTTTCTGGCATTTCGGGTGTCTGCCCCTGAAATACCTCACACTTCCGGAAAGCGGGGACTTCCGTCCCCGCCCGGCAGCTTACTTCCGTGCTTCGTAGGCCAGAGTTACCTGCACCACTGTATTTCCCCTGTGAATATTCAGTTCACATAACCGTTCCCTGAATATCAGTGAAAAACACAACACCGTGGCGCACACGGCGAGCAACCCGATAAGGGCATACTTCGTCATAAACTTTGACCTCTCTGCAAGGAAGAGGCTACAATCAGTAGTGCAACGTACTTCATGCAGACCTCACGAGTTAATGGATTAACGAGTGGGGTCTTCGCATTTCTGGAACCTGCGTCTTGCCTGAACCAGAAAGGCTCAGACACCCGCAGCGATAATACCATATTCCTGTCTGGTTACGACGACCTCCATGCCCCCGGTTTTTATTGCAGAAACGCCGGAAGCGGGGAAAACTTGCTTTTTCCCGTTTCCGGGGTTGGACAACTGAGCAACGCGAAGGCGTCAGTGTTACATTTGCACGGGGTTTTGCCCGTATCAGTAGCTCCCGTACCACCAGTCATCGTCGCTTTTTTCCAGAAGAATGGTAATACTCCGGACGTCATCCGGCAGTATTTCCCTGCAGAATCTGGCCGGAAGCGTAAACGTACCTGAAGACAACTTTACCCCTTCTTCATACGAACCCGTCAGTTTCAGTCTGATTTTCCGGATTTCTGAATCAAGTTCCGCAATAATAAATTCCTGCTTCCCCCGAACGGCAACTGTCACATAACACCCGGCAGAGCCTGAGTCTGTTCGCCTTATCGATAACTGGGTCTTGCTTGCGTATCTGTACGGCGCTTTCTGTCTTGTCATGGAAATAAATGCCATTATTGATTTTCGACCTTTCTGTTTTTATAAAAAAATATCATTTTATTTTCTGCTGCTGTATTACCAGATGATTTTATTCCCCTGAATTTTCATTATCCCGCGACGAACCAGTTCATCCCGGATATCATTGGTCAGGACATCACGCCATTCACCACGCATCTGTGATTTTAAATAATTATTAAATGCCCCTTCTGTTACCGGCATATTACGAACCTTCCGCGCTGCCTGTTGAATTTTGTTTGCCCACCGGATAACGATATCCATGTCGGGTACAGCCATCTTTACTGCTGACGCCTTATCCGGGGAGACACGACGACAGCAAATCCCGCGCGCCTGCAGTGTCCGGACAATACCGTCATATCCCTTGTCAGCAGAAACAATATGGTATTCCTTCTCCGGCCCGTAGTGGCATACACACTGCCCCAGCTCCAGTACCAGATGAAAATCAACATTGTTCCGGGAAACTTCACTGACATGCCGGAGTGTGACTCTTACTGCTTCATGGAAAGCGTTTACTGGCAGTGTCACATTATTCTGTTTCGCGCCGGCAAATATAATTAACTCCGTATATATATTTAAGGCAACTTCTGTCAGATTACTGCTGTTCTCGTAATCGATAAATGCAATCACCTGTTGCTTCTCTGATTTCCTGGTCACCACTTCCTCTTTCTGATTAACACATTTAATAACCAGGTAAAGAACCACAAATAACATCCGGCATCATCTGGTATTAACTATGTAATTACTGCATGTTATTCTTCTTTCCCACAACCTCCCGGTATTAACCGGTGGTAGCATCTCAGCGTAGATATACAGCATTCAATGTCAGTGATATGTCACATGAATGGGCCTTTTTCTCTGTTTATCTTCTCCATAATAGTTATTATCTCCATATGCTTTTTGTAAAACTTTCATGACAAAACATTACATCAGAGGGGTTATCAACCGTAATATGCTGTGCTACCTTTCCCGGGTGTTCTCTGGACGTGGGCACAGATTCTGTACATGATGAGGCATATACAAATATACTGATTCACACCAGGATACGTCCGGGATGAATCCTTCGGCCTCCGACCCCATGCGGAGGCTTTTTTTATTTCTCATTGAGCACGGACTGAAGTTCTGCCTTTATCCGGTTCTGGCGGCGAATTTTATCCAGACGCGCTGCCGCATACGCTTCCTCCTCCTGAGAAATATGCTCCGTCACATACCCTTCCGTGTCATACCGGCAGGCACCGGCTTTCATGGCACACAGATAACTTTCTGAACGGGTGATGGCCTTCAGCGCACGACGCAGTTTTTTATGCGAGAGCGGGATATTCCGCTGCACCATGTCTTCCAGTAACACGTCCCGGATACCGCAGGCCAGAAGCCGGGGTGTGTCACCGTCAAATAATCCCGGCCACCAGGGCTTCAGGGTGTTCACGGCCTCATCCAGCGTGGGCAGGTTCAGATAAATGGACAGCGCCTGTCTGGCCTGCGCTTTTTTTGCCGCCAGCTCTGCTTCCCGGGCCGCCTTCTCGGCCAGTTTCTGCTTTTTCACCTTCCATTTTGGTGGCGTGGTGACATTGATGATAGTTTTCCGGCTGCGGACAGGTGTTGTTCCCTCTGTTTTCCGCTTCAGTGTCAGTACCGGTCGTTTCTGCTCTGTCATTTGCGAATACCTGTCGTTATATTCTGCCGCTGGCGTTACTTCGGCGCTTTTATGCCATATTTCATCACGGTATGTTAAGCCTGTACCTGCAGTCCGTTAACCATCCCGGCAATAATCAGCAGATGCAGGGCATAACCTTCTGCAAACCACCGGCTTATCTGCAGGCGCTTTGATGACGCAGGTACATACTCATGCACAAGCCACAATACCAGCAGAGTCATGCCCATACCGGCCAGCATGGGGACCGCACCATTTGTACCGTTCAGCCATACAACAGAACACAGCCACAGTAAAAATAACCGCCCCTGATACTGCTCCGGCACCTGCCAGACAGATATGGCTGCCAGCAGCATCACCAGTCCCTGCCAGCCATAACTGGCAGTACTGAACGGCAGATACAGTGCCAGCATGGTTCCGGTTATAGCACCTTTTATGGCATCAGGGCGTTGCCAGAAACAGACCGCCTGCATCACCACGGCAAAACAAAACAGAATGTTCAGCTCCCACCACTGATTTCCTGTCCCCCGAAATGCCAGCCAGAATACCGGTTGCGCCAGCATTGCCATCAGCCACAGGCGATTTACGGCAGCCTGTCGTATCTGCCACCCCGCCAGATTACAGCCCGCCATCAGTGCGAAAAGCGGGAAGGCGCACCGCCCGGTCAGGTTAAGCCAGGGACTCCCCACATGAAATGCTGTGGCAATGTGGTCACCTGCCATCGCCAGAAATGCCACGATTTTGATAATGTCACGTTGTAATGGTGCCAGAGACAACAAAGGCAAGGCACCGGGATTCCGTACATCATCCTTACAGGAACACTCTCTGTTTTCCATCAGAGCGTCTTCTCTCTGTCAATCACCAGTTCTTTCTCCATCTGCCGCAACTGCTCCTGTGCGTTTATGCGTTTCAGTGCAGCCACTTCGCGCTGAAGTAATTGTGCGTTTTCTTTCTCTTCACGGGCTGCCGCCTGTCCGGCTGCCCTGATGTCCTGTTCTGCCACCGCATTTTCTGCATCCTGCATAGCCTCATTCTCTGCCGGCAGTATGTTCCGCACCTCATCCTGCTGCAGGGTTTCCCGGGCTGCTTTTTCAGCCTCCTGGCGTGCCCGCTCTTCCGGCGTCTGCAGACTGAGCAGTTCTGCATCGGTATTCTGTGCAGCCTGCACAGTTTTTATGGCTTCAGGTATCGTTTCTCCCTGTCCCTGCGTTAACTTCTGAAGCAGCCAGCCCGGAAGTGGCACGGTATCCTGTTGCAGCACAACACCACTTTCGGAGTGCTGGCGGGCCAGCGCCAGTGCAGATGCCGGGTCTGATGCCGTCAGCGTTACGCCATTATGGCTCTGCTGCAGAACCACAACGCCGGCATCATCTCGCCCCAGCCATCTGCCCTGCTCATCCAGTCCCTGCATTCGCCCCTCTTCATCCATACGGATTTCCTGCAACCAGATACCCTGTTGTCTGCCGTTCCGGTCGTAAGCCGGCCAGGCCACATGCGGTGCCGGATATTTGCGGCTGCCACTGATGAAGCGGGCTTCACTGTGGTCCGGTAACCCGGTTTCCCGCAGCAACGCCCGCCCCAGCGCATTCTGATTAAGCGCCCGGGCGCTGTCCCACAGATTCTGTGCCGTTGTGGCATGAACATCCTGCTGAACATCCAGCACATCATGCGCTGTCTTCCGGCTTTCACTGGCCGCCACGGATGCCAGCCATTTTCCGGTATCATCGGTATACACCTGCACATACTGCTTCATCCTTGAGAGCGCCACATACGCATCACTGAGGGAGGCAAGCCGCTGGCGTGCGCCGGTTGCACCGGCCAGGGCTATCACAAAGGCCTCGCTGGCCCCCTGGGCACGGTGTGCCGTACCGGCATAGCCGTAATCCAGATGCATATCAGACATCTCACGCCCCGGCTGAATCAGCCGTGTACGTTCACCGTGCTTCAGCGTGATATCGCCGTTATCTGCCACCCGGATGACCTCCCACAGCACCTGGGTATCCCGTCCCTGCTCCCGGTCCTGACGGGTGAAGCGCACCAGGTCACCTTCTGACAGCCGGATTTCACGCCGGGAAAATACCGCAATATCCCGCAGACTACTTTCAAAAGCGGAAAGCAGATGGTCCCGGCCTTCTGCATCACGCAGCATCACCACACCGTTTGCTGCATCAGGGCTGTGAATGGTGTAATACTGCTGGTTTATCAGGGCAATGTGACCGCTGTGCTGCGCCAGTCCTGCCACGGATTTCAGGGCTTCCGTCTGCGTTTTCTCCCTGACCAGCACCGTTACAGGAAGCTCATACCCCCCGGTTTTTCCTGTCTCATGCAGACGGTCATGAATACCGGCATTGATGGCCATTGCATCCGCGTTCGTCTGGGTGACAATCAGCGTCTGACGCCGGGCCTCTGCGGTACGTCCGGTGTAATCATCCACGATGGCAGATATCACCCTGTCTCCCTGCGTTTCTCTCTGTTCGCGGGTCTGGCGAATTTCAGTCACCGATGATGCCGGTACATATGCGCCATTATCCCGGGGCACCTGTTCCGGTGAAACGCGGCGTATCGTGTCCAGCGCCTCGCCGGTACGCCTTTCCAGCAGCGCATACACCGCCGGTCGCAGTTCCGGTGACTGACGCACAATGTCTTTCATCACCGCCACATCGATGGCACTGCGCTGCTGCATCAGGGTAAAAGGCGCACCACTGGCCACCGGCTGTAACTGCAGACTGTCACCGGACAGAACCGCACGACCACCTGCGGCAGCAATACGGGCCAGTGTGTCAGCCATGTCCCGGTTGCCCACCATGGAGCTTTCATCGATAAGAAACAGCGTTTTTGAGAAGTTAAGCTGTTCACCGCTCTGCTGACGTCGCTCCGTATCCATCAGAAAAGAGGCAATGGTCTGCGCTTTCACCCCCACGCCCTGCATTTCACTGACGGCCCGGTGTGTGGGCGCCAGCCCCACCACAACCGGTCTGTCAGCTTCAGGCAGGGTTTCCAGCGCAGCCAGGACACTGCGAAACTGTGTGGTTTTCCCCACACCGGCATAACCCTGAATGGCCACAAAACGGTCCGTGCTTTCAAGAATCAGCCGGCTGGCTGCCTGCTGGCCTGACGTCAGACCAGTCAGGATAGACGGGGCAACAGTTTCCATCAGCGGGCGTTGAGTGTTCTTTCCTTCTGCCATTGTGCGCAGAATGGCTTTTTCCTGCAGCCAGGTTTCAGCCGGCACATAACGACTGGCACTTCCGTCACCCGGCACGGACAGGACTTCCCCGCGCTGAACCAGTTCAGCAAATGTGTGGTGAATACCGTATGGTGTCACTGATGGATGCGCTTTCAGTGCCTCCAGTACCACGTCCTGACGGGAAAAGACCACACTGCTGCCCTGTGCCAGCGTTATGGCCTGACGTACTGCTTTTTCGGTCACCGGCATCACACTGTCCCGGGCCTGCTGCATGGCTGTATCCAGTGGCTTACCCTCCGGGCTGACCTGCTCACGGGCCTGCCGGTACAGTGGAGAACGGGCAAGACGCGCATGTGCGTCTTCTTCTGACAGTGACGTATAAATCTGCACCCGGTCACCACTGGTGGCCAGTGTGTTCAGCGTCTGCGCCTGCGTGTCACGGGCAGAGACAGCAGCCAGAACAACGCCCTGTTCGCTCACTGTTTTTCCGGGCGTGGTCACGTATCCCTGACTGATTTTCAGTCCGTCAGCCACCGGAAGGCGATGCCGGCGCTCCCCCTGCCGGACCGTCAGCGTCCGGTCTGTGATGTGCTCAACCGTGACAGTGTCACCTGCGCGCAGTTTTCCGTGACTGCCGAGCAGCATCAGCTTTTCACCTTCAGCCACCGGAAGCGTCCCGGGCTGATACAGTCGCCAGCTACTGTCCATGTCCCGGACCTTTATCAGCTGACTTCTGCCTTTCTCATCCGTCAGCGTCAGTGTGCGACTGCGGGCCGTCACCCGGTCAATGGTGTAACGCTCAACCTTCCGGCGTTCTGCATCATACCGTTCCAGTATCTGTCCTTCCCGGTAGCTGTCCGTCAGTCTGCGGTTTTTACTGTCAAGAAACACCGGCGTCAGCGTGGATATCGTTACATCCCGGTTACCCAGCTCTCCGGTCGCTTTCAGTGACTGACGGATGGCTTCCGTCAGCGCCCGCTGCTCACGACCGGGGGCCTGCGCCACCACGCTCTCACCCTGTGCATGCAGAACAGCATAATCCAGGGCCAGCTGCTCATAACGCTGCCGGCGGTCACCGTGACTTATCACCGACACCCTGACGCCCCTGTCCGTTCCCCCCTGAAGCCGTACCACACCAGCATCTTCCAGCGTGGCCAGCGCATTTCCGGTGCCCTTACGACCACCACCGTCCATCAGCACCACCTGCACATTGTTACGCAACGCCTGGTCAAGCAGTGTGACTGTCTCCTTCACCGACAGTTTTTCCGCGCCAGCAATCACCAGCGTGCTGTCATGCTTCAGCCCTTCCCCGGTCAGTAAATCTTTCCCGCTCACTTTTCCGTTCAGCCCCTGCTGCTCTGCCAGAAAAGTAGTCATCTTCTTATCCGGTGCCATCACCTGCACCTGCCGTCCCTGACCTTCTGACATCGCCACTACAGCCTGTATCTGCTCCCGCTGTGTCGCCATTCCCCGCCCGGTGCTGATAATGGCCACCGCAGGCAGGGTGTCAGCCAGAATCGCAGCCGCGCCCTGCAGGGGCATTTCAGGTCGCATGGTCACCATCACCCGGTTTTCGCGCAGCGCCTGCTGTGCCAGTTGCTGCACGCTCAGCTCATCGAGCAGATGAATGGAGGAGGTGAAAAGCCCCTTTTCCTTATCAAGTGGCACCAGTTCGCCGCTGCTGATGGCCTGCTCAATCCCGACACGGGCCAGGGCAATACTGCCCGGTTCAGCCTCCACCAGTGCCAGCGTCCTGCTCAGGACATCGGAGTAGGTAAACTGTGCCCTGCGGTCACTCAGCAGGGAGATGGCCTGTGACACAGCATCCCGCATCACTGACGGTACGGTCACACCTTCACGCTGGTCAGAAGTGGATGAAGACGATGTCTCCCGCTGAGAATACCCTCCGGCTTCTCCTGACAAAACAGCCTTTTCCGGTTCAGAAACAGAACGGGCAGACTGCTGCAGGGCTTCCCGTTCTGCTGCTTTCTCCCGCAATGCCTGGTAACTGAATCCTGTCCGGTCAATACGCTCATGCCACTCTGTCAGCAACTCTTCTCTGTCCGGCTCTTTCTGTTTGGCGCGACGGGTATCCAGCGCAGCCACACTGCGGGATTTAGCCGATGCATCATCCCCGACCGCTTCCCGGATTTGCTGACTGCGGGTTGAAAAAATATCGACCGGTACACCTTTAATCTCCCAGAGACCACGCTGGCCGGTATTGACCGTCTCATAGCCCATCGCCTCAACCTGACGGCGGAGCGCATGACGATAAATCTGCCCCAGCGCAATTTTGTTATCATAAAGCGCATCAATGGTTCCGGTACGTCCACGCCTGTCGCTGGATAGCGTCGACCAGCGTCCCTCCTTTTCGGTCATGTTAAGTAACAGAAGATGCGTGTGAATTTGCGGGTCCAGCTCCCGCGAGGTGTCATGGTTAAAAGCGGCTGCCACCATTTTTCCGGTATGAACATGCTGGCTGAGGCCATCACGCATTATCCGGGTTCCGGTCAGGGACTCAATTTCCCGGCTGACAACCTCAACAGCCTGGTTATGAGCCTCCAGCAGACGGGATTCGCCATACAGCGCAATCAGTACAGACACGCTTTTTGGCGCTGATAACGTCAGGTCATAACCGCTGCGATGCACATTAATGCCGCCTTCCATTCTCTCCAGACTGACGCCATTGGGCAGACGTCCGGCAATCAGCTCATCCAGCCGGAAAGCATCCACCGGCCCTTCCAGTTGCAGCGACTTTGCACCTTCCCCTAACCACCGGGACTGCATGCTGCCCAGAAAATAGTAGTTATCCTGCGCGGTATAGTAGCCTGCGCCACCACCGGCAATGGGAGCAATACTCAGCATTACCAGGTTACCTCGCGGTCATCATCCTGTTCACGCGCTTCATGCGTCTGGTGACTCACCAGATTGCGTTCATCCTGTCGCATAGCCTCCTGTGCATCATCAAACGCCCGGCTGAACTGCTCACAAAGTGCGTCATACCGCTCATCGCCCGGATACAGGATTTCCCCGGTTTCTTTGTCCACAATTTCAGCCAGCTCCGCCGCAGGCGCCTTTTCTTCCACAGGGTTGCTCTCACCCGTCCCACCCGTCACCGCAGCCGCTGCCCCCTGAGTCACAGCTGCAGTCAGTACCGGATTGTTAAGCGATTCTGCCTGTCCGGCCTGAGACGCCGTTTTGTTCTGTTCATCATCTTTTCTGACCTCACCCTGCTCCAGCCGGGCCAACAGCGCCGTAATATCGCCCTCTTCCTCTTCGCGGCGGCTGATTTCAGATTCAATCTCCGGATCAAGGCTGTCGTTGATTTCCCGCATCTGCAGATCCTCTGCACAGTCCTTTATCTTTTCGTAACGCATACTCACACGAACAGCCGGATAATCACCGGGAAACGTGACATAGCAGCTGAGATTGGGCAGTTTCTGAATATCGGTGTAATTCACCAGATAGCGGTCTTCTTCCACCTTGCTGAAGGACACACCGTCACGCACGGTATCCGCACCATAGCTGTACTGCTCACTGAAAACTTTATCCCGACGCTGGCCAATCTCACGTTGTACCCATTCCGCTTCTGTGCTGGATGGCGATCGAAAAAAGAAACGGGTATTCACCAGCCCCAGCATGGCGTCAGCCGTCTCTTTTCCGTAAGTAAAATCCATCTGGGCTTTGGCCTGAAACCCCAGCACAAAGCACCCACCAAACCGTCGTGCCTCCGCCAGCACGCCCGGCAGTTCCGGCAGTTTGTTCAGTGAAGGCAGCTCATCGTAGATAAACCAGACTCTGCGGTGCAGATTTTCTCCCATTCCCAGCAGACAGTTAGCCGCCTGCGCCAGCCACATGGAAATCAGTGGTTTCAGTGACTCATGCTGACGGGCATTACTGGTCACCCACAACCAGCCGTGTTGCTTAATCTGTGGATCGTTGACAGCACTCATCCACTCCCGGATGGTAAACGGACGACGTCCGGTACGTTCAATGCCCTGCAGATAACGCAATGCCTTGACATAGTTGGTCAGCACACTGCGGATGGAGATGGCGGTCTTTTCCACCTTCTCTTCCACCAGGTTGCTGGCCTCCGTTCCGGCCAGATAGTCACGCAGGGCCTTCAGATCAATGGCAAGCAGCGTACGCAACAACGCGTTGTAGGAGTGGATACCTTTCTTTTTCTGACGATATGACACCGCAGAAAAAATGGTACGGGCGGAACTCTGCCAGAAGGGGTCTTCTTTTGTGCCCATCGGAATCAGCGTGCTTGCTGCACTGTCAAAATCCGGAATGGACTCAAACTCACGGAACATATCCCAGTACGCACAGCGGCGATCAAGCGCATTAAGCAGGGTGTCATCCCGTTCATTAAAGTGCTTTTTAATCAGGGAACAGCCTTTATCGTAAATAATGGCCATATCGCCGCGTGCCCGGATTTGCTTCAGCAGCTTGTTGATGGTGTTGGACTTACCCGATCCCGGCGTGCCATACATCATCAGATACTGCACTTCGCCATTTAATATCAACGGAAGCTGATCGATACAGATAGAGGAAGCCTGCCCACGACGATGCATCTCCCGGGCCACCGCTTTCACATCATCAGTCAGCTCACGGCCCCCCATGCGCTCATCCTGAGCCTGTTTTTCCCCCAGACGACGCAGAAAACGGAAAATCAGAAAGGCCAGCACGCCAACAGCCACAGAGGCCCAGAACAGGGCCAGATACAGCTCCTGGAGGAACATATTGCCGGCCCAGACCATATAATCGTCTTTCAGGATCTGCTCCGACGTTGCGTGCAGCACCTGTCCGTTCCAGGGAATGTCATAAACCGGCGGAACCCGGTACAGCGCCTTTTCTCCACGGGCAGTAAGTGACAACCACCAGTACAGTCCGCCATTACGGATAGTTTCCCAGGGCAGACGCAACCAGAAAAATAACGGCAAAAAGATAACGAAAAACCAGATTAACCAGAATGAAACGCGTTTGTTTACCTGCATGAACATATTCAGCATATAGCTGAATACCTGCCCACCCTGCGTAATATGCTTGGTTGAACTCATAGGGACGCCCGATTGTTAAAGAACAAAAACGATGAAAAGCCTGTTAATTATTAAACGGGATATACCATTGACATATCCCACATCACACCTCACTATGGATATACGTCACGTATATCCATAGTGAGGTACCTCATGGAAACGACCGTATTTCTCAGTAACCGGAGTCAGGCAGTCAGGCTGCCGAAAGCTGTAGCCCTGCCTGAAGACGTAAAAAAAGTTGATGTTATTGCTGTTGGCCGTACCCGGATCATTACCCCGGCAGGAGAGTCCTGGGACAGCTGGTTCGATGGCGACAGTGTCAGCGCAGATTTCATGAATGACAGAGAACAACCCGCCGTACAGGAAAGAGAGTCGTTCTGATGCTGAAATTCATGCTGGACACGAATATCTGTATCTTCACGATTAAGAACAAACCGGCGCATATTCGGGAACGATTCAACCTGAACTCGGGGCGAATGTGCATCAGCTCAGTGACCGTGATGGAGCTGGTATACGGTGCTGAAAAAAGTCAGTTTCCGGAGCGTAATCTCGCGATTATCGAAGGATTTATTTCGCGCCTTGACGTACTGGATTACGACTACGCTGCTGCCACACATACCGGTCAGATCCGTGCTGAGCTAGCCCGTCAGGGACGTCCGGTTGGGCCGTTTGATCAGATGATTGCCGGTCATGCCCGCAGCCGGGGACTCATTGTGGTCACAAACAATACCCGGGAGTTTGAACGTATCGCCGGCCTTCGTCTGGAAGACTGGTGTTAATGCCCTCACTTCCGGTTCAAACACGCCTGAGAATACCGTCAGCCACTTCTCTGGCCTGTTTGACAGAACGAGGCCGGTGCAACGGAATACCGGCCTGAATGACAACCAGATTAAATAACGCATCCCGGCGCTGACGTTCCGGGCGCAGATGAGAGCGATCATCCAGTTCGATAATGGCCCTGACGGTAAAATCCCGCTGATCCACAACCACATAATCACAGTGCCATTGCGAAATCTGCCGAAATAACCTTCTGTTCTCTGCCTCAGAGAACCCTGGGCAAACCTGAACCACATCAACCAGACGGACCTGCGCCATCACCAGCAAAGGGTATCCTGCGAGCGCACGGCAGAGTTCACAAAAAAATTCACGTTCGCGCGCAGTCATAAAATGCTTTGACTGATAACAACGATGTTTTTTTAAAAGCCGGTCAATGTATTTCTGATTTTCCGGATATTTTTTCGTTCTTCCGGGAAGGATCAGGATAAGCAGTATTACTGCCAGAAAAACAACATACTCCACCATTTATTATCAGTCTCCATTCATATTCCACGTATATCCCTCTCCCCGGAAAATATGCCCTCCGGCACGATAACCGCAGTTCATCATGTGCAATGCTCTTTCAATTAAGCCAATGATAAACTGAATATCTTTTCCGCTTTTATACTGAATCTGCAGACACAGGCACCGACGTGTTTCCGGGGCGCCAGATTCTTTTGGTCGAAAAAAATATCCGCCTTCCGGGCTGATTCTTCCTGAAAGTATTTTGCCGGATTTTTCATCCAGGCAGGCAGAATGCAATGCCCAGGTCACATTATCTTCCTGAATCCCGTCAATACGGCTTATTCCCGGCATCCAGACCAGATGTTGCCCATGCTGACGAATGATATTCCCGATCTGCTGACAAAGCTGTAACAATGGTAACGTATCCGGAGCCACAACAACGAGAGTAAGAAGATGGTACTCTTTTCGCGTTGAAAGACACGCAGAATAGTCATAACACTCAACAGAGTGATTTTCTTTATTTCTCCGAAAAAAGAACCAGACAATCATCATTACCAGAATAAAAAAACATAAAACGGCCATTACACCAATGTTATCATTAATAAAATCGACAAGATTATATGCGGGTTTATTGATATATTGTATGTGCGTGGTTGGTATTGGTGCTTCATGAATATATTCTGGCGGCACAACAAGTTTATCTTCTACCGGAGTAGTCATAGAAATTCCATTATATAAATTAATCTGGCACAGCAAAAAGAGAAAAACTATTTCTCTTTTTCCGTTATTGAATAAAAACCTTGAGAGATATCAGTAAAGGCATTCCCGCTGGCGGATTCAGCGGGAATCAGAAAAATTACAGGATATTGGCAATAGATTTTGCTAACTGATCTTCAAGAACCGGTTTGGCTTCTTCAAATTTCAGGTTAACTTTGTTGGCGCTGGACACAATACGCGTCTGATATTTATGCTGGTTACCGGTTTCACTGCTGGTCTGTACTTTATAACCCGACGTTCCCTGTTTCAGCGCTGCCACATTATCAGTCGTCACCTGCGCGGAGGTGCGCTCTGCGATCTGCACATCAGTTACCATGGTGTAGTTGATATCTTCCACCATCGCATCAGCCGCCATTCCCACAAGGCCGGCAGCCAGTCCTACCCCCAGCGTGGCACCGGCAGAATTGGAGTTATAGGCTGTAATACCTGCCCCTAACGCCGCAGCCTGAACAGCGCCCTCGTACCCCCGACTCAGAAAGCCCTGTGCTTCCCGCAAATCCATTTTATCGGCTTTCAGTACGTTCGCCTGAATCCAGTAATGCGCGTCGGCAGGATTATTCACGATACGATAGCCTTTCGCCTGTACCTGACTGTTAATTTTCCCCTGAAGGCCACTCATATCCTTATCGGAGGTGTTTTTGATTTGCAGATAAACAGTGCGATCAGTGGAAGGTTCAAGCCAGATGGTTTCACTCATCTGGGTTTTGACTTCCAGATTACGCTTTTTAATTGCGGTACTCATCGCACCACAGCCTGACAGGAGAAACGCCCCCAGAACAACCGCAGCGATAAAGTTATTTTTACGATTTAACAACATAAATTTATCCTTAAACAAAAAACAATTGCTGATAACACCTCTGAGTTATCGCATGAATCGTACCTGCATTTTTACCAACGGTCATCCCTGCGATGATTATTCATTCCCGGGGCATTCCCCCCCGCATCAATTGAACCATTTATCATGGGAAGGCCTGTTGCCGGGTTAACCCAGTTATTATTGGAACAACACACATCGTCTTTTGATCGGCACTCTCCAGGCAGATTAACATAAACAAATCGAACAAAATCGTCAGGATATAGTTTTCTCACTTTATAAGAAAAAACACATGTGAAAACTGCCCCCAATAAAGCAAACACCGCCCCCGAGAAAAGGACAAATTGCAGTTCAAATCCAACAGCAACAGCGATAATGACCAGGGCCACTCTGCAGGCATACAATACACATCGTTTTTTCAGTTGTTCTGATTTTGAAATAATATCCGTTTCAGGCTCTATTTTCATAAGAACATACTGAGTAGAAGATATTTCCCACAGCACAACAATTGTAATAATTGCAGAGAAAAAGTGCACAACCAGAAGACATACTAATAGCCCCATAGCATTTTCACCGTAAACCAGGGCTGCACAGAACGTCATAAAAAATGATACTGAAATACAACATGCTGTTATCTGCACACCAAATTTACAACCAGACCACATACGTAGCCTGTCATCTTTCCAGTTAAACGTTTTTAATTTTTCAGTTAATTGTCCTGCCATAACTCTCTCTTCTTTTATTTATCCTTCCACTTTGCAGCATCCCTCAGACGTCGCATATTCTCTTCATCTTTATCTGAATTCCAGGCACCTGATGGCGACAACGGCAAAGGCTTCTGCTTTTCTTTCTCCTGCGCCAGAGCCTCACCGAAAGCCTTTTCACCCTCCTTATGCTGCCCCGCGAGCGTGTTCCGTTGCGCATTCAGTTCCTGCTGAGATGATGCCATTTCCTGCTCATTTTTCAGCACCTGCGATTCCACAGTTTGACGGGTATCACGCACCTGTTTCTGGATCTGCTCTGCACCCTGAACCGATGCGCCGGAAGCCTGCTGCTGCATGTCAGCAAAATTCTCTGCATACACTCGCTTCAGGTCACTCTGCATATCCACGGCTGGCCCGACGCAGCCCATGCCTTCTGAAGCCCGCAACCGGTTTTCCCTGAATTCCTGCTCCAGCTGGGGTTTCAGTTTCTCATCCACAAATGCCTGCGCCAGTTGTTCCCGCTCCGCCCGCAGTGACGGATTTCCGGCATCGGTCAGCACGGTCGTGGCACGTCCCGGAGCAGACTGATGCACATAGTTAACAAACTCCTGACTGTAGTTGCTGTTAATACTCGCGCTGTTATTCTCTGCGTAGCTGGCCATCTGTGCATATTCATGACTGCGATTAAGTGCATCATTATACTGCTTAATCTGGCTCTGCAAATCGCTCAGGTTGCTGGCCAGTTGCTCAGACAGTGACGAAGAGGCATTGTCAGTATGACTGCTGTTATCCGTCGTGCGATGGTTATTAATGACATCCATGGCATCACGCACATCTTTGGTTTCCTGCGCGCTCAGGCTGCGATCACGGTCCGTTTTCGAACTGATATCTGAATTAATACCATGCGATGACCAATCCGAACCTTTATAGCTAATGTCGGTATACAGCTTTCCACTGGCACTGACCCCGGTTGTTAACTCAACAGCTTTTCCGAGAATATTTTTCCTGGTATCAATACCGATTTCGCCATGCCCACCGGCAGTGAAATCACCACTCTGTGTTTTATTCAGCACCTCCGTAACCGCTTCAGACGTACTGATACCAGTGCGTTTCGCCAGTGAATCAGCCACGCTGTTCAGTTTGTTGATGGCCTGCGTCAGTGTGGTGGCCCGGCTGCTGTCAGCACCGCTTACCACCGTATCGCTGTTCCCCCGCTGCTGTGCCCACTGTGTCAGCTGACTACCGACCAGCTGGCTGCCATGACTGATGCTGTTACTGAGACTCTGTACCTGGCTTTCTGCTTCACGCTGTTGCGCCTGATAGCTGCTGCTGAGCATGCGACCAAACTGGATATCCGTTGCCAGACTGGAAATCGCCGATTTACCATCATGCAGAATGCCACCACCCGCTGTTTTTGTTGTTGTCGCACCGCTGGCATGCTGGGTCAGCATCTGACCGTCACGCACGGACTGGTTGGTGTCCCATTTAAAACCGGAGACGTTCTCCATCTGCATATTGTTAAACGCCCACGTACCGTCTGCGGCCTGAGAGGCAGCAGACGAGGCTGTGCTGTTAATGGATGAGCCCAGATAGTTCCCTGCCTGTGAAACCACACGCCACAAACCGAATACCAGACCGGCAGCAATAAACGGAATTGAGTTTGACAGCCAGGCTGCCATCAACCCGATATCACTGTGAGTCTGCTGGATGGTGTTCAGGTTCGACAAAGAGAAGTTCATTCCCTTCGTTTCGCCTTTCAGGTAATACGACATGGCGTAATTCAGAATGGCATACAGTGGTGGCCAGCTCTGCAGATAAACAAGGGAGAACACATAGCCTTTCAGCACCGGCAGTGTCAGACCATGAATGGTGGCCAGCAGAATGATTATCGGGAACATCCCGACCAGCATAGCCATCAGGACGGTATGCATCACCGGCACAAATGTGGCTGCCAGACCACCTGACGCCGCCCAGCTGAGGCGCATTTTGCTGTTCGATGACTGGTCCGCCATATTCACCAGACTGGCGACGTTGCCGCTGGCTGCCGTATGGGTGGTGATACTCTGTTTTATGGCATTCATCACCACATTCTGACGCAGGATTTCACTGGCATCCCGTCCGCCCTGATAGTAGAAACCATAGCTGTCCGCCATCATCATACCGAACAGCGTATCGGCGCTGGCACGGGGGCCAATGAAGCGGTTAACATAATAATCCCAGGTTTTTCCGCCCTTTGTCGTATCCACTTTCAGTTCACGCTTCAGCACGTTGTTGGCCAGCGCCTCACAGGTCTGGAATCCTGCCTGTGCCAGGCTGTTGCCACGTGGCACAATCACGCCACGCAGCGGGCTGGGTTTGCGGAAGATGATTTCATAAGGGTCGGATGACTGCATCAGTTCAGCCATGCTGTACTTGTGTGACAGCATAATGTCGCCAATAACACACTGCTGCACATATTCGTTCAGCAGCATGGCCAGGTCACCGTTCTGTGCCACCACATCCGTGGTGTTGGCCATCAATGTGGCACCAAACAACATACCGGTTTTGCTGTATGCCACAGAATCCGGTGTATGGAACACGGAGTCATAAATTTTCGTCAGGGAGCCACCAATACTGGTGATAAACCGGAACGGCACCGACAGCCCCGTCGGCACATTATCCACCCGCAGCACCAGTGTGGGATTCGTCATATCAATGATATGCACGGTACGTTTCGGAATAACCAGCACACTGGTTATCAGAATGAACACCGCAATAAACTTCAGCACCTCCTTCGGGTCATGCCCCCGGATATAAACGAAGAAAAGTGCCATCGCGGAGAAGAATCCCACTATATGAAACAAGGAGTCCCATGTGGATGTGCCGATAAGCGTGGCCACGCCATTAAATGCCGCCTGGAAGAACTCACCGCCACTCATGACATAAACGGTATCCACCATACTCATCAGTTACCTCCTGTCGTCAGCTGTGCAGAAGATACAGATGTATAGTTCAGGTTCTGCTCATAACGACTCATCAGTTGCGTGGATACCTGCTGACGCAGATAGCCCATGCGCTGCTCCAGCTCCATCAGTGTGTTCGCCTTCACATCCACCTGAGCCTGCAGACCTTCCAGCTGGCGGGAGGCTTCAGAGAAATTCTCCCGTAACATCTTCATCTGCTCTTCCGGGAAGTTTTTACTGCCAGCCTGCACCCGGGCCTGACTCAGCAGTTCGTTCAGGTACTGCAGCAGGATGTCATAGGCAATGTAATCAGAGAGTGACGGGTAGAAAGTGGAGATGTTCAGCATCTGCGGGTCCACCAGGTAACGCAGAATGGGCACACTGGTGCTTTCAATAAACCCTTTTTCCTGGCTGGTCAGCGGGTCATCACTGACCAGTTTGTCAGAGATATTCTTTATCATGTTCTGCACACGCTGATTCAGACTGTTGTTCTGGCTGACCGTCACTGTGCGGTTGCGTGTCTTGAGACAGTCCCCCGTGGATGTACAGCCAAAGATAGTGGCCTGTCCGCCATACATCAGCGCCCGGATAAGCCCCTGGTGATTAGCCTGTGGCCCGATAAACTGGATTTCACCTTTATCATCAAAAATCAGCGTTCCGGTAACGTTCATCACCAGCTCCATCAGCTCGGTGTTACCGTTCATCATGTCGTTCTTCTTCAGAATCTCCCACATCAGATTCTTATTACGCATCACCTGGTCTTTCATGTTTTCCGGCGCCTTATCCAGCACCTTATTCATCTGACCGCCCACCGTGCATCCCTGCCTCGAGGCGGCCCAGTCAGAGAACATATTGGTTTCACCGGCAATGTCCTGACAGATTTTCTGCGACTGTACGGTGTTCTTCGGCCACAGACCGCCAATGATGCCCTGCGCGGCCTGACAGGAGGAGATATTCATGTTATTCAGTTCACTGGCCAGCTTCTGCATAAAATCCTTCACTGACTTCATGCCCGGCACCGCTGTCTGCAACGCCAGGTCAAAAAAGTACCCCACGGCATTCCCCATCAGCTGCTTCACAAAACGCTCAATCTGTTCGCTGTTGATAAAGGAAAAGGAGCCCAGATAGGCATCAATACCACCACAACCGGCGGTAATATGCGGTGGAGTGAAGGAGGCTATCTGCAGATTATTCACCTGATTGCGTAAGAACAGGTTGCCGCCGGTGGCATAGCCTGCCGCCTGCCCCTGCCAGACAGCTGCGCGGGTGGCATTCCCCTCAAAGCCCAGCTTGTTGAAGAATTTGTTCAGGTCATTATTGACGTCAGCCTGCGCAGGAATAACCAGAACTGCAGCCACAAGGCATGACAGTGTTGTCTGCCGGAGCAGAGATGAAATTTTTTGGTTCATGGTGACCAGAACTCCGTCGGAGTAATCAGAAGAAAAAGAGGGAATCAGAACTTAGTGTGGAAATTCAGGTGATACTTTCATACTGCTACCTGTTTCTGTAACGGCAGCATTCGCAAATTCCAGCGCCTCATCAATACGCTGCCTGAGTGCCTGTTCGTCCACAATGCCATACAGCAATGGCAGTGTTTTCAGGGTATTCACTTCCACCAGGAACGCTGCCGGGGTCACCGGTCGCATATTGCTCCACATATCACGAATCACAGCTTCTGTTGCCGGAATGGCATCCGGAAAAGACACATCGCCCATACCGTCCAGGGTATACGGGAAAACATCCAGCCCCAACTGTGCGGTTACACGCTTCAGTAACGGGTCAAACTGCTGGCAGTAACCACAGCGTGACTGCATGAACAACACCAGTTTGTAGTTCTTCAGATTGACTACCCGTCCGTCCGGCAGACGGTAATCCCGGCGTTCAGGGGCTGCAGGAGCCACAGATGATGAAGAAGTGGCAACTGCCTGTATCTGGCTGGCCTTACCCGGCGTTGTCTTATGCGCTTCAAGCTGGCGCAGTTCTTCCAGCGTGGACGCCTGTGCACCGGCAGCTATCAGCAACACGCCCGTCAGGACCTGCTTCCACATGTCACTGTTCTCCTGCCGGTGCTGCATGCCATTTCTTCCAGGCATGAAAAGCAGCCAGCCCCAGACCGGATAATCCCAGCGTCGCCCCGATAACAAATATCGCCAGTGCATCACGAACCAGTGTCATCTGGTACAGGGCATATGCCAGCTCATCGCTGACAGTCTCTGCAGGCAGGGACAGAAAACCGGCCAGATAAAACCAGATAACGGAGGCAACCATCAGCGCCATTCCCGGGTACATCAGCAGATTTTCAGTAAAACGTTCGCGAGTCATATATCTCTCCACTTATTGCCTCTCACATTCTTTCCACATATTTTCCAGGACTTTCTGATAATGTTTATTTCCGCCATGTCCGGCACTTTTTATTTCCAGTAACTGATGAAATGATTCATCCTGTGAAATAATTCTTTTAATTTCCTCCACTGTCACACCGGTATTACAGTGTTGTTTTTTCGCATTCACGACATCTGATGCAACACTTGCAATATCCGGCTGAACACCGGACAGTTTCTGAAGATAATCTCCCGTATATTTATCCGTGTTATTTCCGGCGCTGACAGCTGAAAATGAAATAAGTGACACACAGAATAAAGTCGACAAACATAATTTTTTACTCATAAGAAAAATCTCCATCCGGATAAAATAAATGTTTTTTCACGACCGTGGCGCAAAATCTGTCGCCACACTTAAAAATCGTTTCATCAGGTCATCCTGTGTCATAAAGCCATAAGCCAGCGGCTGGTAACGCTCTGCCCCCGGTTCAACCAGGAAAAGTGCCGGGAGATGCGTCACGCCCAGCCGCTGAGCCTGACCGCTGTCAGGACGCGTCTGCGGCAGCGCCTCGCTCCGGGCACCGTCCATACTGACCGGAATCAGCGCAACGTTGTATTCGTCAGAGAAACGCTGCACCACCTTTGCAAGCTCACCATCCAGTGCATCATTCCCCCGGTAAAAGAAGAACAGCCCGTACTGACTGGCCAGCTGACGAATGGCAGCCACCTGACGGTTCTGGTCAGCCTGTAACTGCAGCGGGACCGTGCTGTTGTAGTGGCTGTACTGCAGGTTGTAATCCAGCTCCGGGTGCATCAGCAGGGATTTGGTGGCCACAGCACTGAAACGGCTGGCCTGGCTGGTCCAGAAGTTCTGCATCTTCATGTAGGCCGTAAAATTCTCCACCGTCGGGTAGAGAATGGCGGTATTCAGCCGCTCCTCCGTCATTCGCTGAAGGACTTTCATCTGTGTTGTCGGGGGGAGAGATGTCAGGGGCACAGTAGCCGGTGGCGGCGTTTCCTTCTCATCCTGTTTCTGAGGTTCGTTGTACCAGTGCCAGCCCACTATCGGTTCATCCACATAAGTACGGACCGGTTCACGTTGCGCACTTGTCTGACCAGATATCAGCAGCCCCAGCGAGGCAATAAGTAATAAAACGAGCATTCTCATCTTACAGCCCTTTTCCAGCAGACTGCTGCAGCGCCGAAGCAACCTGTTCTTTTACACGTTCAGCCAGTTCACTGTCTGACGGAATGGTGGTACCGGCATTCAGGTCACTGTAGAAGTTGCTGAAATCCATCCGGTCAAACCGCAGCGACTGCAGCTCTTCCACCGTGATGCCCCGGCAGTCAGGATGCTTTCCGCTGCCAAAGCCAATGCCCAGTTGCCCCTTACGCCCCTGAGCCTGAACAATCTGTGCCAGCTTCGAATCAAACTGACAGTAGGCTTTCTTCTTCTGCAGGCACACGCCCAGCGCCTTCTTCGAGCAGTATGTGCCGACATAAACGGTGAGCAGTTTCTCTTTGGCTTTCCCCAGCGCCTTTTCTTCACTGCCACAGTGTGCCAGACCAATGCCCTGCCCCCAGCCGGAGTCCTTACAGCAGTTGTTAAATCCGGCAATGGCCATCCGACACTCCACTGGTTTACCGGTGAATGCCCGGACATTCACATCATTCATGGCAGCCACATCCTGTGCCGCTGCCGTGACCGCTGCCAGCGCAGAGACTGCCTTACCGAAACCATCGGACGTATTGTTTTTAATGGCATCACATTCACCGTTTGCACAAACCAGCTGGCCACTGCATAGTTGCGCTTTCCCGGCCACCTTTTTCTCGCAGGAGAAAGTCACTTCTTCCTGCAGGCAGGCGCTGCCGCTCTTCTCCTGGCAGTTCACGCGCAATGCCGTACAGGCCGGATTCTTCATATACACATCACAGCTGCCGTTATCCGCCTCCTGTTTCAGATACGTGTCTTTCCAGGCCCAGCAGTCGCTGTATACCGTGTACTCTTTTCCTCCCATGCTGATAACACGGTTTCCTCCGGCTTCCGTACACTGACTTCCCTGCAGGACTTCTTCGGCCTTGTTAAACGGACAGCTTTCCGTCCACTCAACGACAGGTTTCCAGGTTTCTGTTTTCACTTTCACCTGCAGACGCAGTTTCATCGAAGTATGGCGCTTAAACCTTATGCTTCCGGCACGGGTGGGATGTGATGAGGTAAAAGGAACACCGGCAGTCAGGGTCTTCTGTACTGGCGTGAATGAGGCATCCACGGATGTTTTCGAGTTCCAGTTCAGGCGGCTGCCCAACACAGTAATCACCATGTTGTCGCTTTTCTGTATGTATACCCGTCTCCAGCTGTAATGAGCACTGATAATTTCGCCAGTAACAGGAGAAGGAATGGAGACAACATACTGACCATTAACCTCACTGGATGGCAGCTGATTCATTTCATATTCCAGCCATTGTGTATGCCAGCTTTCTTCATATTTACCGCCAATATGAGCCTTACGGATACAGGTCAGTTCCGCTGCCGGCGTCCGCTCACAGACATGCGACGTGATTTCCGTTTTACTGACATTCACGGTTTCACACTTATCGTGCGTGCCGTTCGTGACGATATCGGCTTTATCCTGGACATCAAAGCCGCCGCTGATAAACGGCGCATCCATGGAAATGGGGTCTTTGGGGCGATTCATGATAACTTCTGACGTCAGTTTTCCCACTTCCGAATTATTCAGGGCACTGGCACCTGCGCTCTCGAGGCTGGCAGAGTTTGATGATGTCACTCCGCCGTAATGCGCCGATTCCGGCGGATTTTCGGTATAACCGGGGATCACCTCTCCCGGCTTAAAGTTATTCAGGACACCTGAGCCATTTCCCTTCAGGCTGTCCGCAAACTGCTTCCCTGAACTGTATTTATCACTGGCCTGCAATCCCGTTCCGAAGGTGGTCAGCGCAGCCAGCATCATCACGATAACGCGTTTCATCGTTCACTCTCCCTGAGAATCGCTTCAGCCACCGGGGCACATTCCCCCTCCTGCGCTACCCGCTCCAGCGCCGCTTTCAGGCGGATGTTGCCGCGAATCAGGTCATACCGCTCACCACAGGTCACCACCAGTGCCGGCACGGATGTGATGCCATATTTTGCGAACTGCGTCGGGTCTATCTGAACACCGCCGGTATTTTTCTCCCGGGTAATGCGGAATACGGCCTCAGCTGTTTTCCGGAAGTCATTGTCGATGAGCCCGTTAACCAGTGCGGGGATACCCAGCGCACGGGCCTCCGGCAGCATGCGAATCAGACCTTCTTCCGGTATGGAAAACGATAAAAAATACAGCGCACGCGGTGTTTTCTTACTGCGGGTGGATGCCTGCTGTGATTTTCGGGTCAGACTCTGTATCCACGCATCGTTATGTTTCCCGGGCTCTGGCTGCCGCAGAAATTCCGGTACAGTGGCCTGCCGGCGCAACATATCACTCTGGTCACGCAGGGATTCAATAAAAGCCGCACTGTCCTGCGATGCACGGACAATGCGGGGAGACAGTATGCAGGTCATGGCTATGCTGCAGACAGAGATAATCTTCCACACAGTTACGTTCATGGTATATCCTGATGGCATAGTTACGGTTTAATGCCCCGGAAAGTTTTCTTTCAGTTTTTCTGCCAGCGTTAAAAAATTATCAAACTCTTTCTGGTTTACACATAATTTACTGACTGTAACCGACACAGTTATTTTTGATGCATTGCTCGCAGATTTCTTAATATTATCCTCACGGAAGGGGATATTATCAGGATTGGGAATATAAATCTTTTCCCTGGGGTAATCTCTGTCCACCTCCTCCCTCCACTTAATCTGCTTTTCATCAAAACGGTGATACATTATTGAGGAAAACCGGCACAACCAGTCATCAATATATGACAGTTTATCCAGTAATTGTTGCGAATGACAAACCTCACCAGCAATCTGTCGGCACTCCATAATGCACCTGGACACACCACCATGAGTATTTAAAAGTAATTCCATTTCCAGCAGAGTCCCCATATCCAGTATTTTGGTGCTGCATTTCATTTTATCTCTCACCTGACTGTTTATTTGTTTCATTGCTATTTTTGTTGACACACTTCTTCGGCATGAATGCATCTGAGCACAAATATTTTAAAAACACAGGCGCAAAAACACACACCAGTGTAGCTTTCAGCCATAAACGAACAATATATATCTTTCCTGATACATCTGTTTTTTGCCATTCATGAATAATATCACCAAGAACACCATCCGGAACAAAATAAAACAACACAACGAATATCGTCACCAGTCCCAAAGGAAAGTATCTTAACGTTTCATTTATCAATCCAATGATTACTCGAGATATATTCATAAAATTGTGAATAGCTTTAATATTTATTCCTCTCATTTAAAATACTCCTGTTATTATTTAAACCACAGAAACGCACAATTATGTTCCCACCACCACAATAAAATTATGCTTACTATCTCTTATTTTCATCATGTTTATTTATTCTGTGGTCAGGAAAATAAACATGATGTTTCGTAATTTTTTCTGATATACAGGAAGCATCTTCGGCAAAAATGTCTTTCAGACGTTCATCTGCGGTTGCAACACGAATATATTTTTTTAACTGTTCTCCGAACCTTTTCTGGTGAACAGCGCCAGTGAAACATATACCAGTGCCAGTACTGCCCATAATGCGGTGACCAGTTGCATCAGTGACCGGTCAGTCTCCCTGACATAATCTGCAGCATCAGCAGCACGGTAACGGCAGATTTTCTCTTCTGCTCCTGGAAGATCATGCAGAGAAGGCAAACATTCTCTTACAGGAAACTGCCCGGCAGGGGCTGTTTGTCTTACGAAGTCAATTTCCTGAACCAGTAATTTTCCTGGTGTGGTGTTGTCCTTCCATAAAACAAACAGAGCCATCAGGGCCATTGTGGCCAGTGGCAGAATGACGGCGTATTTCAGACACCAGAACAGTCCTCGCAGAACACGGGCAACAACATACCGTGCAGCAGCCCATGTCTTACAAAAAAATGGAATATTTCCCATTGACACATCCTTTTTATTACGGTTATTAAATTCAGCTTTTTATATAAATAACGATAAATTTTGTCTTCCCGTTAAGCAGCACACAAGAAAAAACTTCGTGCTTACATTCCAGCAAAAGTAAAAACCATGAATATTAAACCAGACATCCTGATTATTAATTTCACCTATTTTTCTCGCCTGAATAATAAGTTGATTAACATAAGAATCAGACTGAAATGAATCGCTTACGTTCATCCTGACAAGAGTTTTACGCGAAAATGCCAGTAACATGGCCAGTTCTTCTTCGGGGTCTATATCTTCAGGATATATCGGCTCCCCTGTGATCAGGTTGATACCGGTTCCTGTTCTTGTATTTTTTATCATCTCTTTCATGAAATGATGCCAGAGATTATCATCCAGTGTCATCACGTGATTTTGTATTATCTTTATAAATTCATTTCTGACAAACTCTTCATGATGGTTATACATCTCGGGAAAACTGATAACAAACGCAACGGTTTCACCTTTATCATGACTAAAAAGAGGTTTTAGTATTTCTTCTTTTTCAAATTCAGTTCTGAATGCTGCCACATCCCGTACAAAGCAGGACATATATTCATATTTTTCATTCTTGAACATCCCCTGTAAATCTTCACCATATTGAAAAGCATACTGACAGATTCGCTCGTACAGGGATGATTCAGTTACCGTGACATAAACTGCACCTTCTGTAATGAAATCACTGACACGGATATCCGCACTAATATGAACTTCACCTCTGATTCTGTTACTGAGTCGCTCTTTATCATATTCTGCGATCATAAAATCATCCTCAGATATCAATTTTTCAGTATCGTTTTTACTGTCATATTTTTCACTCACAGGAACACACAATTGCGCTTGCGCCAGATAAGGTAGCCGTAGTTCTTTTTGGTATTGGGAGAGGCATGTCCGGCCTCCCAGGCCATGACGGTACGACCAAAGGGATGACAGGCTTTTGTATCCGGATGCATATTCACCATCTGATAGCGAAAACGGTCTTTCGGCATTATCGGTGAGTAATATTCCTTACAGACCTTCTGATCCTCACCGATGCTGTTCAGAATCATCCCCTGACGGTGCAGCTTGAATGCCATACGCTCCGATAACAGCACCGACGACTGTTGTGGGCTGAATTCATCCGAAATAAAACCGGTAAACGGATACAGACTGCCGTGTGAACCGGCACACCAGAACAACGCATTGATGGGTTTCCCCTTCACCGTTTTAATCGCATCTACAGCACAGGCACCCTGTGCAATCGGGTTAGCCACCACCAGAGCTTCCGGTGAGAGAATTAACGACAGCGCGTCATCATCCCAGGTCGGATCAAGTTCAGACAGATATCCAATATCCAGATCACCACGCTGCAGACAGGCAATCGACATGATGATATTCAGCCAGTATGTCAGTGGATATTTGTACCAGTGCACATGATAAAAACCACCTGCCACGGGTTTATCCTCCTGACCGGCACCACCTGCCCCGACTTTTCCGACCGGAATATTGAAGCCCCCAAGATTTACCATACAGTACGGTGAACGCGTCACATCCGTCAGGGCAAATGGCTCCCAGTACCCAATCGCCATGCCGATACGGTAGCCCACCGGCACCAGAGGACAAATCTGCAGGGGCATGGACGGGTTATCCGTATCAGGTGCATCACCATCAAATACCGAAACATCCCCGATGCTCATCGGAAAAATACATTCCCAACAGATATCGCTGATCGGGTTAACAAAATTCCCGTCACACATTTTATCCTTGTCTTCTGCCTGCACACTGGCAGACATTAGCCCCAGGATAACCAGTGACGTCGATAAAAGACGGCGCATCATCCGTTTATTCCTGTATCACCGGCCCGCTCTTTCAGTAACCGGGTAAGTGTTCTGAAATCTGTCGTTAATGTTCTCCAGAAATAACGACAGTACCAGTAATGTGCTCCTTCCGGTTGCAGTCGCCAGACAAGGTGGAAATCACTGTTAAATGACGCAAAAACAGACCAGCCCCAGAACAGCCGGGGAGTATAAGACTCCGCATCCCTCCTCAGCTTACGTGCCAGCCAGACGGCATCCTGATGAGAACACAGGAATGCAACATAAGGCGAACGATGTACCACTGGAAATCCATGTTCCTGACAGGATGCATATGTTCTGTAACCGTGTGCATTCAGGGTGGCAACCAGCGTTCTGATGGCAGGTTCAATCCGGAAATACGCTTCTCTGTTCATTTCGACTTCCCTGACATCGCTGCAGACGTGACAAGCAGCGAATTCCCGTTCTGACGCACCACTGCCGGGATATATGTCAGCCCGAAGCGACGGCTCAGGGTGCCATCCTGATCAAAATAAATTCGCGTGTTCAGCGCCTTTGTGGCATCACGGATATTTCCCCCGACCAGTATCACCTTACGGTTCAGTTCAGCCGGTTGCTGATTAAACCATGCCACCTGTCGTTCATCATCCGCATCCAGAAAATACAACGGACCGGCTAATGACACGGTATCCAGCGGGTTAATACGCTGTCCCTTACGGGCAAAAATGCGCCCGTTCTGATCTGCCATATCGGCTGTCACGCTCACTGTCGGATCAACACGGTGTGTGTGCGACCGGGTGTCTGTCTGCAGCCCCTCCACCGGCTTCGGACGCAGCGTGTTCTGCACCACCCGTTCCTTAAACTGCGTCTGCATCTCTGCCAGTTGCCCGCTTGCTTCCATGCTTTCCAGCCGTTGATGGATCAGGGAAAGCATGCTCTGCTCCTGCACCGGCCAGAGATCACCCTGCACACCCAGATCCTTCGCCGCCAGCGGCAGGCTTATCAGCAACCCGCACCACATCCACTTCACTGCCACCTCCTGTAATGGCGGGCCTGAATCTCCTGTACCTCCTGGCACCCCACGCATTTCCGCACACCCGGTATCAGCCGGCGACGTTCTGCCGGGACCGGCGCACCACAGTCATCGCAGAACAGGGCACTGATGCCCGTTAACTGCTGCCGGATACGTTGTATGCGATCGGCTTCCAGCATCGCCTGATGAGACTGAAAACGTTCGATTTCATCTGCCATACTCACTTCCCTTCCGCCATACGTGCAGCCACTGACTGCTGAATGTCTGCCGTAATATCTTCTGCTCCACCCACAACGGCCGGCGCCACAATAATGACGGCCCGGTGATCGCGCTGATATGCCGTCAGACTGTCAGAGAGTGCGCGGTTAAAACGTGCAGTCAGCGCCTTTATCCGGGCTTCATCCAGTGCCTGCGCCGCAGCCTGTGACATAAAACTGTTCACGGTTCCAGCCATATCAAAACTGACCGTTTTTGGCTGGCGCCACTCTGTCAGTAACAGGGAGACCGCCGCATTCAGCACGATTATGCCCGCCACCACACCGGCGACAGACTTCAGATAACAACGGCGACGGGAGCATTTAGCGGGGGATTTTTCCGGTGTACCGGCAGAGGGGATCAGTGATTGTGTTTTATCCATTCCGTCAGTGTCTCCATTTCCTGCGGGAACTTACGCCAGGCCAGTTCTCCGATGATGTCGTGGATATCTTTACCGGCACGGAGTCCGGCTTCACGGTAGTCAAAATCCTCACCGTCGGATGAGAACATGACGCGACTGATAGGGTCGAGCAGCAGGCGGTGGAATGATGTCTGCCCCCCGTAACGCAGCATAAAGGCACTGAAATGGGCCTCACGGGCTGCCGGAAAGCCCTCAATAACTTCCCGCTCAAAGCGGTTAAAGGCCTCCGGGTTATCCAGGCAGTATTTACGGAACGCATCACGGTTCTGGCGCAGGATGACTTTGAAGGAGGAATTCGACCAGGCCGCATACGCCGCACCACTGGCTTTCTTTCCATCGAAGTCTTCAATCCCCTGTGTGATGGTGATGTAGGCACCTTTGTACTTACGTGCCGTGCGGTAACCGTTCTCAATAAAATCTTCGGCCTGCTTGTTGTCCTTCGACAACAGTTTCCAGGCTTCATCAATCAGACAGACCTTGTGCTGCTTGCGACCAGTGAGATACATCCGTTGCTCGACATAAATCATCATCGAGAACATTACCGCAGCCAGCAGGTCAGGTTTGTCCTTCAGTTCGCCCATCTCCAGCACGGAGAAGCGTACGTTATCATCCAGCGAGGGCTTTTCGCTGTTGAAGTATTCGCCGTAAATGCCCCAGGAGCAGTACTTGTCCAGACCGACAATGATTTCTTCCATACGTGCACGCACGGTGGTGGTATCACGGAACTCCGGTTGCTGAATTGCCTCCTTCATGTAATGCACGATATCGTCAATCCGTGCAGCGTTCTCTTTACGCTCCCAGACTTCATCTACCGCTTTCAGCAACAGCGACATAAAGGTGTCATCGCAGTCACCGGACGGATTGGCCAGCACAACCAGCAGGTTACGGATACTCTCAGCGGACTCTTTAATATCAACAATGTTGGCAAAGGGGTTAAAGCGCAGGTCGAGGGCATTCAGATACACCCCGCTCACATTACGGCAGAGCCCCTTGTAGGAGTCCCCCATATCAAACACCCAGGCCCGGCCACCGCTGTCCAGCACCTGGCGAATGATGCCCTGCATCAGGAATGACTTACCGCCCCCGGAGGTGCCGGTGACGGAGAGGTTGTTGTTATCCGTATCCAGCCCGGAATCGCCGTCGAACAGGTTCAGAAAGGAGAGTTGATTACGGTAAGACGGTATGGGCAGGCCCTGCCGGCAGACCTGGTTATCCACCACCACCGGCAGAATATTGGCCACATTGCTGGCCCGCGCCCGCTGGATGGCATTTGAACGACAGATATCACTCCACAGCCCTTCCGGCATCATGAACGGGAAGACGGAGAGATAATTGCGCAGCTGCATAAACTCCGGCATGTACATTGACAGCCCGTTACGCCGGAAGGTGTTCAGCACCGTCATCTCCGTTTCCAGCGCCACTTCATCCCTGTCTTCACAGAACAGCGTGACGTTGAAGTAAAAACGCGCCAGTGAATCCTGGTTGGTGCTGAGGGATTCTCGTAGCCCACCCCACTCTGCAGCCTGCTTTTTCACCGACGGCACAAACTTCGCGAAGGGGGAGTTGGCCTTTTTGTCCAGCTGGATAAATTTGCGGTTGGCCTCCCGCTGGGTGCCGGCCTGCTCCTCCACTTCCAGCGCCAGCGTCATTACAAACGGGCAGGAGATGGTGCACAGCGGATCCGTGACGTTGCTGATATTGTCCCCCATCTGCCACAGGGCATACGGTTTCTCCGGATTTTTTTCCAGCATGAAATTAAGAATACGTGTGCGCTCACGTTTACCGCCACGTTGTGACTGCAGGCTCTGTTCAATGCGATCCGGATGCAGCATCAGCCGCAGGGAACGGTCAACACATTCTGTATTCAGCGGCTCAAATTCCGCCACATCTCCGCCCGGAGGTTCAATATTGCTGTGCCGAAAATTGGCCAGTTCACGAACCAGAGAAACCAGACCGTGTTTATCCACACGCCTGGACCAGAGACCGGCAGAAACCAGCCCTGCAACTACACGGTTAGCCACCTGGTTCAGCTCAGTCTTCTTTTGTTCCGTCAGACTGCTGACCTCCTCCGCATACGAAACAAACAGACGGTAATGACGCAGCGTCAGCGGATAACCCTTTTTATTGGCAAATTTTGTCAGGGCGGCCCGTTCATAATAGGCGCGGGTAATAGCGTTGAATTCATCTGCCCGCTTTCCCTGCCAGCGAAAATCAGCCAGCCCACGCTCCAGCATCGGACGCACGCAGGGAGAACCAACCAGCATGAATGTCAGCGGGACTTTACGGGGGATTTTATCCCGTAAAAAATAATCCAGTGACTTACTGATGGCTTCATTGGCACCGGATAACGGCGCGCACTCAAGGATAAACCCTGCCGTTCTGGCATTAATGAACAGCTCACTGTCCGGATCATACCGGCGGTACGGCAGCAGACTGGCGAAAGACGGATAATCCATTTCATCCAGGATTTGCTGCGCCTGCTGGCTGCCATCCGGCGTTTTCCAGCCACCCAACAGCTGCGACAGTAATACCTGCCAGCCTTTTACCTCCTGCTGTTCAGGTTGTCTTTCCCTGCTCACCCTTTATCCCCCTGCTGATGTAACCAGCGCGACGGCGTGACCTCAAAGGCCACCAGTGACGGCTGATGCCATACATCCTGTTCATCGGTCCAGGCGGCAATCCACATCCGGGCCGTTGTTGCCTGTAACCGTACGGGTTCCTGCGCCGCGCACCGGGATTTCTGGCGTGTGCTGTCACCGTCAGTAACAATGCGGCTCCCCGTCGCTGTGTTTCCTGATGCCCGGGATGATACCGGTGAAGCCACTGAATCCGGTGCTCCTGCAGGCGTCTTTACGGCAAAAGGGAGGGGACTGGTTAATGGTTGTGAACCAGAACCGGCAAGACGGGGTAGCGATATTTGTTTTATTGCATCAGAACGTTCAGTAGTTGATCGGGCTTTACTATTTGCCTCATCCATTGTCATGCAACTATTACTGGCTGTGGCATTGCAGTCAAATTCACTCTTCATTCCCGCACAACCACTCAGCAATAAAGCCAGTGCCACGGGTGTCAGATACAGAATCTTCATTTCTTTCTCCGTTATTTGGGCGTCTGTATGGCAGGCACCGTATCCCCGAGATTAAGTTCCTGCAGCATCTGCTGTGATACCTGAATACCGTTATCCACCACCGCTTTCGCCTGACGCGCCGGCGTGGATGCCTTGTCCTCATCCGTGTACTTCAGCTGGAAACCTTCCTGGAATACCACCGTCACTTCAGTTCCTGCCCCTACAGGGATGACCGGGTGATACTGCTCTGCCCGCTTGATGTAATAATCACTCAGCGTTTTACCGACCTGCGATGCCCCGCCACCCAGCGCGCTGTTCATCACTGAACTGCCGGAAACCGAGGCCACAGCCCCTGCACCCGGTGTTTCCTGGCCGATTTTAGCCACGCCACTGCCAATACCATCCACGGCACCGGCTGCAAATGCCCAGCCAATAATTTTGCCGTTACGCATGACCGGCTCACCTTTGATGCCGTTCTTCCCTTTAAAAGAAACATGACCTTTAAAAGGCATATCAATCACATGCCCGTTTTTATGGCAGGAAAGACGATCGGTACGGATCAGCGCCCGTTCACTGGAAATATCGCCATAGGCCCCGGCAGTGACCATACAGCCCGTCAGATCATACGTTTTATCGTTGGGCATCCTGACCAGGCCGGTCAGGCGGAACTGCATCGGGGACGGATCGCTGTTACCGGTGACGGATGCATTGGCATCGGCCCCTTCAATAACAACCGCCGGCGCAAAGCTGGCTGACGGGATATAAGGCAGAGCTGGTTTATTGCTGGCAGCAGATTTTTCACCATAATCCACGGTCATTGAGGACAGTCCTTTCGCAGGCTTTGATGTCACCTGATACTGCGTAACCGGTGCCAGATTTTCGCTCCCTCCTGGCTGATAAAACGCCGTGGGTGGCGGTACTGATGCCCCTGAGCCAAATGACGGCACTGGCTGTCCCGCTGGCAGTTCCGGTGCATTGCTGCTCTCTTTAATGGCTTCCTGTTCAGCCCGCAGGATGGCCAGTTCATTCTCCTGCTCTTCAATTTTGGTCCGGTAGTCCTGCTCCCGTTGCTCCATTTTCGCCAGACGAGACTCAAACGCTTTCAGCTTTTTTTCCGCCTCACTGGCGGTATGCTGAATATCTGCAACCGCCGCGTCAGACACCTTTTTATCAAAAGTCTGTGAGACCACACCGGTCATATTGGGCGGCGGTGCTTTTTGCTGCTGCGCCTGCGCTGCTTTTCCGGCATGCTGTGCGGAAGACAGATACCAGGCGGCCCCACCCACTGCACTGATCCCCAGACCAATAAGCGCCATTCTGAGGTTTTGTTTACGACGAACCAGCTGATTGATATTAGCCATCCCGCGCCTCCGTCTGTCCGACCATCACCCAGACATCGGTGGTCGCTCCGGGTAACAGGGTTTCTGCACGGGGATAAATCACCACACTGCGCACACCCGGCGCACTGAACTGAGATTCAGATAACACTGCTGCATGTTGTTGCCTGTTACTTATCCGGTAGCGATATACCCGCAGAAGATCACCACTCCACATGCCGTCGGCCCGGGCAATCAGTCCGGCAGGCAGTGAAAACACTGGCGCGGCCACGATCGGAGAAAAGACGTATCCCGGGGGAATATCGCCTTTCATCAGCGTCCTCTGTACATCAACCAGCAACGCCACATAATCATGGCTGCGCTCCCAGGCAGCAGCAGCCTGGTGGCGAACCGGCCGCTCACTTATCAGATGTACCACCCGACCGTCCCGGGCCTGAGGCTGCCCGATAACGGAGACCACCAGGCCACCTTCGGTACGGATATAAAACGTGAAAGGCGCGGTTTTCTCCGTCATCAGGATCACCCCACCATTTGCAATACCTGTCTGTCCGTACTCTCCGGTATTCGTGAAGGTTCCCTGCGCACTGTCCACGCCCACAATACGATCGCCGGGAACAACCAGCAGGTTAGGCTGTGTGTTGCTCAGCGCAACACGGGCCTGTGCATCAGGTGAAACCGGAACCTGTACAGGTTTCTGTGCCACTGGTGCGGCCTGTACGTTACCGGCCAGACCGCACAGCAATGCGGCTATACCCGGAAGTGTTTGCCATTTATTTCGTTGGTTTTTCTTTCTCATTCACCAGTTCCTTAAATGACCGGATCGTTGTCATCCCGTCCCTGTAACCCAGTTCCAGCCGATATGCCTTTTCTTCCGGCAATGCCTCACGCCGTCCAATCCATGTCTTCAGCGTCCCCCTGAAATCCACCACCCCGGCATTCGGATACACATCAATCCCGGTCATATAAAACGCAGAGCTGGCATTGTTGGTAATGATCTGACTGGCTTCACCATCCAGAATCTCTTTCATCTGAAGGCGGGTTGTTGTATCGAAATAACGCAGCAGGGCCTTATGCTGGGCTTTTACCGATTCTGGCGTGACATTAAGTCGCAGAAACATCAACGACTCCGCTACCTGCTGCAGATAGCTGGCATCAGCCACATTACGGGACAGCGAAAACGGTTGATTAAAGAACATGGGGATGTAGGTTTCTTTCTGTCCCCGCTCCAGATCTTCAATTCGTAACCAGGCAAGGACATTCGCGGCCAGACTCAGACCAAGAAAAAACAACAGGATGACAAATGTCAGGGACGTGAACTTCAGGGCTGAGCGATGTGCGCTCAGATCCATAAATCTCTCCTTATTTTAACCACAGTCGCCGGCATGACTCCGGCAGCACCTTAAACTGACTGTTCAGCCCCGGCAGATGCCAGTAACACATATTAAAAAGCCAGGACGTCCCCTTTCCCTTTTTGAAGTGGGTTAACGCAAACCAGAACAGAAGCCCGACAATCAAACCGGCCAGACTCTGGTTGAAGTAAATCCCGATACACGGAGGAGTCAGTCCAACGGTAGCCTCATCGAGAGGTATCCCGATGAGGCGTTTCTGTTCGGTCAGCGTCTGAGGGAAGATGTAACGTTCTTCCACGTCATCACGCATACCGTCATCTCCTGATAAAACGGAAGCAAACTAGCCACCGATCATGGAGAAGACAACCTTGGTCACCACGATGAATACCGGGATCAACACAAAGGTGGCGGGGTTGTGGTTACGCAGATAGAGCATGAATACCAGAAAAACTTCCGCGATCATGAAGTAGTACATCATCGTGGAGTCCTTACCGAAGGTATCCTGAACATCCGGCTTACCAGCAGCAGCCAAATCATCAGCCTGTGCCACGCCCTGCGCCACCAGATAAAGAGCCAGCGGTGCAGCCACATATTTCACCAGAGCTTTGGCGGTTGATTTATTAACAACAGCCAAACAACGCGACAACAAACCCGGCTTACGTTTTTTCGCAGACGTTGCCATGTCATTATTTAAAACAGCCATTTCAGCCATATGAATTCCTCTTAAAGGACAATGAAAGTTATATGGGCGGAATTGCCCTCTGAATACCCGGGTGTGGATATTCAGAACGTAACTCCGGACTATTTCAGACACGCTACCGCCCTCGGGTGCAAATCCGATCGTGACCGGGAAATACGGTCTGCGGGGCGCAAAAATCCCTGCCCGTAAATAACAGGGCATGACAAATGCAAAAGAAACTCTTTCACCGCAAAAGACAAAAGAGTATTGCTGATATTTAAACTCCTGCTACGGAGAAAATGTGTAAATACTGTTTTAGAGAAAACAGAAAATCACTTGTCTTCTGGTAAAAGGATCTCCCAGTAACTGTTCTCTCCAAGAACAGGAACAGAATTCAAATGTTGAGTCAGACGTAATGTCGCCTCCAGACTCTTTGATCGCCCTGCTGCTTTTGCAGCAGCAACAAGTTTTTCATTAGTTTCCCGACGAAGAAGAAGTGTTACTGAAACGACACTTTTTTTCTTCTTTGTTTCTAACATAAAACCCCCTCAGATAACTGAGAGGGAATGATTTCATAAAAAAAACATTTTAGCCAGCAGGACAATTGTCGAACATTTTTGATTTATATCAAGCAAACTTCATTTAATACTGGAGACATAGATATGCGTGGCGGAATAAATTTATTCCATTGATATAAGTCGGAAAGTAATATAAAGTTTTCATAATTTTCAACAATCAAATGCGTATATATTGTTGAAGCTCTTTTTTCTATCGCTTTTACATTGACATTCATAAATTCAGCGATACTTCTTTGTGACACTCTGGCAGACATTAGCCATGCGACAAGCCAGTCATCAGGATCAAGATCCTGAAAAGGATTAACACCATCGAATCGTTGGTGTTTATATAATTCACTAATATTTTTCTTATTAATATTACATATCGCATTTATTATTTTTCTCTCTGTCCCGAGAAAATATAAATTATCAATCTTTACGTATACACCGTCGAAAAATGGTTTCAATGTACAAATATAGGGACGCGTCCTGTCTATAGATAAAAGTGAAACCAGCAATATTTTTATTTTATTCTCCACAATAGTAAGGCGTTCATACTCTTTTAACTTCCCGTCGTAAAAACCAAATAAATTCCCCGGCTGACTCCGTAAAAATTCATCTTGACTTACATCATTCAGGGAACAAAAAATGCGCAGAAAATCATTGCTACAATCTAAAAACTGCCCATTGCTATTTTTGACATACCAGATACCACCCTCCAGGCGGTGATATTGATAAAAAAGAGAGGAAAGATCTTGAGATCCAACAGATAGATCAATAGAGTTGTGCTTAGCCATAACTAGTTCTCCTGTAACGGCTAGATTGTGGTTAGCACTGACAGCGGGACCGATCCTCCCCTGTCAGTGCGACTCAGTTGAATTTTAAAAATAGTCAGATGTCGCCAACTATTTTTTCAATGTGAATTTTATCAAACACTTTTTCCTGGTTCAATATCTCTCATTCTTTTTCAGGAAAAAACTCCTGCAACGACTCCCTTATTTCCTGCTTAAACTTCGAAATCATCTCATGATAGTTATGACGCGAATCCGACTTTATTTCTGTTAAATCAAACATACAATTAAGAATAGCCTGAGTGGTAAGACGACTCTTCATGCATTCTTCCAGAAGCCGCTTACGAAACAATTCCTCATCAGTTAATCCATCATTTTTTTCCTCTTCCTGTTCACGCTTTTTTAATTGCTGCACAACGCGCAATCCTGTCTCCAGTAACTCGGAACAAACACTTGACATATTAACATCAGCCGGAGTGGCTCCTTCAGCCAGTCTTTCATCAACAAGCTGACGAATACCATCAAGTGTTTTTTGCTTCATATAAACATTTTGTCTCGGCATTAAATATTTCCTGCTACAAAATTACAGTGCCTGATGCAGCACCGTTTAAAAAACAAGCAACAGTGCCTGATCCAGCACCGCAGCACCATAACAGGCACTATAGCATCAATATCAGGCACTGTAAGCAGCACTGCACAGGAAAAATCCAGCCACAATCCAGCACCGTAACAGGCACCGTTACAGTGCCTATTTTTTAGTAACATTATGATTAATAAGAATTAGCACTGTAACAGTGCTGCTTATAGTGCCTAATCCAGCCACAATCCAGCACTGTTACGGTGCTGCGTATAGCTAAAAAACACGAAATTTGCCATATAAAATAATTTTAACACACTGATTCTAAATATAAATCATGCAAAACACAGTTTTGCGACAGGTGTGAGGGAAATACTTTCAGAGAAGAGATGAGGCAAAAAGCAGCCCGGGACTGATTCAGAATTTCGGGGCATTGCCTGTAAAGCACAAAAATGGCATGCTCACTCCATAGTATTGACGCTATAAATAGTAAAAACATGCATAAGATTATCGCCATTATCCTCATAATGTTTGCAGGAAACACATATTCCTCTGACTGTTTTGAACTTGCTGGCAGAGATTACAAAATAGATCCCGATTTACTGAGAGCGATTTCATGGCATGAATCCCGTAACAGGGTTAATGCTATCGGCATTAACCCTGTTACGGGATATGGCTCCGGCCTGATGCAAATCGACTCCCAGCATTTTAAGGAACTGTCACGTTACGGAATAAAACCGGAACACCTGGTTACAGACCCGTGCATGAATATTTATACCGGTGCGTATTACCTGGCAATAGCATTCAAAAAGTGGGGCGTAACGTGGCGAGCGGTCGGTGCTTACAATGCCGGTTTTCGCAACACAGAGGAACAGGAACGGCGCAGAAAAATTTATGCTTCAAAAATACAGAACATTTATCGCAATATAAAAACGCAAGGGCACTGAAATATGTTATGCCGCGACAGCGGCATGGAAGGCCACACACAAAAATATCATATGAGTGATAATGCTGACTGGCCGAAGCCCCGCAAAGCGGGAACCCATCTTATATATATCCGGTAACTGCGCAGCCTCCTGCCAGACCATTTTTCGCGGGCACAATATTTACAGACTACCGAAAAGCCAGTTGATGAAATTGAGGCATATCAGACGACACAGCAATGCCGCAGGATGATAATATAAGTAAAGCCCCGAAAAATTTTTCGGGGCTTTACTTATATTATCATGACTTCCACTCCCTGAACTGTTCGGCAATCATCCATAATGCTTTGTTGATTCGGATATCACCGTCAATGCCTGTAATGGCTCTTGTTCTGGTATTTTTACCGGAGGCACTTCGCCCCGATAATCCACCTTTTATCATATTCTCCTGAACCCGCTGCCAGGTTGTCCAGAGATCGTTCTGTTTATCCTCCCAACGGCGGGGAGTAATTATTTGTTCTGGCGTCACTGGCGTTTTATTTTCATCTTCGTACCTGACCATCAATGCAGCTCTGCCAAATAAATGTTGTTCGTCACTGTTAAGATGTATCTCTTTCATTGTCTCCATATTTTCAGTGACTTTATCAAAGACACCGAGCACTTCATACGCTCCCTCAATAACCTGCCCGACAATATCACCTTTATGTGGAACGCGGATTTCACTAAAATTATTCCCGCACACCAGGCCATTTGTGCAGACAAAACGAAAAATTCCTGGGATCATCTGATAACTGGATGAACCATCATGTGAATTAAGCAGGATAATTTCAGGAACTTCTTTCCCGTTAATATGCCCTTCCCTGCGAAGACGTAACATATGTTTACTGTATTCGCGGCGTCCCAAATCACGAACCCGACTCTGACAGGCAAAGAACGGCTGGAAACCTTCATCACGTAACTTATTGATGATATTGATGGTTGGGATATATGTATAACGCTCACTCCGGGATTCATGTTTATCACCAGAAAAGACAGATGGAACAAACTGCATTAATTCGTCATCCGTTAACGGGCGCTCACGGCGAATAGAATTATATCGACCAAAACGGGAAGCTAATCGCATAACAGTAACTCCTTTATGAAGGCATAAAATTAATAAAAATTTTTTCGCTTAATATCATCCCCCTCGGTTACTTTTAACAAAAAGACAACAATTCCGAGGGGAAGGACCATCAAATCAGGTCAGTTCGGGACTGACCAACCTGCCGGGTGAAAAGCAGTAACAGCGCGATCAACTCATCAGCGTTTTTTCTGACAAGAGGAGTATGATTCTCCAGGCTATCCAGTAAGTCATGCAGCTCATTATTGACCTGGTGGAGCACCTTAAAGAGTGCACCAGAATCCCGGCAACTCTGATATGCAAGATTTGCCTGAACAGCACGATTCTGCATGATCCCGATTTGTGCGATTGCGTCTTTCTGCTGATCGCCTGTTGGCTGATAAGTGGTGTTAAAAGAAAATGCGCTCATAATTCCTCCTGTATCTGATGTTTTCAGCCCCCATCATCTGTTGAGTTTCGGGAGCCGCGGTTTTGACGTT
>ERZ1026780.147-NODE-147-length-61533-cov-6.678389_pt1 | contig 61533 bp, 32 predicted proteins | sample MGYA00380126_ERZ1026780 | MGnify/ENA primary metagenome ERZ1026780 (study PRJEB33269, sample SAMEA4719762) | human gut metagenome | biome: human-associated habitat; feature: organic feature; material: feces | place: Cameroon | collected 2013-10 ... | reverse complement strand
TAAATATGGTCAATTGAGGACAATCTCACCACGCCCATTAACTGAATATCCCTAATTAAAGACAGTATGGCAAGAAAAACCGCGACCATTAACACAAATAAGGGAAATGCCGTACTCATTGGAGCAGGCATCACTGAGAAATGGTATTTCTCTCATATGCAATCCCTTCATAATCTTAAGATAAAGATTAGACCGCGATACTTTGGCGACGAGAGTATTTTTGCAATAGAAAAACAGATTAAGCAAGTTCTATCTGATGGTGGGTTGGCCATTGTCGCCTTTGACACAGACGTTCCCACATGGAATGAAGCTGAGCGCAAGAGATTGTCGGCGCTGAAAAATAAATACAAGAATAACAAACACGTAATCCTATGCGACAGTCGGCCATCAATCGAGTTTTGGTTCTTGATCCATTTTATTAACACCAATAGATACTTTGGCACGTCAGGCAATGTAAAAGCTAAATTGGTGAAATACATCAAAAGATACGACAAGAAAGAGCCATTCCTTTCAAAAGAAGGCTGGGTAAAAGACATGATTAGCAAAGGAAAATTCCATGATGCTTATTTGAGAGCCAAACTTTTCGGCACCACAGGCGAATCATATAGTAATCTTTGGAAAGCCTTTGAATATTTGGAGGATGTGCCGCGGTAAAACAATCAACCAATAGACACGTCCCCCCATATATAAAGAAATCCCGAAATTCTTTACGCGTTCATCCGCACATGTAAAGGATTTCGGGATTTCTTTACACGTTTCGCTATCTTATCTCATCATCTCTTGCGCGTGCTGCACGGCCTGCATGTCCGCGCCCTGCTGCGCTTGTCTCGCCAATTCGGGCGATAGCCCGTCGGGCGTCTGACCCTGCTCCAACTGTTCGCGCTGACTCTTGATGCTCTGCAACAATTCATCGGCAAACGGAAAGTCCCCGTGCTCTAATAGCTGCTCGACGCTTATGGCCTGCGCTTGCCACAGCTGCATCAGCATATCGTTGGCCATAGCCCTGTATGCCGGCGTACTCGTGCTCTCTATGATATTCAAATCAAATTCAACATCACGGATCTTGCGCGGATCATACTCCACAATCGTACTATTCTTCCCGGCGATATTGAACACACGCGGCGTATCATAGAACTGCTGTATATTCTTCACATCCTTGTATGCACCGTCTCTGATAAACGCGCTGAAAGTATCCAACAAATCAAGTAGCGAGGTCGTGGCATTCTGCGCCTGTTGGTTGTACAGACTTGCAGACATGCCGGAATACCCGGGCTTGCCCTGCAATGCGCCGTTGACGCCGCTTATATCCTCAAAGAATTTCAGCTGCATATTCAGCAACTCGGAGATGCCTATCTGTGTGCAGTTATTGGCTATCTGATGGGGCAACGCCGTGCCGGTACGGGGCTGACGTATCATTATCACTCCGTTGAAACGCGCCCATTCATCCGCGACATCTTCCATACTCATGCCCGCAGGCAGACACTCCTCGGGAAATAACAACACTCCCTTGGCACTCGCTCGCATTATCCAGTCATACATCGTTATCAAACGGTTGGTATACCGCTGCTGGTCTATGACATTGGCCACAAAACTGTGTATCTCACCATCGATAAAGGGATAGGCCTTGAATACATAAGGATGGCTCTTGTGCTCGTAGGGCGTCTCACCCTCCTCAAGTATGTCGCCGAAGGGCGTCAGGTAATAGCGATACCAGTAGTTGTCTATAAACCACTCATAACGTATCAACGGTATATCTCTCGTATCCATGCCGAGCGCCGATGCCGCCTCCATGCGCCGCCGATTCTCGGCCTCCACAAGCTCCGCAAAGCCTTCGACATCTACCTTGAACACGTCTCCATTGTTCACATCATGACAGCGCCACCTCGGTTTACTCTCTTTGCGCCAGACCTCGATGACACGACATCGCGTGCTGTCGTAGGGCACCAGAAAGTCGTAATATCCCTGCAACGGAAAACCGAAGTCATTAAAGGTGGCACTCAGATAGCTCTTGTCTCGCGCGTGTGCGTATATCTCGGCCAGCCGCGCGTAGTCCCCATGACTGTGCGCAAAGCGTCCGCACAACTCATCAAAGGACACATCGTGTATCTCGCCGACACACGTGCAGTCCCAGCCGCGAAAGTCGCGCATATTGTTGTCTATAAAGAAGTTGTTGGGCTGCACATAGTCAGTCCAGCAATCTAACTTGCCGTCGCGCCATCCGTACCATTTCCGCTGCACAACAAAACCGGATATCAAGAACTCCTCCATACACCGAGCATTAACCTCGCCCATACGATTGAGCTGCATATTGCACTGTAATACCGTACTCATGGTCTCGCCATACTGCTGCTCGTCGCGGTCTCGCGCCGTACACGTGGGCTCCTTGGCTTGACTGCGGTACAACCCGAGCACAGCCTGTACCATACGGCGTATCAGGTTATTCTTCAATGGAACATTACCCTGACTCTTGATATAGTCTTCTTCTTTAATCTTCTTGCCCTCAATACAGATATAGTCGTCCCATTGACGCCCGTAGGCGTAGTTCTTGTTGCGCTCGCGGTCGCGACGAAAGGTCTCCATCGCCATCCAGTATTGCTGGGCCTGCCACAACACCTCAAAGGCGCGATTCTCTCCGGCCACGCGCCGCGCCCGCTTCACACTGTCTGTATCGTCTTTGGGCATCACCCTGGACGCCCGGTGTAGTCTCGTTGCCATATCTCGTCTGTCGTTATATCGGGGTGGCGGCACTCGTCCGCCGCCTGCGGCAAAGGTACGCCGCCACCACGCCTTCTCCCTGTTATCTATTGCGGAGTATCTTCCAGTGCCTCGACATCTTGCAACATACGGTCGCGAGTGGACATCATCGACCGCACAAGACTATCGCGCTCTCGCGTGCTTTGCGTACGCAAATAGCGCTCGGTCTGCTCCTTGATGTCGCGCTTGTAGCGCTGCATACGGTAGTATATACGGAAGTCGTTATCACGATACAATCTCCGCAACTCCTTGCGGTACTCTTCTACATTACCCTTACGCAATTTCCCTATATCATTCTTTCGCTTATTCAAACTATCATACTGACCGAGCAACATCTTCGTTTTCTCAGTCGCAACGCGGTTATCAAGTTTCTCTCGTGCAACCGTCAAGGCTCGTTTTCGCCACCTTCCCTCGACGCTGTCCTGCTGCGCCTCGCTGCGCATCCATCCCGTAAGCGGAGCACCGCGCAAGGCCTTATACTCGGCATACCGCTGCGCTATCTCGGCTGGCGTCATCATCGACGCCTCACGTGCCGTCGCATCCAATTCATCGAAATATACCTTGTCTAACTGGCTCTGCGGACAATTCAAGACCCTGGCCACCATCAAAGCATACTCACGAGACGTGTCGGCATCGCCACTGCTGTAGTCCATAACGGCGGCCACCGCATCAGTCAACGATTGCGGGTTCACACCTATACCTGATTGCACCAGAAGATTTATTACATCGTTTATAGCGGACACTTTATCGCTCCCCATTTTACTATAAATGCCGGCGAGATCACTTGCAATAGGCATATCCTTGACCAATTGACTCCATTTCATATCTCCGTTAAGCCACATTTGCCCGGCGGAACTGTATACATCACCGCCCGTAAGCCCTTCGATACTGCCGAACGCCGTGTGATTCCATACATCTTTCCACATAGCATCCTTTTCATCATCATCATTACCAAGCAGCAAATATGGCAGGTATGCACCCAAGTTCCAGGCAAGCTGCAAAATATACCCGAAGACCGCAACACGTGCCAAGTCTCGCGACACACCCCTATAGTATTCTTGGTGAGCAGCCTTGACCGCATTGCCTTGCTCTATGCCGTCACGCTCAAATTGTTTGGCCATAAACTCCAATGATTGAGATTTATAGCCTGGTTGCAAACGATGTCCCAAGTTACGGAAAGCATCATACTGTTGTCTCGTATAAGACATAGACGCATTACGGAATACCGTAAAGAGTACACTCAGCCACGAGCGGTCAACCTGCAGCGTGGAAAGGAATGCACCCTCGCTGGATTGCTGCGTTTGGTTGAATAGTATCGTGGCATCTTGTTTGGCCCTTGCATCGGCGGCAGTTTCACTCATGCCCCAACGCAGATACTTGGCCTTCTTTGTCTGATACATAGCCCGTGTGCCTATGGCAACCGTCAGCGCATCCACAAACGCATTGGGAGACATGCCTATGCGAGACGAAATCTCCACAACACGGCTGCGCCATGCTCGCCAGTCCATTTCTGACTTCAGCAAGCGAGGATCTCCAGCCATGCGACTTCGCCATCGTTTCTCAAACAACGGCAGGTTCTTCATACACCATTCCCATGCTTTCACAGGATTCGCAAGGTTGGCTGCAAAATGCACGGGATTGCAATCGGATATATATGCCGGCATTGACAGAAGTTGCTTCAAGGCAGTGAATACGCGGAAATTAACCTTAGCGGCCGTCACGCCCTTGGCTATGTTCACAGCCGCCTTGTCAAGTTTGGCCACAGGCGGCCTGTATGCCCCGGCTGCCATACGGCACACATCCCTAAAGTTGTTCCATAACACCCTGCCGCTGCCGTAGGCACTATTCATATTTAACACTTGGTTACGGAAGCGCTTGTACGACAATAGAGCATTGAGGTCTCGGTTATACTCGGCAAAAGCCGCCCATCGCTCCATCTCTTGCAAGTGGTCGAGTATCACCGAGAAGGCGTCCGCTCCGGTGATATCCAACGCCAATTTATTACGCCTGCGCTTGATGATACTTCCGGTTGATGTGGACGGCTGCGCCGGCGTTGTACTCTCATCGTTGATGTCGATTCGTTCCGTGCGGGCGTTGGCCAAAATCTTGAGAGGGAAGTAATTCTCTATTGCGGACATCGAGGTGCCAAACATACGCTTATGCACTTCGTTGTATTTATTACGCTTCTTCACCAGGAATTCATCTTGCAACCAATCCGCAAGACGCACAAACCTCGGGTCAAGCAACGCCTTGATGGCCTCGACATCTCCTTCGGTAATGCCCATATGGCGCAGCTTCATTCGCCCGTCGGGCATCTTATCTACCATATATATGTACAACAGATTGCCCTGCGTCAGCTTATGCTCTTTCATCTCGCCGCCGTCCCAAAAACGAACACTGCCGCCGTCCATATGGCGCTCTAACGTAAATAGATCGCCCCACGACATCTTCTTGCCAAAGACTTCGCTAACCTTGGCATCGAGCTCGCGCAGCGCATCCCTGTAACCGGTATATTCGCGCGACGTGGCTTCTTCCCAGCCTCGCATATAACGATTCCAAAGATAACCCTCGCCCCTAACGCTCTTTCGCCCGAACATACGCAACATCTGATCAAATGTCGCTAACGACGCAAGCAGGAAACGCACCAGGTCGTTATTGGCCAATTTCTCGGCTGCCGTACTCTTATGATGCTCATCCGTCGGACGACCCTCCATATCACTATTGGCATTGTGGTGTATCTCGCCCACACGCGCCTTCTCGGACTCGCGCCACTGTCGCGCGCGCTCAGCACTCTCGCCCAACTCTCCGCCGAGGCGCTCGATAAGCTCTCTGTATGCCTCGGCCCGTTCTACCTTATTGTCCCGTATCGCTTCTTCCGTAGCCGACACAAATTGTCGGTATGACGCATCATCCAAACGCCCGGAGACGTGGTCCTCCTTGGCTTGTCGGAGGTCTTCTCGCAACCCCTTCTCCTCGGCCACACTCTCCGTAATGTCGGATACATACTGCCGCGCAAACACAAGCCCCGAATACTCAAGCGTCGCCTCTTCTGCCAACGCATCATCCTCGCTGCTCATCCGATTGAACGCATCACTTATACGCTCATCTATGGTCGCCCAATCAAGCCCCTTGCTCTTCTTAAACGCCTGCAACACTGCCACACCGTTAGCATCAAGCGCTCCCTGCACCTCTATGCCGCGCCCGTCCACACGCTTGCCGCGTATCGACAATAGGCGTCCCAGCGCGTCTCGACTACGTCGCAGCTGATTGTCCACCATGATGTCCATCACCTTCTGCACATACTTGGACGTATCCTCGCGCCCGGTAACATTGGCTGCCGTACTCAGTATGCGCTTGGTCTCGGCCTTACCAAGGTCGTCCAACAACCCATTCTCAAGCATTCTCTTGACCAAATCAGTGATACTCTTCACCGTCGAAAGGTCATACCCCCGCTGACGCGCCATCGCTTGTCGCAACTTACTCAAATTGCCGCCTATGGCCTTCATTGCATCCTCCTTGGTCTGCCGGTTGTCGGCATTGGCCAGGCTCGCTGCTTCCTTCATCTGCGCTATCGCTTCGCCAAGACCATCGTCCCCGTCCCGGAATTTTATGCCGCCGTCACGGTCGCTGTCGCCGATGAGATCTTTCATAGTCTTGTGGGTGTCAATATCAATAACGGGGTCAATCAGATAGACTTGGCCGTCCTCGCCGATAAGCGCGTTATCGCCGTTGAAGTCCGACACCCATACATCGTCATTGGTATAGAAGTATGGAGGCTCAGAGCGGAAGCCCTTCGATTCGAGATAGGCCTTCACTTCTTCATTGGTGGCGGTACGTCTTGACTTAATGAGTGGTTGAGAGAGGACTATACGCACTCCATCTACATCCTCGGCGATGCCTTCAAATTTGTAGGCAGTTTCCGGAAAGTATTTGTTGTGCAGGAGATATTCATAGATGGCGTCCTCCGCCTCAATGTGGTTCTTGTACCATGAGCCGGCCATTGCGTAAGGGTTTTTGACTTTATAGACACGGCTTTCATCAAAATTGATGTAAACCTCGCTTTCGCGTGATTGTTTGCTTACGCGCTCTCCAAAGCTCTTTATCTTCTCTCTTGGGATGAAAAGACCGTTGGCTTTAGCTATGGCTACCAGCCTTTCGCCCTCCGCTTCACGTCTATATCTCTGGCTGTCATCAATATGTTGTTCTCGGTGAGCTGAATGTCCTTCTTCAAACACTCGGATATCGCTTCTGTCAGATACGGCCGCCAATCTCCGGGAAGCGTCTGTATCCACTTCTCGGCCGTCAGCACTGCCTTCGGGCCGGCGATATTCACCACTTTGATTTTGTCCAAGTCTTTTTCCATACTGCAAATTTACTGTTTCTTTCTGATTTCCTTTTCCATCTCGTCCATAACTTTCCACATTCGACATTTCTCCAAACCCGGTTTTTCTACGCATCACCTCGGTGTCTGCCATATCGAATATGGTAGGCCGTCCGCCGTTGCGCTTACGCTTAAACGCTTCATGCAGCACAAACGCCCATTCCTTATCGCCCCACTGACGCTTGCTGCGTATCTTCAAGCCGTCCAGCAGCCGCTGCAACGCCTTCTGCAACATCGCCTTCAAACGTCCCCAGAACGTCTGCTCCGCCGCACTCATCTTCTCGAAGCCTTTCTCACCGATACGTCCGGCAAGGTCGGCTCCATACTCCTCGGTGGCATCACGCTTGAACTGCTCACGCTTCTTTCCGGCTTCGGCATGTGCTGCTGCCATGTCTGCATAGTATGAAGCGTTGGCATCCTCGCCATTAGCCTCATGCTCCTTGCGTTTCTTCTCACGTATGCGGTCCACCTCGGCATCGTACATCTTCTGCGCCATGCGGTCAATGGTGCTGCGTATCTCGTCCTTAGACACGCGGTAGAGTTCATCAAGGGCATTGTTAAGCTTAGCCTCATCAGGGAACAGCACGCGCAGACCATCGTGACCCACAACCTCATGCACAAACGTATTCTCTATGTCTGCCATGTTGGCATTGTTGGGAACAACAATAGTCACCTCGCCGGTCATCGGATTGAAGCTACCCTTCATTCTGCGCTGGCGCACGGAAGGTAATGCAGCCACTTCTTCCTCGGTACGTATGATGCGCACTGGAGTATTGAGGAGCTCCGCCAACTCTCGCGCCCGCGCTGCCATCACCTCCGGGTCACTATTATTCCCGGTATTCTCATTGTTCCCATTATTCTCATCAGAGAACCCGGATTCAGCCACCTCAAACCGACCGGAACGATTTACCCTGTCGGGCTTCGGCAACAACGTGTAATCACCGCTGTCTACAAAGCCTTTTAGCCCGTCCACGATTTCCTTCTGACGCGCACCATCCAAGCGGTCGGGATAGTACACATACTCCAAATAATCGGCATCCGCATTCGACTTGAAGCGATGTCTGCCGAGCTTCACAACAAGGCCGTACACTTCACTGTTGGCATTCTTGCTCGCAATATTATCCGTGTTCGCCGAATGGTCCGAGACACGTATGCCCACCGAGTTACCGAGGTCCTGATAGAAGGAAGCACGCAAGCCGTCGCCCTTCAGCCCGAAGGCCTTGGCAATGCCGTACAGGAACTCGTGCGCTCCCATACCTTTTTCGCCCAATCTATCGGAAAGTTTCTCAAGGCCAACTCGATATTCGGATTTTTTGCTTACCTTTGCGCTCGAATTGGATACGGCCTGGGCACTCCTGCTTGGACGGCCAGTCTCGGAGGCGACACCTACAGTGCCGCTTTCGTTATTTTTAGTCACTACCACCGCAGTGTCATAGCTGCCGCCGGCATTGCCCTTATTGGCTATTTCTACCTTGTAGCCGGCACCCAATTCTTTCTCACACCACTCTTTCAACTCTGACTTCGTGAAGCCTTTCTGATAAGCCTTGATGCTGCCGTCGGGACGCAATACCAGTATCTCGGACGGGCTGTCAAGCGTTATTCGCGTCTCGCCCTCCTTGCCCTGACTGCGGATGCTCTCGGCACTGCGAACATTTATCACCAGTCGCCCACCGACCTTCAGCTTATCAGCCATATCGTGCAACAGCGCAGCTCGCCAATCATCGGGTATCACATTGAGCACCGCATTGCTGATGATATAATCGTACTTCTTCTTTATATCACCATAACTCTTATAAGTCGGCGTCGTACGATGCTCCGAAGGATAGGGCTCTACGTCCTCAACCTTGATGCCGTTATCCCTCATCCACTCCGTGCCTATGCCCAGACCGCTGCTCGCATCTAATACGTCAACCTCGCGGCCTCGCGCCTCACGCTTAACCCATTCGCCGAACTTCTTATACGAACTCAGCGTATTCTTCACCTGCGTGGTATGTCGCCCGTCACTATTGGTCTGCTCGTCCAACCACTGACGTCCATACTCGCTGTCCAACTCCTCACTCGTGCGATAACGCATATCGCTCTCATTCTTCCCATTATTCTCATAATTCTCATAATTCCCGGCGTTCCCATTGTTCTCATTCTGCCCCGCTTCCGCATCTTTTTCTCCCGAAACTTTGGGATTCTCAAAGTTTTCGACTACCTTTGCGGCAGTTTCAAGGACACGCTTGTCTATTTCCTGCTGAACCGGTTGTGACGCTGAGGAGAGATAAGCGAGTCCTTTTTCTTTATCTACCCATTTCAGCGTTTTATTGTTCGCAATCGGCTCAACAATATTCTTGAACTCTCTGCCATGGAACGAGCGCACATCATTCACTTCGAGATATTCCGCGCCTTGCTGCATCTGTCGTTTCAACTCAACAGCCACGCATACATTCTTGCCATTGCGGTCTCTCATATCTGTCAACACTCCGATTGTGTTCTCGCTACGCTGGAACACAAATATTGGCGAGGATAAGTGCTGCGGCATATTCATAATGGCAAATACATCTACGTCATGCTTCTTCTCTGAGCCTTTCTTTATCACTCGCTGACGCATAACAATAGGCAAATCGGGCAAGAATACACGCATTACGCCCTGCGGCTTACCAAGGTGCAGCATTTCGTTCTTATCCATCTCGCCGGCCTGATAACGCTCCAACTCCTCATTGAACCGCGCATTCGCCGCCGCCAAGCCTTCCGCACCCTTTTCGCCAACATACTGGAAGCGAAGCCTATTCGACATTCCACTTTCCACATTCGACATTGTTTTTGCCAGCTGCCCCTCATCGGTATTCAGCCATGCAACATCGTCCACACTCACTTCTTTGCTGTACACCTTGCCGCCCCCGGCATAGTCCTCAGCCTGCATACGCGAAGGCGTCACAAACACACCGGCCTCTATGGGCTTGCTGCTGTACACCCTCACTCGGCCGCTGCGCAACACCGCCTCAAGCATCGCATTGCTCACATCGGGATAACTCGACAACGCATCCCAGCCGCCTTCTTCCCCTTCGGCTCGCGCCTCGGCAATAGCCTCTCGCAACGTCCTTATATCTTCCACTCCGCGCACCCCCGTGTGGTAATCATCTTCCATCGGATTGACACGCTGTATCACGGCATTCTGCTCGTTCTTGTGCAGCACCTCGCGCGGATTTACACCGTCTAACATATCTTTCATCACGCGGTCTGCTACCTCCTCGGCACTCGTATAGCGTATATGCAAGAAGTCACACACACCCTTCCAGAAACGCGCCAACGCCTGCTTCACACGCTCCAAAGCACTTATCGCCTCGGCTTTCTCAAAAACGCTGCCCCTGCCCTCGGCAACCTTCTTGGCTTCTTCACGCAAACGCTCGGCGCCGCGACGGCCGCTGTATGTCGCTATCACCTCATCGGCTATCTCATCTTCACTCTCCAATTCCGGATAACGCTCTCGCACTTCATCCCATACGGGAGTATCTTTCATCAACCCGACCACATTGGACCATTCCTCGGCATTGCCGCATCGCAAGGCCTCAGCCCACAGGTGCGCATACTCGTGCACCGGCGTCTCGGCCGTCGCTATCCGCGGATCGATATATATCTTCCCCCCGACGGTGAAGCCGTACGCCTCACCCTCGCCCGTCCGGAAGAATCGCACATGGTCGGTTATCTTCAAGTCTTTGTCATCGAAGATTACATAATTCTTCGCACCATCAGCTCGACCGCCGCTCGTATATTCAGCGGGATACTTGATGCCCGTAAAGCCTAACTGCGAAAGAAACTCCGAGGCCTTGCGCTGCACATTGCCGGCAACTTCATACCTGCTCCCACGTATCGCATTTGGTATCATTATGTTATAGACATACTCAAACGGCATATCCAAACGCCAACCTCTGCGAGCAAAATCCTCAAGATCCACTCCGATACCCTCCAAGGCTGTCCGCACTCGCGTTGCCTGGCTCGGCGTCAATCCCTTATCATGGTCTATATAATTCTCCCCGGTGTCCTCGGGTATCTCTACGGTGTAGAGGTGTCGCTGACCCTTGGCATCATCTACATTCTGATTGTAGTAGTTTAGGGCGATGTCGGATTTATCGGGTCTTGTCTCGTCAACGTATGCTTTGAATGCCTCAAATGTCGGGTACTTTTTGAGGAAGCGTTTTGCATTATGCTGTCGGGCGATACTGGATAGGTTGGTGGAGTTGTTGGTAACAATCTTCGTGGCGTAGCCTCTGCCGATACCTTCTACCTCGGTCACATATGTGCCCCAACCAAAGACCTGCGCACCCTCGCCCGTGCCCATATGCGAATGGTCAAAGCTCTCAAAGTCCGCACCGCTGCCATGATACACCCGATGCTCTCGTATTTTTATGTCATTTTCTATTGCATTCTCGGCATCTCTGCGTATCTTTGCAGCGTCAATGTCAAGGATAGCGTTTTGGACGTGTGTATCAAGGGCAGCTTCGCGCTGAGCATTGGTAGCCTTGTCCGACATCTCAGCCCACATGGTAATGGTCTCCATATCATCAGGGCTGTTTTTATATTCTTTCTCTGCTACTACAACATATCCGTTGCCGAGTTCTTTGTAGAATCGTACAGATACTCGCCCACTCATATCATCACTCCCACGTCGAACATAATCGGGAGCGGTCATAATGTATGGCATAAGCTCCATGTCAACCGTTGTCAGGGGTATGCTCCTCTCATTGAGCTTCCGCCCACCGACACCATGATTCTTCTGCGCATGTACCACGCCATTTGCCGTAATATTATGGCTGTCAAAATCACGGCCCATAACCTTACGTATCATACGCTGTGTCGCTTCCGGAAGCTCTATGGTAAATGTCTTGCCACGCTTATTCCCGTCAAGCCACCCCCTTATTGTATTTGCCGCCTTTGTCAATGCCGACAATCGAGCATGCAAACGCACCTGCTGTTGTCCGGCATTCGACATCCCGGTTTCCTCATTCGCCTCATCCAACACCTTCTGTCCGGCCGCCACATCCGTAACCACTTCAACTCCGGCCTCGCGCAACCGCCCTATCACTGCATCGCGCAACACCGCCTCCGATGCTTCCACGCCCTCGGCGACAGCACCGTCTACCTTACTCTGCTTCACACCTCCCGAAGGTATATCTACCACATGCGTGCCCAAGCCATAACTCAAACTCTCTTTGGACACTCCCATGTGTATCGAATATACACCGTCGCCGCTCAAGCACAAGTACTGCCCCGTGCCGTTTAAGCGCAACTCGCCGTGCTTCACATTATCCAAAAGGTCTGCCAACAACTCGGCTCGCTTCAACGCTATATATATCTTCCCTCCGTGATACGGCACACCTATCGCGTAATCAGACACATTGAACTCGCCCGACGCCTCGTCAGCACGCGCTTGCTCGACTGCCGCCTTAAACGCCGCCGCGTCCACCGCGTACGCCGCTTTCCTGTGCATGCTCAACAACTTGCGCCACGGAACATACCCATACTCAAAATCCAACGCCTTGCCATCCCAGCCTATCGTCTTACCTTCCCATGCCGTAGGATACTTGCTGCGCACCATTATGATACTCGCCGTATCCGTAGCCATAGCCAAGCCTTCCTCGTAATGCACACCACGCAACTGCGGACGCTTATTATCCTCCGCAGTCTTCCGCCACGGAGCATAATCCTTGGGATTCACCGTAACCTTACCCTTGACCTTCTTCGTCGACAACTCAAATCCCGGCGACTTACGCAACTTCGCCGCCTGATCCGCGTCCACCTCCACTTCTTCTTCTTTTCCGTCTTTCCCTTGCACATTAGACGACTTTGTCGTACCTTTGCCCTCGGAAGGGATGCTTTGAGGAGTTATTCCCGAGCCCTTTGTTGCAGTCTCGGCTTCTATTGGCTGCGCATAGTCCAAACCTTGACCCTCAGCCGAAGGGGCAGTCGCATCTTTCGGAGTGCGCCAAAGCATATTCCCTTCCTGTATAAGCCGCGATATTCGATTGCGGCTTTTTTCTTGGTTAGATACGACAACCTCTTTACCATCTTTGCTTACAGTAACCGATGTAAAGAAATAGAGCCGAGTGCCATTGGCCTTGGTGAATCCCTTGATAAAAATATACGATGACCCTCTTTCGGTTTTATCGCCGGGCTTTGCCTCACTGGTATCTTCAATAATTATGGTAGGCGTTTCAAGGGTAGGTTTCAACATGCCGAGTTTGCTATTACGCCCATCGCGCATGAGCTTGGCAAATTGATTTTTGCCCATCTTGACATCACCAATCGGGGTAGATACAATTCCATCCTCTCCGAAAAGTTTATCCCAATTCTCTATGGTCAACTCAATTTCGGGGGCGATTTCGGCCTGGAGTTCAATTTGACCGATAATCTCAGCGACCTCTTCTGCCGATAGTTTCCTTGAAGCGGCGCCTTCTTCTGCGCCCTCACGCTCGGCATCCACACGCTTCTGTACCTCCCGCACGTGGTCGGAAAACGCCTTCGCATCGTTATAATTATCGAAGTTCACGGTACTGAAGCCCCCGCGACCCTCAATCTCATAACCTTCCTCCTCTAATGCTTCGATGATACGCACCGGCGTCTCGGCATTATCGTCAAACACGTCAACCTCCAACCACGTCCTCCCGGTTTTAGTGCTGTGCACCGACACTATTCGCGGATCACGCGTATATCCCGTGATTATACCTGCCTTGTCTGCAGCACTCGTCGCTACAATATCACCGGACGGAATACCTTTCCACTTCTTCGTCTCGGCATCATAGCCGACATTCTTTGCTCCCTCACGCTTATCTCGCGCTCCCTTGGCCACTCGCTCGGCCTGTTGGAAAACGCTCTCCCGCTTCGGCTTCGCCGCCTTCTGACCCTCGCCACGCAGCCGCGCTATCTCCGCTCGCACAAGCTTCTTATCAGCCCCCGGCTTCTCCAATAGCTCTTCCAAATGCGCTATCTCCGCCGCTTTGCTCCCATTATTCTCATTCTCCCCATTGCTCCCGGTATTCCCGGTACGGCCATTCAATCCACTTCCGCCATTTTTCTCTTCCACAACGTCCTTCTTCACCGACGAGTACTCGCCAAATGGCTTAATCTTACGCTTGCTCGACTCTATCCACTTCTCGAAGTCTTCGAGGTTCACGCCGGTAATGTCAATTCTGCGGCCATTCTCCCAGCCCTGCTCGTAATTGGCAAGGTAGTCGCCCTTAGCCTCGTCTTGATCATTGAAGCCAAGCATAACCTTGTGCTCATCAAAGCTGCCGTCGGGGTTGTACTGGTCAACGACGAACACCTTGCGTCCGTTCCAATCGTCAATATCATTGGAGAGGAACACGTCAATGTGGTCGCCGTCAACACCCACTGCGCCACGAATGTAGCCGTAAGTGTTGTTCATCTTGCTTTCCCACTGCTTGCCGTCAGCATCTGTACCCTTACGCACACTACCCTGCGGCTGCTCAATGGTGATGTCGAACGTACCAACTTGCACATGCCCCTTCTTATAGTTGCCGGCTTCCTTCTGTGCCTCGGTGGGGTCGGTGTTCACTTCGGCCGATGCAGTCTTTATCTTGGCAGACATCGGTGTTTCACCCTGGCCACCAACAATATTATCATTTTTCCCTTGCACATCCGCCGACTTTGTCGTATCTTTGCCCCTGAGAGAAGTTCCGTCAGACGCAGGAACAAGGTCCGGTCTCTTCGACCCACCCGAAGTCTCGGTTAAGGACCCCTCAGAACCGGGAGACAGCTTCTCAGAGATATGCAGGATTTTTTCGTTCTGCATATCTTTTTTTATATCTTTCACTGCGGCTTCGTGGCTGCTCACTGACACTTCCATGCCGTCACGCTGCACTGTGATAGATTCAAAATGCACAAGACGACTTCCGTCATCTTTGACGAAAGTTTTCACGAAGATGAATTTAGTGTCTCGCTCTGCACCTTCGGCCGGAGCATTTTTCTCCATGATTACATCCGGCGTATGAAGCGTAGGATAAACCATACCAAAATACTCCGCACGACCGCGCGAATACATCTTGATAAACTGGTTCTCTCCCATCTTGACAACACCTATAGGCGTGTCAACCATACCATCCTCACCGAACTGAGCCAACCAATTCTCAGGCGTCAGCTCTACCGTGGGCGCGACCTCGGCTGACGCCTCCATACGCCCGACCAATTCCGTCGCCTCCCGCTCCGACAACGAACGGCCTATAAAGCGGCCGTCAACTTCCGAAGGCTTTATTTCTCTACCTTTTCCGGTTCCTCGGCTATCATCTGAAGCTCCTGCTCCACGCTCATACGCCCGGCCTGTGCCCGCAACGCGTTCTCGGCTTCCAACGTCTGTTGTGCCTCCTCGTCTCCCTCCTTGGCCGACTTCACTATCGTCAGCCATAGGTACATTTCCAGTCTCTCCATTATTTCTTTCGTTTACCGGTTTGTAGTCTATGCCGAGCACCTTCTTCACAGCCTCGGCTATCGTGTGCGGCGTACGCTCTACACTCTCAAACAACGTGTCTTCGCCCACGCCTTGTATCGTGTCGTACAAGTCGTTGAACATCTTCTGCAGACCGCGCTGGCTCATACCCTTGTACATCGCCGCCAAATGCAACGCAAAGTTACTAAATCTTTCGGCAGGCAGATAGCTCTCGCCGCTCGCATCGTCAAAAGCATACTGCTGCGACCATGCACCCACCGCCGTCAACGCCGATTCGATATTCGTCGCCCCGGCATACTGCGGATACATCATCATCTCGTTATACAGCACTATCGCCTGCTGTATCTCGCCGCGTATGCTGTCGGCCTCGGGGCTGTCGTAGTCACGGTAGGCCGTAGCCAATATCGCTCGCTGTACCTTCGCCGGCAGCTTCGCAAACATCTCTTCTATCTCTACACTGCCGCCCTCAAAAATGCCCTGGTACAACACATCCTTGAAATCCTCGGCCGCATTGCCGGTCAGCTCGCCCTTGCGGTCGAAACAGCTCGCATACTGCGTATCGGTGATATAACCGCGAGTATTCATCCATTGCAAGGTCTTCACGCCATTAGCAGCAACCAACTGCGAAATGCTCGCATCCTCATCATCTGACGACAATAGTCGCTCCGCATACTCACGCATATCGGCGCCCATCTTACGCGCCGCCGCACGTCCGCGTATACGCTCTACTCCGCCACTCTCGGTATCGGCCTGCACATACTGCCCAAGCCGTATAGCCTCGCCGTCGGACACATCAAGCATATTCACCAACACGGGACGCTCCATAGCCTCTATATCCTCGGCATCCATGCCGAAGTCCGCAGCATGCTCTACAAGATACGCCTTATATTTGGCCGCCTGCTCGGGCTCGCTGTCGTACATCCATTTCAACGCATCCGCGCGCGAATTACCCTGTATCGTCTCACCACGGCCATTCACACTCGGAGCACCCGTATACGCCGTAATGCTCCCCGTAATCTCCTCGGGACGTATATCCCGCGCTATATCCTGTGCACTCACCTTGCTCACTGCATCCTTGCGGTCTTTAGGCTGCGCCTCAGGTATGAAGTGTCGTACATTGCGGTTGCCCTGCACGTGGCTCGGCTGCAAATCATCCACATCTATCACCGCCGCAACACCGTCCGCGGTCGTGTCCTTGGCAAATTTCACACGCACATCCTTGCCGCGTACCGCCTCAACCGCGCCCTGACGCTCTACCACCTCGGGTCCGCTGCGTCGATAGCCGCGCGCACGCGCATGCTCGGGCGTGTCGGCACGCCAGTCGGGAACACCGTTCAGACGCTCCAGACGCAGCCTGTCAGCCTCGGCCTGTGCAGCTCGCTCGGCACGCTCACGCTCGGCCTGCTCAGCCGCCGCACGCCGCGCCACAGCCTCACGCTCGCGCTCCGCCACAGCCTCACGCCCTCGCTCGACTTCGGCCATCTGCCGCCAGCGCTCATACTCCAGCTGCGTACGCGACTGCTCGGCGGCTATATCGCGCTTCGATGCCAGTATCTCAGCCGGCGTCTTACCCTTGGGCTTGAGCTTCCGCGCACGCTCATATTCGTTGCGCTTCTCCTGAGCCATCACAGCCGCTATCTCCTTAGCCGTAGCCACATCGCCGCCGCTATACTCCACAAGAGCATCCCACGCCGTAGCAGCATCCTCGGCCTGCTCAAACATCGGCTCTCCCTTCGCATCCGTCGGCACTCGCGACAAAGCACTCGCGCGCGCGCCTTGCGCATCCAAACCATTTTCACTACCTTTGCCAACGGAAGACAAGCCGTCTTGAAGAGTGGAAAGGGCTGCCGCCGAACCGGACTTATCGCTCGGTGAAAGTATGATGAGTTGCCCGTCATCCTTGGCGGCTTGTCTTCTCATTCTTTCAAGACCTCGCTCGTTTATCTCTCGCCATCCGACAATCTCCGTATTGTCCTTGCTCTCGTATATATCAAGCACAACAACGGCGTTTCTGTCGCCCGTCTGTATGGCTACACGATAGTCGGGACGCCGTCTCGCTTGCACGCTGCCCACAAGATCGGGATTATACAACGCACGCTCCAGTATACTACGGCTTTCAGCCGCATCTATCTCAGGATGATTATCGCGGTTTTTCTCAAACACTGATTTCTTTATCACTATAGGCTTGCCGCCGCTGCCTATTGCCGCTGCCACATTCTCCGGCAAATCAGACAACTGCACATTGCGTGTAGGCGCCTCAAAATCCCCATCGGTGATTTCATCCATTGACCCCACACTCTCAACCACAAGACGCCCTTGCCCGTCCACAGGATTACCTTGCACGTCATAGCCCGCCGGCTCCTCGCCTTGCGCCAATCCCTCGCCACGCATCGGCTCACCACCATCGCTCCCATTGTTCCTATCGTTCTCATTATTTCCAACGCCTGTCTCCTGCGGCTGCTCCTGCGCCACATTCGACATTGTTTTGGCCCACTGTTCCGGCGTCACAGCCTCGCCAACACTCTCCAAGCGCTCGGGCGATGTCGCATGATAATTACCCTCACTGTCACACACCACGATAAAGCTATCCGAATTACCTCGGTCGATAACACTGCCGTCGGGTTGCATACGCACCTCGCCGCTGACGATATACACGTCTTCTGACGGCGCATCCTTCATCGGTACTGTCCGTGCCGGCACCACCATACCACTCTCGTGATTGACACGACGTGCCGCCGCCACTGCCACTTCAGCCGTCATCCCCTGCGACTGTGCATCCCCCAATTCCACATTCGACATTCCACTTTCCACATTCAGCAGTTGCACCACCGCTTCGCGCTGCTCACCCGTCAACTCCGGGTCGCGCAACGTCTCCCACGGGTCGTCCTTGACGTCCGCCAATAAGTCCTCTCGTCCCCCGAAAGCTTCCTCCAGCGACTCATACGCCGCCGACATCGCCTCCGCTCGCGCCGTCTCCGCCTCCGCTGTCGGCACATTCCCGGCGCGGCCTGCATTCGCATCCTCCGGCGCGCCGGTGTCATTCGGGCCTATCGGGCCTGTCGGCCCTTCGGGCGGCAATTCATCGCCTACGCCACCAGGCAGACGCTTTTGTCCATTATCGCCTCCGGCATTCTCGGTGTTCTCGGCATTCCCGGTGTTCTCATAGCTCCTATCGCTCTTATTCGACATCCCCTCCGGATAAAGCTCTTCCAGATACCGCTCGACTATCGCTTGCTCGGCCTCTGTCCGCTTATCAGGCGACTTCCCCAATATAGCATCTATCGAACATACATTCTCAGCCTCAATGCGCTTGCGTATAGCCTCAGCCGACATCTCGCCGCGCCTTGTCTCCAGCGCCTCTCCATAGCGGTTGTATATCTCTTGCTCGCCTGCCGTGCCCTTGCCGGCCTCGACATTGGCCGCCGCATTGCGCACAGCCTCAGCCGTCGTGCCGTATTCCCCGGCAACGTATTCCGCCGCCGCCTCAAAAGCTCTGCGGTCTGCATAGCGCTCGCCGACCTCCACAGTGTTATACTCGGCTTGTCGACGTATCTTCATCTCCTCGCCCTGCGCATCACGCTTATTCTTGAAGCGACGACTGGTAATCACATCTCCGCCTGCCGTGACACTGCGCACGGTATACGTGCCGTCGCCATGCTCTTCGGTCTGCCACGCTGCGACAGTACTCATCGGTACGGTTCGCCCGGTCAGAATCCAGTAGCACTTGGCACGCGCAGCCTCGCTCACACGACCGTCACCCATCAGCTGACGCATGGCATCATACCCGTCCATTTCCACATTGCCGGCATACGGTGCGCTGGCACGTTCTTCTTTGGTGGTCGTACCTTCCGGTCGCTCTTTCACGCCCTCACCATCACGCACCACCATATTCCATGTGCCGTCCTTTCCGCGTACCAGATGCACCTTTCCATTGGTCTTGACGTGCTCACCTCCGAAAAGGTCTGCCAAGCCGCCGTATCCATTGTCGCGCAGCTCGCGCTCATCTTCCTTGGTCAACGCCATGCCTCTGCCGGCACCATTGAGACGCTCGCGCAAGCGCTGCTCGAAGTCCATTCCGTCTGTCACGCGACCGCGTGCATCCTTCTTTGGGCGCAGCGCTTCTATGGTGCGCGGCACACTCTTGATGGCGTGGCTCGTCTTGAAGCCTAAGGCTGTAGCCATGCCATCAGTCCACGCATCCACGAAATCGGCATCTCCGCTTATCCATTCGGGCATAGCGAACACTGTGCCCTCGGCTACGACGTTGGTCACGCCCTGCGCCGCGCGTACCCCGGCCTTGCCGGCCGTGCCACCAACTTTGCCGACAATTCTGTCGGCAACATTACCGGTTACAGGCGCAATAGAGCCCATAGCCGTGCCAAGCACCACGCCGCGACCTGCCGCACCTAACACCGCGCCGAGGCTATACCCGCCGCGCTTGCCGGTACTGTAGTCGGCCACACCGCCGGTGTACATCTGCTCTTGTATATTCTTCAGCGCCTCGTATGGGCCGAGAGTAGCACCGCCACCAACCATGCCGGCCGCAAGACGTCCGCCGAGCGTACTTCCGGCTACACGCTTGGCCACGCCCATAGCCGCACCCTTCAGCGACCCCTCAGCCATAGTTCGCGCCACCGTGCTCATGGCGGCCTTGCCGGCAGCACCGCCCACACCGCCGGAGACGTAAGTCACCGGGTCAGCGGCCATACCGGCAACAGTGCCGAAGATGTCGGCCACACGATGCTCCTTCCCGTATTGCGCCATAGCCGCGTTACGCGCGATATTTTCGTCATAACTGTCCGCCATAGCACTCGCAGTCAATTCCGCAGCCCATTCCGGGGACACCAAATTGCCGTCGGCAATCTTCCGCGCCACAAACTCGGCTGTACCCTTGGGCATAGCCCTCTCTACAAGGCGACCATACAACATCTGCGAAATCTCGTCACGAAACGCCGCCTCAGCCTTTTTGCGGTCGCCCTTGAAATGCTGCGTATACGCATCCAGCATCTCCTTGCGATAATACTCGGGCATGTTCGCCAACGCATCCTCCGTCATCTTGGCAAGGCTGAACGCTTTCTTGTGCGACACACGTCTGCGCATATCCGCAATATCGCGCGTACTTGGAGGTGTCACGTGCATACCGTTGGCATCAGACGAAGCTATGGCGTCTCTCCACGTCATGCCATGCTCCTGCACCTCCTTGTCATACGCATCATTCGCAGCCTTATCCGCATCCTCAGCCTTATTCCAGGCTATATCCACAGCCCTGCGCATCGGCTCCTCGTAATCCAGCTGCGCCTGCTTCTGTACATCGGCTTGCTTGGCCGGGTCAAGACCGTTTGTATGCATACGATCGACAAATTGGCTCATCAATCGATTCTGCCGCGCTCGCGCAGCGCCCTGCTCGGCCACTCCGCGGTCGCTGGTCAGTGTCCCGTCTGGCATCAGCCACACAATCTGCGTGCGCCCCTGCTCATCCACCGTCGTATCATACACCACCGGAGACGCCGTCTGCGTCAAATCAGGCGTCGCGCCGCTACCATCATTCTCATTATTCCCATAGCTCCCGGCGTCCCACCTGCCCGGCACTCCGCCCATACCCGTCAATCGGGTATCAAGCCCTGCCGCCTCCGCTCGTGCCTCAGCCAAACGCTGACGCTGTAGGCCCTCTGCCGTATGACGCTCCGCGTTACGCCGCACCGCGTCAGTGCGACCCTGCACAGACTTACTGAAAGGCTGCACCGCCGTGCGTACACCCTCCATCATCCGTATACGCTCCTGCGTCGTCGGCTGCCATGCCGGCTCCTGCGCCTGAGATGTACGCGCCTGCGGTGCCTGCGGTGTCTGTGCCTGCGGTTGCTTCTGTGCCACTTGCGCCGCCCCTGCATCGCTTCCATTATTCCCATTACTCCCATTCTTCCCATTGCTCCCATCATTCCTATTCGAGCCGGTAGAGCTATTATGGCTGCCTATGGCACGTGCCGCAGCCGACACGAAATCATTAAACCAGAAGCTTGTGTCATCCGGCTCGACAAATCGCTCAAAGGTTTCATAATCAGGCAGTGGCGCACCGTCCGCCTTGAATTTATCGTAGAATTCCCGACGATTGGCCGGCTTGCTCATAAACTTTTCAAAAGTGTCATAATCAGGCAGTGGCGCACCGTCCGCACTGAATTTATCGTATAGCTCTTTGAGATTTTTTGTTGACATATCTATTTCTTGTTCCAGTCGATTGTAGCTACATTTGCATGCCCTGTATTTCGCTTTCCTCCCTGCTTCGCACTGCGACCCTTATTCGGAGTTGTCGTCGTCTCATTCGCGTCCGTAACGCTATTATGCGTAGTCCGAGTGCTCGTGCCGGTACTCTCTATCCAAGTTCCTTCACGCAACGCATTCTGGCGCATGGCCTCATAACTGTGAGACCAGTTCAGATTGCCGTTCCTATCATACCATGGATATTCCGCAGGCCTGCCTGCTCCGCCACCGGACACCCTGCGGCCTGAGCCGCCTTTCTTCGCCTTATCCTTGGCTGCCTGAGCCTTCACCGGCTCGGCCTTCGCCTTGGCATCATACCACCGCTTCTGAGCCATTGTGCGTGCTATCTCTGCATCGCCCTTGGCCGCCTCTCGCGCATCCTTCGCAGCCGCAAGCCGTGCGGCTATACGTGCAGCCTGCGCACCACGCAAAGCCTTATCACGCGCATTATAAACATCGCCTAAGCGCAGCACATATTGCAAATGCTTATCACGATTCGCCTCGCGCTCCTGACGCATACGCTCATACTGCCGCCGCATAGGGTCGAGCTGCGACAACTCCTTATGCTCATACATATTCGGCGCATACTGCGATGTCCACCACAGATTACTCAGCGCGTTCAGACCATCCGAAACAGCCGATACAATCTTCCGACTGCGCTCGCGCTTCTCCCTGGCCTCACGCTGCGCCTCAGTCTCATCAGCCGTACGCGCCGCAGTCTCGCGCAACATCGCTATCTGCCGGTCATACCCACGAGTAGTATCCGCATCCAATGTCTCGAATGACGTCTGCCCCGCATTGCTCCCGGTGCCCTGCGGCGCATCCGGCCTCGCAAGCTCTACAGCCGTCTTCGTCAGACCCTCGGCCGCAACCTGCGCGCCATTACGCGGCACACGCGGTCCACCCTGCATCGTCACCTTGTCATAACGCACATTCTCCACTCCGGTAGCATCCGAATTATCGTCCGACCCCTCCGTCCGCTCCGCCGATGCCTCGGGCTTCTGTGTCTGTTGCACCGCCCCTACGTTGCTCTCATTATTCCCATTGCTCCCGGTATTCTCATTCGACACCGGCCATGGGTTTTTATCAGTTGTTGTCGCCATAATCATTCAATATTCGACATCCTAAATTATGCCTTGCCGTCAGAATCAAAGGCGCTTGCAATGCTACCACCTGCACCCATGACACCCTTCGCAGCCTGAGCAATACTGTTCGCACGAGCGCGTTCCATGTCGTTCAGCTGACCGGCCAGCGACGCCTCGCGCTGCTGATACATACTCTCGATGCCATCCTTGCGCGCATCACCGGCCACCGCTATACGACTCGCCGCATCCGCCAACGCCGCCGCATTCGCAGCCTTCTGCGCCGCAACCGACTCTTCCGTCCCACCGGTCACCGCCGCAGCCGCCACTGCATCACGCACGCCTTGGCGCATACGCTCATCCGTCATCGTCAATATCCGCTGCGCATCGGCTCGCTGCGTCGCATCCTCTTTATAGCGCCGGTTATACCAAGCCTCATTCTCGCGCTGCTGCTTCTCCAGGCTCTTCTTAATGTTTTTCATCGCCTTCGAAGCGCTCGCGCCACCGAAGATACTGCCTACGGCGCTCAACCCGGCGCCAACTATGCCACCTATCATATCCTTGTAGTTAATAATATCAATACTTATATTCGTCGCGCTAAGATATACAGCTACCTTCGCTCGAAAACTTTATCTTTTGCTAACAACACGAAAATGTAGAAACAGCCGTGCCAAGTACCACACCGCGACCTGCCTACGACACCCAACCCCATTACAGCTATTACAGCTGTTTTTTCCATTACCCCCCCTTGTTGCAAATTTTATATAACCCCAAAAAAAAACTACTTTAGTATGGCAAGACCAAAAAACGACGGACGCGGACGCATCGGCGGACGCGCCAAAGGAACTCCGAACAAAACCACAGCGGCACTACGCCAAGTCCTCGCCGACACGTGGCGACATTACTACGACAGTGGACAATTCCGCGCCGACATTGACGCGCTCGATCCGGCCACTCGCGCAACCGTTATGGAAAAATACGCCCAATACTTCGCACCGCGAATGAAGGCCATCGACATCTCAGGCTCAATCGACACCACCACTCACACCACCATCGAAGACCACCTCCGCCGGCTTTGCGACACCGACACCGATAAGCCTTAGACTTTAGATAGTAGGTTTTAGATTTTAGATTTTAGGTCTTAGGTAGTAGACCTTGCAGCCGCAGCCCATTACTCCATCATTCCCATTGTTCCCATTACTCCCATAATTCCCATTTTCTCATCATCCTCATTTCCAGTAATGTAACACTTGTTAACACTCAAAAAAAACCAAACCGAAACCAAAGCATAACCAAACCGAAACCAAACAATAACCAAAGCATAACCAAACCCTAACCTAAACGCGCGCGCGAAGGAGTAGGATAAAGGATAAAGGAAGAAATAAACTAATCGAGTTTATTTCTAAGGAGGCGGAAAACGCGCGCATGCGCGTACACGCGCGACACCGCCGTCGCCGACAAAAACTTTTTTAAAATATCTTTTTACACCATCCTCTATAGGCTGTTATCTATGGAGGATGCTGCTTTTTCTCAACGTCGGGAAAATGTTCACCGCCGACCATACAGCACCCAGTCGAGCACTCGACGATTGGCATCATCCACCTTCGATAAATCAAAATCGATATATATATCCGTTACCGTATTACCCCCATGCCCAAGCGCGTGCGCAATCGTGTCACGCGGTATGTCCAGAGACGCTGCAATCGTAGCCCACGTGTGCCGCGCCCAATACGTCGTCAGGCCCGGGAAAGCAGGCTCAATCGTTTTCTTTCCACCCAGACCCGACCGCTCGCATACACCTATCGACTGCAGTCCGCGGTTGCAACGTTTCAGGTAATCACGGTAATCCCCATAGCGTTCCGACACCTCCAACAGAAACTCCCTGCCTCGATACCGCGCAATAATGTCCGCCGCCTCCGGCTCAACCCTAATACTATATAACCTGTGCGTCTTCGCGCGATTATACTCGATACGCCCTTCCGCCGTCACCTCGCGCAGACGACACATATCCACCATATTGATGCCGCACAACATAAACGACAACAGCCACATATCCTTATGCCGCACCTGCCAATCCTCCACAGGATAAGCCATGAACTCCCGCAGCCGCTCCAACGATAACGACCGCTTTGGTGTCGCCACCGGGCGAATTTTGAAACGCCTGAAAGGGTATGCCGCTGTCGCCTCTTCATCAAGCGCCCGGTTGAAAACCGCCCTAATATTTCGCAGATGAATATTTCGCGCATTCTTACTCTCAGTCTGCGCCAAAAAAGCCTCAAACCTCGTCAACCAATTAAAATCAACATCCTCGAAAGACAGCGCCTCACACCCCTGCGGATCATACGCACGAACACGCGCCGCCGTCTGCGCGTACAACCCCTGCGTTCCTCGGCTAAGGCCATACGCGTATGCCTCCAGCGCCGGCATGAACGTCCCTGCCACGCCACCACGACCCAGCGCACGCTCCACCGCACGCACACACATCTCCATCGATGCCGACGGCACCTTTGACAAGGCACGCACAGCGTCATCAACGGCCTCGAAATACTGGTCAAGTAGCAGATTTGTTTGCCGCGCATAGCGCCAGCGCCTATCAACGTGAGCTGTCCGAGCATCCCACACGTCCGGCGGAATCGATAAATCTAAGGGAACGAACACTCGGCGGCCGCCATGGCTTAAGGCGACTTTCAGACACGCGGTGCCATCAGCGCGAAGCCGACGACAATCAAGATAAAAAGTAAAAGATGCCATAATAGTTTTCCATCACAATCGTGCACCACATCCGGCAAGTATCATCCAATGTCGCCGCCTCGGCGTTAACATTTTTTCACCACACAAACGCGCATCCGATATGCATCACAACGCGTCAGATTAGTGCACAACTTGTGTTTTTTTTAATGGCATTAGTCCGAAAAGCAGCTCCGACGCTGATTTTTCTCACCCATAAGCGGCTAATTCACAGCCGCTTACCTTTTGAGCGGTAGACGGGGTTCGAACCCGCGACCCTCAGCTTGGGAAGCTGATGCTCTACCAACTGAGCTACTACCGCGTGGCGTTGGTGTCGCAAAGTTAGACATTTTTTTTGAGACGGCAAACGCCCGAAAGGCCAATTCGGCAACTCAAACACAGCTATCGTCTGACAATTAAGCCATTATCGCCGACAATCGTCTCGCAACTCAAGCCCGCACAAAGCCATCCGACCGAGCTGCCGATTATCGGCCCTCTTGCATTTATATTATACCTTCCGGAGTAACTACTCCGGTATAGAGGGGCACACTGTATTCCATGCGCCAAATTTTTCCAAAAATTAATGACGCTTAACAACTTTTATATTATAAATATTTTATACCTTTGCACAGACCATGATAGCGGTGGCACGGCTTGACAACCGTCACTCCCCGATTGCTACTCTTCCATGAACCACGCTCCTGATATCTACAGAACACTAATAACCATTAACACCATACATCGCACATGACAAAACTGAAAATGAGCCTTTTGGCTCTGCTTACGTCCTTGCCTTTTGTGTCAAAGGCCAACACAAGCCTGACACTGGACTCTTCGACAAAAGTCGACCTAACCTATGGTTCCAACGCGCAATACGCCGAGATAACGACCACCGGCACAGACCCGCACATCTGCTCGATGGCCATCCCGGCAGACATGGTGTTCAAGGACTGCCGCCTGGAATTTGACTACCAGGCGTCCGAGGACATCGACGACCTCCAGCTATTCTTCCGCGACCCCGAGAGCGAGGCCCGCTCGCTGCACGTGCGCGGCGCCATGCCCAAGACAACCGAATGGCGGCACTTCTCGCTCAACATCGCGCCCCAGCGCCAGTCCTTTGACTGGGGCAAGGCCGGCAGCAAGCTCCGCATGGACTTCGGCAACCGCAGCGGCGTCAATATCAAAATACGCAACCTCGGCATCTACGGGCACACCGTGATGTCCTCGGCCGACCGCGCAAGCTTTGCACGCGGCGTTGAGCGCTACCTCGCCGCCGACTACGCAGCCAAGGTGACATACGTCGAGGTCGGCAAAGACCAGGTCGTCATACGCGGCACCACCACCGCCTCCGGGTGCAAACTCATAGGCGTGCGCATGGACGGCGACGTGACACGCATGACCGGGTATGCCGACGCGGCCTCAAACCTGCCCCTGGGCGACTTTGAAGTCACCGTGCCCCGCTACGCCCAGGTCTGTGGGTACAACTACGACCAGCTGCTGTCACGGTGGGCCATCACCGACGCCAACCACAACCTGCTGTCGCACGCCCGCTATGCCGACAAGGTCTACGAGATACGCCATGCCGCCCCCGGCATCCTGAAGACCAAGAAAGGCATAGGCGGCATCGGCGACGCCGTCTGCGCCGACATCGAACCCCTGGGCCTCGGCTCCGCGACATTCAACATCCTGGTCAACACCATGATGGGATGCCAGCAAGGCAGCGGGTGCACCGAGCCGTACATATACAACGGCAAGACATACTACGTCAATGCAGGCGTCGTGGCCGGGTTTGACAACACCCTCAAGACCTGCGAAGAAAAAGGCGTGGTGGTCGCCGCCATCATCCTCGTGCACCCCAACGGCGGCGAACAGGACTACGCCTCCTCGATGGCGCACCCCGAATACAGCGGCAAGGCGCCATACGCCATGCCCGACATGGGCAGCATCCACGGCGTCGAGGCATACGCCGCCACCATCGACTACTTGGCCAACCGCTACTCGCAGACAGGCAACGGACGCATCCACCACTGGATACTGCACAACGAGGTCGACCAAAACCTCTCGTGGACCGATATGGGAGCACAGCCGCTGCTGAGATACGTAGACACTTACGAAAAGTCTATGCGCCTGGTATCCAACATCGTGCGCCAGTACGACCCCAACGCATACGTGCTGGCCTCGTTCACCTCGAGCTGGAACAAGTCGCACAGCTCCGACGGCTATTCCTCCAAGAGTATGCTGGATAACATCGTAGCTTACAGCAACGCCGAAGGAGACTATCGCTGGGGCGTGGCCGCGCACCCCTACCCGCAGGACTTCTTCAAGCCCAAGTTCTGGGAAGCCGACACCCAGGCCACCTACTCCGAAGACTCCGGCTTCTCCACATTCAAGAACATCGAGGTGATATCCAACTGGATGCTGCGTCGCGAGCACTACTACAAAGGCGAGGAAAAACGCATACTATTCTTCTCGGAAAACGGCGTCAATTCGCTGGACAACAGCACCTACAACCTCAAAGTACAAGCCGCCGGCGCAGCCTGGGCCTGGAAAAAGACGATGCAAAACGCCGGCGTGGACGCCATCATGTGGCACAACTGGTGGGACAACCCCGCCGAGGGCCTGTGCCTGGGCCTGCGCACCAAAGACCACGTGGCCAAGCCTTCCTGGTACGTCTGGCAGGCCGCCGGGACAGACAAAGAATCCTCAGTCTTCGACCAATACCTTTCCATCATAGGCATAAGCAACTGGGGACAGATACATCACGGCGTCAGCACCTCCGGCAGCGAAAATACGCGTCTCGAGCTTGACCAATCCTCGAAGTCTGATATGACCATCACCTATGACGGCACCTATCAGTATTATACGCTCAAGTCCACCGGTGGCGACCCGCAGGTAAGCACACAGGCGATGTCCGCCGCCAAGTCCGACAACTCCAACACATTGGTATTTGAATACCAGTCAGCAAACGACATCCCCGACTTCCAAGTATTTATCTCACCGCTGGCTTACGAAGAACGCTCCGTCATAGTGCCCCTGAGCGCCTCCACCGACTGGAAACGCGTATACATCAATCTCGCACCCCTCGCCAAACAATACGGCTGGGGCGGCGCCGGCAGCAAGCTGCGCTTCGACCCCGGCAGCGTCTCGGGACGCACCATGAAGATACGCCACATTTGCGTCAACAGCGGCGAAAAGTCGCTGATAGCCAATCTGTCGACAATTTCGGACGGCGCCAACCAATGCACCGTCAAAAAAGATGCCAACACCGGCAGTGCGACCATCGTCACCGCCGCCGGCGGCGACCCGTTCTTCTACTCGTCCAAGCTCGCGGCCAATCTGTTGCCCAAGGCCACGAAGCTTATGTTCGAATATCAAGCATCAACCTCCGTGCAGGACGCCAAGATATACTTCGTAGACTACGCCGGCGAGACACGCTCCATCAGCCTGGGCAACCTGAATGCCTCCACCAAATGGACACAGAAGACCGTGGACATCGCCAAGCTGTGCCGAATACACGGCTGGGGCTTCGAAGGCGACTATATGCGCTTCGATCCCGGCACGAAATCCGGACTGACATTCAAGATACGCAACATCTGCATCAACACCGGCGAATACACCTCCACGCTCAACCTCCAGCTGGACAACTACAATTCACACGACAACTCACTGTCTCGCGATGCCGAATGCAACCCTTCGGAAAGTGACATCCTATACGGCCAAAACCTGGCATACTCAAGCTGGACAATCAACACCACCGGCAGCGACCCGTACATTGTATCCAATCCTTTGGACAAAAACCTCAATGCCAATGCCACCAAGTTGTACTTTGAATACAAAGCCTCGGCAGACATCACGCCTCTTGTCGCTTACTTTATGTACCCCGAGACCAATACACGTTCCACGACTTATAACGACAAAATGCCGGCCACTTCGGAATGGACACCGGTAATCCTTGACATCTCACAGAAACGCAAAGAATACGGATGGGGATACGCCGGCGACCGTCTGCGCCTCACCCTGGGCAAGAAAGTCGGTGTCACCGTCAACCTTCGTCGCCTCGCCATCTACGATGGCACAAGCAATACCGTGGACGTCAACGATATCGCCACGCCCACAGACTTCAGCGTACGCGGCGTACGCGGCGGAGCCATCATCACAAGCAGCACTCCGCGCACATTCACCATCTACAACATTGCCGGCGTAATCGTCAACCGGCTTGATGTCGAAGGCGAAACACTCGTATCCCTCGACCCGGGAGTATACATCATCAACGGCGTAAAAGTCGTAGTATACTAACGCTTGACATACACCTAATACGCATAAGGCGGAAGTCGGTCAACCAAGCCGGCCTCCGCCTTTTTGCGTATATCGAAACAGATACTGCACCTAAACCGCAAATTGCGAAAAAAATGCTAACTTTGTCAAAACAAACGCCAAAACAAATCTCGATGAATAAAGCAACACCCACCATCTTCATTTCTATTTGCCTATCCCTCGTGGGCGCCATATCGGCCCGAGCTCAGCAGACGCCGACACCCGGCACCGATGCCGCATTATACTATGACAACGCCGTCAAAGGCAATGTCGAAGCCCAATTCAACCTCGCAATATGCTATTACGAAGGCACCGGGGTCGACAAAAACTACACCGAAGCCTACGCATGGATGCTCAAAGCGGCTCAGCAAGGCTACGCTCGCGCTCAGCAAAATATCGGAGCATTTCTTCAAAAGGGCATAGGCTGCACCCAAGATTATGCCGAATCAGCCAAGTGGTATCGTCTGGCCGCCGAACAGGGCAACGCCATAGCTCAATATGACCTCGGAATGTATTTCTATCAAGGTCGCGGAGTGGCCAAAGACGATAAGGAAGCATACGCATGGATGCTCAAGGCTGCACAGCAGGGCCATGCACGAGCACAATGCAACCTCGGAGCGTTTCTCGGCAAAGGCATCGGCTGCGCCCAAGACGATGTCGAGGCCGCCAAGTGGTATCGCCTCGCCGCCGAGCAAGGCAACGCCTACGCCCAACAGAATTTGGCATTCTTCTACCACAGCGGGAAAGGCGTTACTCGCGATTATGCCGAAGCAGCGCGGTTATACCGCCTCGCGGCCGAGCAGGGACTGGTCAACTCACAGTATAACACCGCCATAAACTATCTGAACGGCCACGGCGTCGCCGAAGATCACGCCGAAGCGGCACGATGGTTCCGTCTGGCTGCCGAGCAAGGAGACCTCGACTCGCAATACCTCCTTGCCGAAATGTACGAGAATGGCGACGGCGTCACCCGAGACCTTGACGAAGCCGCCAAGTGGTATCGACTGGCCGCCGAGCAGGGCGATACAGATGCCAAGGCCGCATTAGAGCGCTTAGGCCGCTAAACATGCGCTTTCGGTGGCCGAAAGATCCGCGACAAGCCACATACGACAAACAACAACTCAAAAAGAATGATTGAATATCTCGAAGGGCGCATAGATAGCCTGCAACCTGCAGCCGCAGTGATAGACACCGGCGGCATCGGATACCTGGTCAACATCTCGCTCAACACCTACGAAGCCTTGCAGGGACGCGAGCGAGCCCGCGTATTGGTACACGAAAGCATACGCGAAGACGCCTGGGTTCTCTACGGCTTTGCCGACGAGCGCGAGCGCGCATTATTCCGCCTGCTCATAGGCGTCAGCGGCGTGGGCGCCGGCACGGCACGCGTGGTGCTTTCGTCTTACGACACAGCACGACTCGAGGCTATCATCGCCGGCGGCGATGCCAAGCAGCTGAAATCAGTCAAAGGCATAGGCGCAAAAACAGCCGAACGCATCATTGTAGACCTGCGTGACAAAATAAAACCGGGCGAACTTACGTTAATACAACAGACCGCTGCGCACTCCGCCGATTACGACGAAGCCCTCGGAGCTCTGGTGATGCTCGGCTTTGCCCGCGCCCAAAGCCAGAAAGCCCTCGACCGCCTGTACGATGCCGACCCGACACTGAAAGTCGAAGCCGCCATCAAACAAGCACTCAAGCTGCTGTAACGTCCACGAGGGCGCGGCGCAAATATTGTTGTAATTGAAGCACATAGACCGCATAATATCGCCGATACGACACATCGGGGCATTGTATGGCGGGCGGCGGAGATGGTATGCCATAGCCGTTGCCACCATTGTTGTGTGCGCCTTGGCGCTGCTGCCGGCTATGGCTCAAACGCCGGGCAACACGTCCACGCAGCTGCCTCCGCCGCCGACATTCCGCGCCACTTCGCCCAAGGCCGCCAAGGACACCTCATCCATGCCCTTTGCGACACGCTCCGTAATTCCGCACAGCTACGAAGACCTTATCGCCGACGAGCAGGCCTATGACCTTACGACTCCCTCCAACATCAAGACCGAAACCGAGTACGACCCCGAAACGCGCTGTTACATAGTGCGCACCAAGCTGGGCGATACCGAAATCACCACGCCGTTTATGCTCAGCGAGGCCCAGTACAACGACTGGCAACTGCGCCGCTCGATGCAGCAGTACTACAAACAACGCAACCTCGAGCAAGTCACCGAGAAAGAGAAGAAGCCCTTCAACATCTTCGACATGAACTTTGCCCTCGGCCCCCTCGAAAAAATCTTCGGACCCGGCGGCGTGCAACTGCGCACTCAAGGCTCGGTACAGATTTCCATGGGCATCAAGTCCAATAAGACCGACAACCCCTCGCTGTCGCTGCAAAGCCGCCGCAAGACATACTTCGACTTCGACCAAAAAATTCAGGCCACCATCAACGCCGGCGTCGGCGACCGTCTGAAATTCAACATGACCTACAACACCGATGCCACCTTCGACTTCGACAGCAAGAACATCAAGCTGGCATACGAAGGCAAGGAAGACGACATCGTCAAGAGCATCGAAGCCGGCAACGTGTCCATGACCACCGGATCCTCGCTGATACGAGGCTCCACAGCCCTGTTCGGTATCAAGACCAAGCTCCAATTCGGACGTCTGACCGCCACGGCGCTTGTCTCGCAACAGAATTCGGAAAGCAAGAGCGTCAATACACGCGGCGGCAGCCAGGCCACATCCTTCACCATCAACGCCGACGAGTACGACCAAAACCGCCACTACTTCCTCGGACACTTCTTCCGCGACAACTACGACACCTGGGCCTCCAAGCTGCCGTTGGTATCCTCGGGCGTCAACATCACTCGCATCGAAGTATGGGTCACCAATAAGGGTAACCGCTACGAGCAGTCGCGCAACATCGTGTCGTTCATGGACTTGGGCGAAGAAAAGCGCATAGCCTCCGGCCATTGGACGCCCAACCCGGCATATCCCAACCCCAGCAACAACTCCAACGACCTACTGCGCACCATCAAAGACCAATACCCCGATGCCCGAGACATCTCGCAAGTGACGCAGGTGCTGGCGCCGCTGCAAGCCTACGGCATCGAAGGCGGCAAGGACTACGAAAAAATCGAGAGCGCACGCCTGCTCTCCTCCAACGAGTACACCCTCAACTCCAGCCTGGGCTACATATCCATCAAGAGCGCACTCAACGCCGACGAAGTACTCGCCGTGGCCTACGAATACACCTATCACGGACAAGTATATCAGGTGGGCGAATTCAGCGGCGACATCACCGAGACAGACAAAGCACTGTACGTCAAGATGCTCAAAGGCACTACCGTCAATCCGCGCCTGCCCATGTGGGACCTGATGATGAAGAACGTCTACAACCTCGGCGGATACCAAATCCAAAAAGAGAAATTCAAGTTCAACATCAAGTACCTGAGCGACACCACAGGCACCAAAATCAACTATCTGCCCATACCCGGGCTCAACGACAAATCGCTGCTGCAAGTCATGAACCTCGACCGCCTGGACTCGCAGCAAGACAGCAACCCCGACGGCTTCTTTGACTTTGTAGAGGGCTACACCATACTCTCGGCCACCGGTAAGGTCATATTCCCCGTAGTCGAGCCCTTCGGCAGCCACCTCGAATCGGTCATCACCGACCCGGTGCAGCGCGAACACTACTGCTATCCCCAACTATACGATTCCACCCTGGTTGTAGCCCGCCAATTTGCGGACAAAAACAAGTTTATCATGGACGGCGAATACCAAGCCTCCTCCGGGTCGCAGATACGACTCAACGCCATGAACGTCCCACGAGGCAGCGTTGTGGTCACCGCCGGCGGCGTCACCCTCACCGAAAACGCTGACTATACCGTCGACTACGCCATGGGCATAGTCACCATCACCAACCAGTCCATCATCGACTCGGGACAAAGCATCAGCGTCAGTCTCGAAAACCAGTCACTATTCTCGACCCAACGCAAAACATTACTCGGCCTCGACCTGCAATACGAGTTCAGCAAGGATTTCAATATAGGAGCCACCGTCATGCATTTCGGAGAGAAATCGCTCACCGAAAAAGTCAATATCGGCGACGAGGTGGTCAACAACACCATGCTCGGCTTCAACCTCAGCTACAACAAGGAGTTTATGTGGCTTACCAATCTGCTCAACAAGATACCCACCGTCAACGCCACAGCCCCCTCGCGTCTAAGCCTCTCCGCCGAATATGCACGCATCATCCCCCACAGCCAGAAGTCAGGCTCGAACAAGGGGTCATCGTACGTGGACGACTTCGAGAGTTCGCAGACCGGTATAGACCTGCGCAGCCCCTACTCGTGGTTCCTGGCCTCCACGCCCTACGACCCGTCATCCGATGCCCTGTTCCCCGAGGCGGCACTAAGCAACGATGTCAGCTACGGCAAAAACCGCGCATTGCTCAACTGGTACTACATTGACCGACTGTTCACTCAGCGCAACTCTTCGCTCATTCCCGGTTATCTCAAGAGTGATGTAGCCCAACTCTCCAACCCCTATGTGCGCGAAGTCACCACGCGCGAAATCTTTCCCGGCCGACAGCTGCAATACGGCGAGAGTAATTCCATACAGACGCTCAACCTCTCATTCTACCCCTCGGAACGCGGCCCGTACAACGTCGATGCCGACAACGTCGATGCCGACGGCAACCTGCTCAACCCCGAAAAACGCTGGGGCGGCATCATGCGCCGTATGGACAATACCAACTTCGAGCAGTCCAACATCGCATACATCCAATTCTGGATGCTCAATCCCTTCCTCGACCCGGACAACCCCAACTACGACGGCGGCGACCTTTACTTCAACTTCGGCGAAGTCTCCGAGGACATCCTCAAAGACGGCCTCAAAAGCTACGAAAACGGCGTCCCCGCCGACGGCAACAACCAATACATGGCCGAAACCGTATGGGGTCGCGTATCGCGCCAAAACTCGTTGACCTACGCCTTTGACACCTCCAACGACGCACGCCGCCGCCAGGATGTCGGCCTCGACGGACTGTCCAACGAAGACGAGTACACCTTCGGCACCTACAGCGACTACATCCAACGGCTGCGCACACGCATCAGCGCCGCCACTGCCGACGCCATGACCGAGGACAAATTTTCGCCCCTGAACGACCCCGCGGGCGACAACTACCACTTCTACCTCGGCGACGACTACGACCAACAACGACTGGGCGTACTCGAACGATACAAGCGCTACAACGGCGTCGAAGGCAACTCCCTGTCGCCCGAGGATGCCGATGACCCGCGCTACCAGTCATCACGTTCGGTCCCCGACGTCGAGGACATCAACCAAGACAATACGCTCAACGAGTACGAACGTTACTTCCAGTATCGCGTATCCATACGTCCGCAAGACCTTGTCGTGGGTCAAAACTACATCACCGACAAGCAGACATCCATGGTGCGCGGCCGCGACGGCAAAGACTACGAAACCGAGTGGTATCAGTTCAAGATACCCTTGGCCGACTACGAAAAAGTCGTGGGCAGCATCACCGACTTCTCCACCATACGCTTTGCCCGTATCTTTATGACCGGGTTCAAACGCCCCACCCACCTGCGTTTCGCCACCCTGGAGCTGGTACGCGGCGAGTGGCGCGGCTACAACTTCAACCTCAATAAGCGCGGCGATGCGCCCGCCCAAGGTCAGCTGGACATCTCCGTAGTCAACATCGAAGAAAACGCCTCGCGCGAACCCGTCAACTACGTTCTGCCTCCCGGTGTGACACGTATCGTCGACCCCGGACAAAGCCAGATAACGCAGCTCAACGAGCAAGCCATGATGCTTAAAGTCACCGACCTCGATGCCGGAGACGCCCGCGGAGTATACCGCAACACCATGCTCGACCTGCGCAACTATCGCCGCTTGCAAATGTGGACACACGCCGAAGCACTCATCAACAACGCCACACAACTGCAAAGCGGTCAACTGTCCGTATTCCTGCGCCTGGGCACTGACGTCAAGAACAACTACTACGAGTACGAAATACCGTTGCAACTGACCCCCCACGGCCACTACAACAACGACTCGCCCTCCGACCGACAAATCGTATGGCCGCGCGACAACTACCTCGATTTTAACCTCCAGGCTCTCGTAGACCTCAAGAAAGCACGCAACGCCGCCAAACGCGCCGAAGAAGAAGGCGTGGGATACAACACCCTGTACTACGGACGCGACCCCGACAACGAGCGCAACCGTATGGCCGTACTCGGCAACCCCTCGCTGTCAGACGTGCGCGTCATGCTCATAGGCGTGCGCAACAACAGCTCCACCACTAAAGACGGAATTATCTGGGTCAACGAACTAAAAGTCACCGACTTCAACGAAGAAGGCGGATGGGCAGGCCAGGCCAAGGCCACCCTCAACGTCAGCGATATAGCCACCGTCAACGTGGGCACGCACATCGAGACCGCCGGATTCGGCGCCGTAGACCAAAGCCTCAACGAACGACGCCTCGACGACTATCACCAGTACAATGTAGCCGTGCAGGCCGAATTGGGACGCTTTCTCCCCGAATCGGTGAAACTGCGCGCCCCCATATACTACTCCTACTCCACCGAGAAAACCTCGCCCAAATACAATCCCCTGGACCAGGATGTCCTGCTAAAAGACGCGCTCAACGCCGCCGGCTCCAAGGCCGAACGCGACAGCATCAACGGCTATGCCGAACAACGCACTACGGTACGCAACTTCTCCATATCCGGGCTGAAATTCGATATCCAAAGCAAGAACCCCATGCCTTGGGACCCGGCCAACTTTACCATCAACTTCAGTTTCAATAAGCAGACCAAAGTCGACCCGACCACCGAGTACGAGTACACCAACGACTACCGCGGCTCGTTCCAGTACTCCTACTCACCCTTTGTCAAGGCTCTCAAGCCCTTCTCGTGGATCAAATCCAAGAACAAGAACCTCAAATTCCTCAAGGATTACGAAATACAGTGGCTGCCCAACAACATCACCTTCCTGACCAATATGAGCCGCTACTACTACGAGCAGCAGACGCGCTCGGAGACGGACGTGATGTTCCAGATGCCCGTATCCGTATCCAAAAACTTTATGTGGGACCGTCAGCTCAACGTCACGTGGAATATCGTCAAGTCGCTGTCGCTGTCCTTCAGCTCGAATACGGCCGCGCGTATCGAGGAACCCGTGGGTGCCGTCAACCGCAAGCTCTTCCCCGATGCTTATCGCGAATGGAAGCACGAAGTCTGGACCAATATCCTGTCCATGGGTACCCCGTGGAACTACAACCAAACCTTCAACGCCACCTACAAGGCGCCCTTCTCACGCATCCCGTCCATAGACTTCCTCACCGCCTCCGGCTCGTACAACGCCACCTACCGCTGGGACCGCGGCGCCACCGTCGACGACGTACGCCTGGGCAACAGCATTTCCAACCAAGCGACATGGTCCGCCGACGGACGCATCAACTTCGAAGGTCTGTGGAACAAGATACCCTTTATCAAGGACGTAAACAAGCGTTTTGCCAATACCCGCCGCAACAACGCCGACACGCGCCGCAAGCCCCGCAAATTCGAGCGCACCTACAAGCTGCAAGCCGACACCTCGCTCACCATCAAGCACAATCTGCGTTGCGCCAAGGTCAAAGTCGTAGCCACGCTCACCGACGGCACGCCCTTCCCCGTAAAGACGCAAATCAAGGACAACAATACCCTGGTGGTGCTTACGCGCGGCACACAGGACGTCAAGTTCACCATCGAGGAGATTATGAAAGACGAGAAATCGCTGTGGCGCAACATCGGCGAGTATGCCACACGTTTGGTGATTTCGCCACGAAGCTTCTCGGTACGCTATCGCAACACCCATACGATGAATATTCCGTTGTTCAATCCCGACATCGGAAACGTCTTCGGACAAAGCAATTCCTACGGTCCTATGGCTCCGGGTCTGGACTTCGCCTTCGGATTTGCAGGCGATGACTACCTCGACAAGGCTCTCAGCCGCGGGTGGCTGGTCACCGACGACGGACAAACCTCGCCGGCCGTGATGGCGCACACCAACGAGTTGAACCTCGAATTGAACCTCGAACCGGTCAAAGGTCTGCGCATACAGCTTACCGCCAACCGCACGGACAACCGCACCACCCAAGTGCAGTTTATGTACGCCGATATGCCCACCACCTACGCCGGATCGTACACCAAGACACATTGCGCCATCTCCACGGCCCTGCGCAGCGCAAGTGCCGACAACGGATATGCCAGCGACGCCTTCTCCTCGTTCCTGTCCAATATCCCGGTAGTGCGCGACCGTATCGAAGGACAATATGCCGGGATTAGCTACCCCAACGCCGGGTTTATCAAAGGCACCCCGCAAGCCGGAGCGCCCTTCGACCCCAACGTCGGCGGCGTCAGCGCCACATCCTCGGACGTACTCGTCCCGGCATTCGTGGCCGCTTACACCGGCACCGATGCGCGCCACACTTGGCTTGACCCGTTCCCCTCATTCAGTTCGGTACTGCCCAACTGGCGCGTAACCTACGACGGCCTTATCAACCTGGGCAATATGCGCAACATCTTCAAGACCTTCACCGTCAGCCACGTCTACCAATGCACCTACAGCGTCGGCAACTACTCCTCGTACCTCAACTGGGTAGCCGCCGGTGGCGAAAATATGGGCTTCACTCTTGACGAACTCACCGGAATGCCCGTACCATCCTCGCCTTACAATATCTCCTCGGTGGCCATCACCGAAAAATTTGCACCGCTGATAGGCTTCAACGCCACGCTCAAAAACGACCTGCAATTCTCCGCCGAGTACCGCGACAGCCGTACGCTGACACTCAATACCTCTGCCGGACAAGTTGTCGAAGCATCCACACGCGGCCTCAAAATCGGCGCCGGATACAAGATTGTCAACTTCAACTCCTTCCTCAAAATCAAAGGAAGCCAGCACGGCATCTCCAACGACCTGACACTCAATGCCGACTTCAGTATCGACAACAATCAAGCCCTCATACGACGCATAGACAACGGCACCGCCCAACCCACCAACGGCGCCAAGTCCTTCAGTATCAATTTCACCGCCTCGTACGTTATGTCCAAGCGCCTGACGCTCTCGGCATACTTTGACCACCGCGTCAATACCCCGCTGGTGACCACCTCCTCCTACCCCACCACCAACACCTCTTACGGCATCTCGCTCAACCTCTCGCTGGCACGCTGACGCCGCCGCAAACGGCATTGCAAACCAACGTCATAAAAAACTTTTGGCGAGAATTGTTTGTTAAAGAAAATATTAGTTGTAACTTTGCACCATAATACGGGGCACAAATGGCTAAGCCCCACCTCACACCTCCCTCCACCCATATCCTAAAATCGCTACACAACAGCATCCCACGCCACAGCGATGGCCAATTGTCTATGGTTCGTCGCACGTCTACGGACGCACGCCGAGGCTTCGGCTATATACCCGGTCACGGCGCACATATACAAAGCAAGGGATGACGGTCTGATTAAGACACCGAAGATACTATAATTTCCACACGAACAACTTTTTTACGAGGAAGTAGACAGCGGCGCACAGCATCCGCATCACGCGGCACACGCGCCCGGCGACACACCGATACGGCGACAATGACGCCTCCAAACGCCCTCATGACTTCCATCCTCAACACATAATATATGTACAATATTACAGATCTTGAGAACATGCCGGACGCCGAACTGCGTAAGGCAGCCGAAGACCTTGGCATTAAAAAAATCAACCTCGAGCAGCGCCAGGAATTGGTGTACAACATCTTGGATCAGCAGGCCATAAACAAGGCCGCCGAAGATGCTCAGAAGCCCGTAAAGCCACGCCGCGGACGCCGCCCCAATGCCGAAAAGGCAGCCGAGGCTGCGGCTCAGACTGACGAAAAACCCGCGCCCAAGAAACGCGGACGCAAAAAGAAATCCGAGATAGCAGCTGCGCAAGCCGCCGAAGCTGCCGCCGAGACCGCGGCTCAATCCGTGGCTCAACCTACGAAGCAACAGCTTGTCATGGAGATGCCTGCGGCCACCGAAGCCACAGCAGCGGACGCCGCACAAGTCGACGAAAAGCCCACGCCCAAGAAACGCGGACGCAAGAAAAAGTCCGAGATAGCAGCAGCACAAGCCGCCGAAGCAGCCGCCGCTGCAGCCGAAACGCCGGCCCAACCCGAAGCACAAGCGCCCGAGCAGCCTGCGCCCGAGGCCACGCCCGAAGCGGCACAACACGCCACAGACGACACCGCCGCGGCTCAGCCCTCCGAAGCAGCGCCAAATGCCGAACAGCAAAATGACACCGACAACGCACAGCAAGGAAAGACGGACGGCTCCTTTGCTACATTCTTCCCGCAATTCGGCGGCGGACGTACCTTCACTCCGCGGTCGCAGCGCGAACGCGAAGCCGACGAACAGCGCCGCCGGCAGATGCAGCAACAGCAGATGCAGCAACAGGCACAGCAGTTCTACAACCGCCCCGTATTGACGCCCGAGCAAAGCGCCGCCAACCCCATCACCGTCGGCGACCCGCAGCCCAACACCCAAGTACAGCCGGCGCCTCCCGGACAGGGCAAGAAAAACAAGAAAAACCGCAACAAGAACAACGCCAATATGGGATTTGTCGACAGTCGCTTCGACTTCACCGACATCATCGAAACATGCGGCGTTCTCGAGATAGAAAGTCAGGGCTACGGATACCTCCGCTCGGCGGATTACAACTACATGCCCTCGCCCGATGACATCTACCTGACACAACAGCAAATCAAGCAATATGCGCTCAAGACCGGCGACGTGGTCGAATGTACCATACGTCCGCCGCGCGAAAACGAGAAGTACTTTCCCCTGAGCCAAGTGCTGCGTGTCAACGGCCGCACACCGCGCTTTATTCGCGACCGCATAGCTTTCGAGCACCTCACACCGCTGTTCCCCAACGAAAAATTCGATCTCACCTCCGGCAAGACCTGCAACCTGTCGACACGAGTCGTCGATATGTTCGCCCCCATCGGCAAGGGTCAACGCGGCCTTATCGTGGCGCCGCCCAAGACCGGTAAAACCATACTTCTCAAGGACATCGCCAACGCCATAGCCGAGAACCACCCCGAGACCTATATCATGATACTCCTCATTGACGAACGTCCCGAGGAAGTCACCGATATGCGCCGGACCGTGCGTGCCGAGGTCATTGCCTCGACTTTTGACGAACCGGCCGATCGCCACGTACGCATCGCCGGCATCGTCCTCGAAAAAGCCAAGCGCATGGTCGAGTGCGGCCACGATGTAGTCATCCTGCTGGATTCAATCACCCGTCTGGCCCGCGCATACAACACCTGCGCCCCCGGCTCGGGCAAGATTCTCAGCGGCGGTGTGGACGCCAACGCCCTGCAAAAGCCCAAGCGTTTCTTCGGCGCTGCACGCAATATCGAGAACGGCGGATCGCTCACCATCATCGCCACGGCCCTCACCGAGACATCTTCCAAGATGGACGAAGTCATCTTCGAAGAATTCAAAGGTACCGGTAACATGGAACTGCAATTGGACCGCAAGCTCTCCAACAAGCGCATATTCCCGGCCGTGGACATCATAGCCTCGTCCACACGCCGCGACGACCTGCTGATACGCGCCGAAAACCTCAACCGAATGTGGATTTTGCGCAACTTCCTCAGCGACCGCAACAGCATCGAAGCCATGGAGTTCATCAAGGAACGCATGGAACGCACACGCGACAACGACGAGCTGCTGCGCATCATGAATCAGTAATGACTGCCGCCGCGTGCCTTGCGCCTCAGCGGCGGCCCAATTATAAGACACAATGAAATACGCAATCTTCCCTCCCGAAGAGATACTGCAGACTACCGTAACACTGCCGTTGAGCAAGAGCGAAAGCGCACGCCGACTTGTCATAGATGCCGTCGGCGGATATGCCACGGCTGCCGAAGACGTTGCCGACTGCGACGACACTCGGGCGCTGATGCAAGCTTTGAAGATGCGCACGGGACACGCCGATATAGGCGCCGCCGGCACGGCCATGCGTTTTGCCACAGCATTTTTTGCCGCCACCGAGGGTACGGATATAGTCATCGACGGCATCGAACGTATGCGCCACCGCCCCATAGCGCCGCTGGTAGAAGCCCTGCGCAGTCTCGGCGCCGACATCGAATACACCGATGCGGACGGCGACCCGTCCAAGGGTACGGAAGGATATGCACCGCTACATATACGCGGGCGGCAGCTCGAAGGAGGCACGGTGAGCATCGATGCCACTGTCAGCTCGCAATTTATCAGCGCCCTGGCACTGGTTGCTCCACTGATGCGTCAACCGTTGCGCATCGTCCTCGAAGGCGACGTCACCTCGGCTCCATACCTGCGTATGACCCTGGAGATGCTGCGCCTGCGCGGCATAGATGCAGCCCTCGAAGGCAACGATGTCTGCATACAAGGCAACGCCGCCGACATCAAGGAGGCTTCCGCACCGGTGGGCCGCGATTGGAGCGCCGCATCATATTGGTACGCCATCGCCGCCCTCTCGTCCGGATGGGTCACCCTCCCCGGGCTGCAACTCGGATACCGATTGCAGGGCGACAGCGTTGCCGCCGAAATTTTCGAGCGCTTGGGCGTAATCTCGGAGCAAGACCCGGAGGATGAAGACTCGGGCGAACGCATCTCCGGCGTGGGCCTGTCGGCCTCGCCAGAAGTTTACAGCCGCCTGGATCTTGATATGTCTGCCACTCCCGACCTCGTCCCGGCTTTGGCCGTGGCCGCCACCATGCTCGGTGTCCCCTTCCAGTTCCACGGAGTGCACACACTGCGCGACAAGGAAACTGACCGACTGGACGCATTGTGTGCCGAGGCGGTGAAACTCGGAGCCCTCTACGAAATAGACGGCGACGACTCGATAGGCTGGGAAGGACGCCGCGTGCCCATACGCACCCTACCCGTAATCGAGACCTACGGCGACCACCGCATGGCCATGGCTTTTGCTCCCGCAGTGCTGTATCTTCCCGGGCTGGTGATAGACTCCCCGGAAGTGGTGACCAAATCCTATTCGGGATTTTGGGACGACCTGCGCAACGCCGGATTTACCATCACCGAGGTGGATGAGGCGGCCGTCAATGCCACCGTACCCTCCGAGGATGAGAACCCCGTCGAAGAACAAATGTCCGAGAAACAAGATCCCGGACTGGCTTCCAACATCTTCCCAACATAATTACGTCCTCTCATGACCGCCATCCTTATTCTGGCAGGCATCATAGTCGTCTTAGGCCTTGCCGCCTACATCCTCCAGCGTCGCTTTCACGGAGACTCGAAAAACTCGGAAACCGTAGAGAAATCAGAGGCCGTAGAAAGCTCCGATGGCTCGAAATGCTGCGGTTTGCATGCCGTATGCGAAAAGCTCGCCGACACAGACGGCGACATCGTCTATTTCGATGACGAGGAGCTGGATGCCATGGCCGGCACAGATGCTGCGGCATATACGCCACAACAGGTCGAGCAATTCCGCGAAGTACTCACCACCCTGGCGGACGGCGAAGCCCCGGAATGGTTGCGCAGCCTGCGCCGACGCAACATTGCCCTGCCGGAAGCCTTACGCGACGAGGCTATGATGCTCGTCGAAGATGCGGCACTCGACAACGCTGTCCGGCGACAAAAGACTTAAAATACATGTTTTCCGAACTGCTGACATATCCGTTTTTCAAACTGGCACTAATAGGCGTGGCCATCATTTCCGTGGCTGCCGCCATCATCGGGTCGTATATCATCACCCGGCGCATGGTGGCTATTTGCGGCGGCGTCACCCATGCCTGTTTCGGCGGACTTGGCCTGGGGTACTATTTGGGCATCAGCCCCGTGCTTATGGCCGGCGTCTTTGCCGTGGGGTCGTCGCTGTGCGTCGACTGGCTATCGGCACGGCTGCGCGTGCGCCAAGACAGCGCCATAGCCGTCATCTGGGCTCTGGGTATGGCCATAGGCGTACTCTTTGTATTCCTATCGCCGGGATATGTGCCCGAACTCAACAGCTTCCTCTTCGGTAATATCCTCACCATCAACACCACGGACATCACGTCCTTTGCCATATACACCGCCGTGCTCATCGCATTTGTGTCGTGGCAATGGCGGCGCATCATTGTCTGTGCCTTCGACCCCGACTTTGCACGCGTGGCCGGGCTGCCTGTGCGCTTCGTCACTACAGCTATGACCGTGCTGGTGGCCGTATGTATTGTACTGACAATACGTCTTGTAGGCGTAATGCTGCTGATGTCCATGCTTTCACTGCCGATGATGGTGGCCGAGATTTTCTGCCACCGTATGGGGCCGCTGATGGTGGTCAGCGCCATAGTTTCTCTGCTGACATGCCTCGGCGGACTCTTTATCAGCTCAATGATGGATATACCTTGTTCGGCAGTCATAGTCATACTTATGGCCGCCATATTTATTTTGGCCAAAACCACCACAACTTTTATTGCACTTATTAATAATACACGTACTTCGTCATGAAAATTTGTGACAACATTCTCGATACCATCGGCTCTACACCAATGGTACGCATCAACGCCCTTAACCCCAATCCCCGTGTCAACATCCTGGCCAAGGTAGAGGGCTTCAATCCCACCGGAAGCATCAAGGACCGCATAGCCCTAAATATGATTGAGCAGGCCGAAAGCGAGGGCCGCCTACACCCCGGGCAAACCATCATAGAACCTACCAGCGGCAACACCGGCATAGGTCTCGCCGTCGTGGGCATCATCAAAGGCTATCACGTAGTCATCGTCATGAGTGCCGGCGTCAGCATCGAGCGCCGACGCATGATACGTTCTTACGGCGCCGAGGTCATACTCACCCCCGCCCAAGACGGTACCGACGGAGCCATACGACTGGCCCGCAAAATGGTAGCCGAGCAACCGGAAAAATATTTCATGCCCGACCAATTCAGCAATGCAGCCAACTATCAGGCGCACTACCGCGTGACCGCTAACGAAATATGGGCTCAGACGGGCGGACATGTGGACTATCTGGTCAGCGCCATCGGCACTTCGGGCACCATTATGGGTATAGGGCGCTACCTGAAGGCTCTCAACCCCAAAGTACAGATTGTGTGCGCCCAACCCGTACGCAACCACTATATTCAGGGTCTCAAGAATCTTGAAGAGGCCATAGTCCCGGCCATTTACGACCCCAAGCGCATCGACCGACAGGAAATGATCGAGTCGGAAGAGGCTATTGATATGGCTCGTCAAATCATTGCCCACGAGGGCATTTTTGTCGGAATGTCCAGCGGCGCGGCCATGATAGCCGCTCGCCGTACAGCCTTGGACGCACCCGACGGCAGCAATATCGTGGTCATCTTCCCCGACCGCGCCGAAAAGTATCTGTCTACCGTTATGTTTGAGCCTTTCGCAGACAAATAAACACCTGACGCAGACCATAATGAACCCACTCCGCGCATTCCTTGCAGTCTCGGCCGCATTTATCGGCACCTTCGCGGCACTTGCCGACGCCGAAATCACGTGGATAGGCGGCACCGAATATGACTTCGGCGCTTTTGCCGAAAGCCCGGAGCCGACCAAGTGCGTTTTCCGTTATGTCAATACCGGCGACGAGGACTTGGTCATCACCGGGGCACGGGCTTCGTGCGGATGCACCACGCCGCGCTACGACACACGGCCTCTGGCGCCGGGCGACACGGCCTTGATAGCTGTGGCCTACGACTCGCAGGGACGGCCGGGACGCTTCTCCAAAGCGGTGTTTATCAACACCAATACTAAACCGGTGCGCTCGGTACTCGTCATCAAGGGTGTCGTCGTGGGAGCGCCGCAGACCGTTGCACGCCGCTTTCCCGTGGACTTCGGTCCGTTGAAAATGGCTCATTCCTCGGTGATACTGGGACAGATTATGCGCCGACACGTCAAGAGCGTCTTTGCCGACGGATACAACGGCAGCACCGATACCATCTCTCCGGTCGTAGCTTATGCGCCTAAGTGGCTGGAAGTGACACCCACACCGCGTGACGTGCCGCCGGGCGAACGCCTCAGCCTCAGCTTCTACATCAATGGCGACCGAGTGCCGCTATATGGTGCCAATCTCGATTCGGTGGTACTCATCCCCGACAATCGGCATCCCGAAATGCGTTACACGCTCGGGGTCTCGGTGGACGTACACGAGGATTTCTCGAAAATGGAGTCGAGGGCACTGGCACGCGCACCGCAGGCCGCTGTAGACTCGGAATTGATCAATATTGCCTGCGATGGCGACGGATATGCCGTATTACGTCTGTCCAACCGCGGCAAAGGCGACCCGCTGATTGTACGGCGCATATACACACAATCATCAGCACTGGAGATTTCCGCGCCCAAGGGCGGAAAAGTCAAGAAGGGGCGTACTGCAGACATTTCCATACGCTTGGTGCGCGAGGCTATGCCTTCGGACGGACAGCCGTTGGATGCTCGTGTATTTGTAATCACCAACGACCCGGTGACGCCGGTCATCACCGTACGCGTCACCGCCGTATGTCCCTAATGCCGACATGAAACGTCCGAGTATACATACAGCCACTGCCGTCATGGCCGCGCTTATAGCGGCGATAGCCGTGGCCGTATGCATACGTATGTATGCGCACTACCCCGCCGGTGACGAGTTGCGCTATTTCTATTGTTTTGACAATGCACAAGGACGCGATTATTTTGCCTTTGCATCCATGCGTCCCGTTGAGGATTGGGGCGACATCGTCCACTCAATGGGCTACCATTATGTCGGGGTCAACGGCCGCGTACTCATACATAGCTTCGAGATGGCTATCTCGGCTATGGCCGGACCCGAATGGTTCTATCCGCTGAATATGGCGGTGCTGGTATTGGCGGTCATCGGCTGCGGACGGTTGTGCGGACGACGGCTGAGGCACAATGCCTTATGGTGGGCCGTGGTGGTGACGCTATGGCTGCACGCCTTCCCCGACCCAAACCGGCTATGGCTATCTATCAATCTCGCGCTCAACTACTTGTGGCCGTCATTAGGAACCATGGCTTTACTTTGGGCCATCTACGGCCGACGCAAAGCGTGGCTGCAATGCACCTTGGCCTTCCTGGTGGGCGCGTCAAACGAGGGATTTGCGCTACCCCTATGCGGCGCATTGTGGTGCGTAGCTCTGTGGGGAAGCGACAACAAGCGTCCGCCGTTGTCTACGATGATCGCCCTGTCGGTCGGATGCCTCGTACTGGTTTGGGCTCCCGGCAATTGGCAGCGCATGGCCGCCAATGATGCCTCGGGCGGAGGACTGCTTACCGGTCTGGAAATGCTGGGACGCCTACCGGCCTTATGGTTCTTTGCAGCTATGGCTGTGGTCACCGCCGTGCGCAACGGTATGCACGGACTGTGGCGTTCGATATGCTCTATGCCGGTGATTTTCACGGCATTGCTGATGTCTCTACTGATGTCGGTGGCCGTACATACCGGCCAGCGGTCGCTCACGCCGGTAGCCCTGTTTGCGGTGATGGCCGGTCTGCGATTGCTCGAACCGATAATTCCGACGCGCAACACTCGAGGTACACTCCTGATTGCCATCGCATTACTGGTTATGGTGACGGCGCATCAGGCTTGGGCCACCGTCGAACACGTGCGCCGTTACGAGCAAATAGGCGATGTCATCGAATGTGCTCGTCAGGCCCAACGCGGCAAGGCGCCGGCACCGACAAAAAACCTTCGCATACATTTCTATTGGAGCGAGCCGCCACGGCTGCTACGCCGATACGTGTACGACCAGCCGCCCACGCGCTTCGGCACCGAATACCAATGGCGCCTCCAAGGTCGCTATTACGCCGGAATTCAGATATATACGTATTAGGCTTTAGGCTTTTGATTTTAGTCGGTAGTCAGTCATGCGTGCACTCGGCAAAACGCGGGACGTTGCGGCCGTCGGGAGTGATAACTCGTTCAAAGAACATGCGCTCGGGCCGCACCCAGCACAATCGATTGCCGTACAACGCCTGATAGACAACCATGCGCTCGAGAGTCTCGCTCGAACGGGCACGACACAGCATCCGGTAGCGATTGCCCTTGTAATGGACAAACGTCCGCGACGGCGCACACGGATACAAGTCGAGGATACGTCGCGCCGCCGGGACGAGCGTCTGCAATACATTGTCCCTGAGCATAGTATGCGGACCATCGTAGTCTATGACCGTCGAATAATATCGTCCGAATTCATCGCGCGTATCGGCAAGAGTGTCCTTCGAGCCATAGAATCCCCAAACACGGTCGCGGTAAAACTCATCGTAACAATCAAACCGGCGAGCCTCCATACGGCGGAATTCATCGACGACAGCCGGTGTAACTTCGTATGACACAGCTCCGTCACGACGTGCCGATTTGTAGGTATGCACACAGAGGCGTCGTGATACATACTCGGACATATGCAGCATCGGGCTGCACAACAACGCCGGACATCCGACCACCTTCACCAATTGCTGCCCCAGAAAAGCGCCGTAGCTGCTGCCCACCACCAAGTCAGGCTGCACACGGTCGCAGACATCAAGCACAATGGACATGGCAGCCTCAGGGCTCACCGGCAAGTCGGGAGCCTCCACTTCGGCCTCAGCGGCCAAGCCCTCGGTCAAAGCCCGGGCCATATCACACGAGCCGCTCCAATTGAGCCCGTGCAAAAAGACTATCTTCTTCACAATACGAATACGACCATACGGGACGCGGCATCAGCGCCACGCCCGCATCAGTCCGAATGATGAGGTTATCAATGCTTTACCGGAATCTTGGCGATACGGCGTTCGTGGCGGCCGCCCTCGAAAGGTGTCGTCAGGAACATATCCACGATAGCCAAAGCATCCGAAGGCTCGATGAAGCGCGCCGGGAGCACCAAGACATTGGCATCATTATGCGCACGTGCCAAACGAGCCAATTCCACCGTCCAGCACAATGCCGCACGTATGCCCTGATGCTTGTTCAGCGTCATATTGATGCCGTTGCCGCTACCGCACATCGCGATGCCGGGGTAGCATTCGCCCGACTCGACAGCCTCGGCGCACGGGTGCGCAAAATCGGCATAGTCGCACGACTCCGACGAATGAGTGCCGAAATCCTTGTAGGCAATACCCTTTGACTCGAGATAGCCCTCGATGATACTTTTCAGTTCGTAACCGGCGTGGTCGCTGGCCATAGCCACGACCTTGCCCGCTTTCAAGATACTGTATTTCTGTTCCATAATTTTCTGTCTGTAAATAGATTATACGATATGTCACTGTGGCACGGCAGGTCGCGAAAAGCACTTTCGCACAACGCCCGAGCCACCGATGACCGTCTCGAAGTGCAAAATAATAAAAAAAATCCGAGATAATCGCTTGCCATATCAAAAAATCTTTCTACCTTTGCACCACCAAAGCCCAGGTGGCGGAATGGTAGACGCGCTCGTTTCAGGTGCGAGTGTTGAGAGACGTGCAGGTTCGAGTCCTGTTCTGGGCACCATCCGCAGTAAGGTCGACACCCCCCGTGTCGACCTTATTTATTTTCGGCGCATAGATCAAAACGGGTGCTAAGAATCTACAAAGGAAAATTAAAATCAATAATTAGAATGATTTGAGCTGATTTGCCGGACGTAGACAGACATTGTCCTAAAATAATTAGGCGACGGCGTAATGTGCGACGCCATATGGTATTTCAAAAAATATCGCATAGGGGGAAAACCTAAGCTAATAATCATCGTCCGGAGGAAGTGTAAAGCGTTCGTCAAGTCACTTAAAGGGTCGATCTTGGCAAAAGTGCTCAGTCGCAGCGAAACCACGAGATTTTCGAGCGCTCATTTATTTAAATGTGTATGGACTGATACAAGAGCAGTAGTCAACCAGTCCATATTTGGATCTCAACGAAAAAAGATACTAATTTTCACGATATAAGCCGTATGTTGCCGAGAATGTGTAACTTTGTGTATGGATCAGGGTCAAAATAATATTTTACGTTTTGCATTACTGCTAATGTTATGCAGCTTGCATTATTCATTGTATTCACAGAATGTTTTCTCGGTGGAACGCATATCTGTATCTGAATTCGAGAACGCTAAGTCGGAGTTTGATCAAAATAATGCAGCTATTGTAACTCCAAGTGAGTACAACGACGTAGTTAATCAGGTGCTACAAAATGCACGACAAAGTTTTGAGTCGCTGCCACCCCTCCGCAAAACCGAGATTTTAGAAGAGATTGGAGAGGATTTGGGCTTCGATATGGATCATATGCTGTTTATTCCCGATTGGAATATGTATGGATTCCTTTTGCCTACCATTTTCGATGCTATTATATGGTGGTACGATGGTACCAGCGGGAAACGCATAGGAGATACCGAATCAACCCCGATAGCAGCCAATGTAAACGGGATTTATGTATCCCAAATAAGTCATGACTGTGATTGGACATTGGATTTGCATTTTTGCCGAAGAGGTGCGGAATATTTATATGAGTTTGCCACTTTCTGCGATAAGAGGTTCAACGGAGAATATCAGTTATTAATCGAGAATACCTTTTGGGGTAATGACAATACGCTATATCTACATACATACGATTACGATGCGAGTCAAGATTGCTATTTGAGAATAAGGCTTAGTATTGAGTAGGTGCAGTACGATTACACCTAAGGGTATGAAATCAGAAGTTAAGTGTTTTCTATAGGTGTTCTAAAGGAGAACCGGGGAATAGAAAGGAGGATAGCTCCGGTTTATTTGGGGAATTATGGGAGGCATTGGTCGATATTCTCGCCATTGGCTCTGATTTGAGCCGATTTTCGTTGATGGTAAAAATAACGGGGTGACGAAGCGATGCTTCGTCACCCCGTTTAGGAAGTATTGTCTTCGGACTATTAGCCGTTGATCTTAACCATAGTAGCGATGAGGTCAAGCACCTTGTTGGAGTAGCCGATCTCGTTGTCGTACCACGAAACAACCTTTACGAAGTTGTCTGTCAGGTATACGCCGGCGTTGGCGTCGAAGATGGATGTGCGGGTGTCACCGAGGAAGTCGGAGCTGACAACTGCGTCTTCGGTGTAGCCGAGTACGCCTTTGAGTTCGCCTTCGGAAGCTTCCTTCATGGCCTTGCAGATGTCCTCTTTGGTAGCGGGTTTTGCGAGGTTGACGGTGAGGTCAACTACGGAAACGTCGAGGGTGGGGACACGCATGGAGATGCCGGTGAGTTTGCCGTTGAGTTCGGGGATAACTTTGCCTACAGCCTTGGCAGCGCCGGTGCTGGAGGGGATGATGTTGCCGGAAGCAGCACGGCCGCCGCGCCAGTCCTTCATCGAGGGACCGTCAACAGTCTTCTGTGTAGCGGTGGTGGAGTGTACTGTGGTCATAAGGCCGGTAACGATGCCGAATTTGTCGTTGAGAACCTTAGCGATGGGGGCAAGGCAGTTGGTGGTGCAAGAAGCGTTGGATACGAACTGGGTGCCTTTCTTGTAGGTGTCAGCATTTACGCCGCAAACGAACATAGGGGTGTCGTCTTTGGAGGGTGCGGACATTACAACGTACTTGGCGCCGGCTTCGATGTGACCCTGTGCTTTTTCTTTGGTCAGGAAAAGACCGGTGGATTCTACGACGTACTCTGCGCCGACTGCACCCCAGTTGATTTCTTTGGGGTCACGGCAAGCGGTAACGCGGATGGCTTTGCCATTGACGATAAGGAGGGATTTTTCGAGGTCGAAGTCTACGGTGCCTTCGAATGCGCCGTGCATTGTGTCGTACTTGAGCATGTAAGCCATGTAGTCAACGGGGAGAAGGTCGTTGATAGCGACTACTTCGATGTCGTTACGTTTGGTGGAAGCGCGGAAGACGAAGCGACCGATGCGTCCAAAGCCATTGATACCAATCTTAGTCATAGTGGTTTGTTGTTTTGAAATTAATCGTATATGTTGTTTGTGTATATTCTCTCAAAATATGTGTGGCCGAAAAGGGTCTCGCCGTCCTATTGGAACCAAATGCGGCGGTCGTTAGGCGGCCCTCCGCTTTTTAGCGCCACAAAATTACGCATTTTTTTCCGTAATTGGATGGTTCCACTATTATTTTTATGTGAAATTTTGTATTTAAGGCTTTAGGCGCCACCGTAACGGCTTTTTTCGTGGCATCCGACCGATTTATTTGTGCTCGGATGTGTCGGCGTTGTCGCTGTGTTCGGTCTTGTTGTTGTTTTTGCGGATGTTTTCGGATACTTCAATCATTTTGTTGAAAACCGGGTCTTCGCCGGCAAATATTTTTTCAAGGATGTCTTCGTCCGAGGCCATGTCTTCATCGTCATAGTATGTATCGTCGTATGCCGTTTTTTCATCGAGGTCGCCATAGTCACGGCCTGTGCCGCCGGCGTCAAGGATATATTCGAATCGGTCGCCCAAACGCTCACTGAGCATCTTGACATACCTGCGCTCGATATGGCTCGGCCCTTCGATGAGCAGGTACTTGCCATCGTGCCCCATGGGATATTCCTTGAGGGGAATGTCGTCGGTGTCTTCTTCGAGGATATACTCGGCCACATTCGTGAAGTCGGGATGCGGGTCAATGCCGGCTTCGTCGGCAAATTCGAGCGCCGAGTATATCAGGTTGTGCGCGTCTTCGTACGGACACTCAATATAGCCGTCGAAGTTCGCAAAAACTTTTTCGACGAATTGGTCAAACTCTTCGGGGGCGTAATCGTGATGATACATCACATTTTTGACGCCGAGACAATAGGTGTCAAGCAGGTAACAGCCGAAAAGGATATTGCCATTAGGCCTTAGGCGAGCCACGATGACTTCGCTCATGCCCCGGTGGGATACCTCCTGCGGCATGTAGCACTTGTATATCGGCAGTAGGCGTGCGCGTTGGCGTATGTATTTTTCGGGCGAGATTGGCGCCGTCCCTTGTTTGGTCACGTTCTTTTTCTTTTTAGCCATCGTAGTTGTATTTTTAGTGTTGTCTTATTTCAGATGCAGCGTGATTGCCATGCCGCCGAGGTAGTATTCCAGTGGGCTGATAATGGGGCGGAACGGAGCTTTGTCTTTTTCGACAAACATTCGCAATCCGCCGTGAATACACTCCACGTCAAGTCGCCCGCCCAGGTCGCCCACCGGCTCGCCGTCGAGGTGCGCCGGGCCGGGATCGCGTCTAATGGTCAGGCGCGGCACGCGCAGGGTCTCCACCAGACGGTTATGCCCCAGCAACCCCGTCATCATATCCACACCCAACAGCATAGTACGCAACGCGTCCGCCTTATGCACAATCACCACGTCCAACAGCCCGTCCGTAATCGAAGCATACGGCGCGATGAAAGCATTATTGCCATACTGCGAAGCATTGCACACCGCCACCAGAAAAGCATCGCGATGCAACGTCGCGTCCGTGGTTTCAATGACATAATGCACAGGCTGATACCGAGCAAACTCGACAAGTGTACTGCGTACATAAGACATACGACCACGCTTACCCGAAGCCGCAAAGCGGTCGGACACGGCGGCGTCGAAGCCCATACCGAAGGTACAGAAAAACGGGCGGCCGTTGACCGTGGCATAATCGCACTCGCACATCTGCCCGGCGATGATAGCATCCAGTGCGCGCATCGGGTCCACCGGGATGACAATATGTCGTGCAAGGCCGTTGCCGCTACCGGCCGGGATAATGCCCATAGGTATAGGAGCGTGACACATAGCGCGTGCCACCTCATTGACCGTTCCGTCGCCGCCACAAGCCAATACGGCGTCATACTCGCCCGAATCGACTGCCGTGCGTACACGCCGTGTCGCATCACCCGGCCCGGTGGTGACGTAAGTATCCACGTCAATACCGGCCTCGGCCAATCGCGAAGAAATACGCTCGGCCAGTCCGCGCTTGCTATGCGTCCCCGATATGGGATTGACTATGAGTAAGTGTCTTGGCATAATTCGTCCGCAAAGATACGCCTTTTTCGCCAAATAGCGTCCAAATCACCCATCACAACCTCATTTTTTCACGGCGAGACATGACCGTTCATCCTAAATTTTGGGCTTATATGCCAAAATATGCCAAAAAGAGAGATGAAATAGGGGTAAAATTTTGTTTAATCCCGAAGTCAACTTATTTTAGGACAAGACTCCGATTATCGTATAAGCTGTGGCCCTAAGCTGTCGCATGAACCGATGCTGCACCTTGGTCCCCCAAAAAAGTTTTTTCGAGAAATACAAGCCGGGGTAAATGGAAGAGCCGTGTTTTGTGACGAAAATTCCGGGTATAATCGGTAATTTCTGCAATTTCAGCTTGCTTTTCCGCGTATGATTGGCAAGTATATATGAAAAGAAAAGAGTATCTTTGCAGCGACAGACGTAGCCGAAGCTGTTCGGCCAAGCAGCCCCAAACCGTAAACAATTATCAGATAAATGAAAGAAACAATTTATTTAACACCGAGGCAGATACTGGCATACTTGTGCGATTTAGAAGCCAAAGTGCCCCAACATTCGTGGAAAACATATACGGCACAAGGTGACCGGGAATTCGATTCAGAGAGTGGACTTGAACGCGAAGCCATGTGCATATTGGCTCATGTCGGGCTGCTTGAATGCACGCCCACGTGTTCTTTTGCCAAGACGCCCGATGGTGTAGCCGGATTGACTCATAACACCACATCGCCATCTGAGATTGCAATAACCATATCGGATAAATACCGGGGTAAGGCCACGGCATGTCGAGCAATATTGGCACACGAGATATGCCATAAGGTGATTTTTTTGAACGGTATAGACTATAAGTATCCGGCGCCGGACGCTTTGAATGAGATTTTCGTCGATCTGTGTACAATTTATGTCGGATTGGGTCAAATTGTGCTTGACGGATATATAGATGATGACACCGATACGCTAAAAATGGGATATCTCAAACCGGATATGTATCGTCAGACATTCAAAATAATGCAAAGCGCTACCGATATGTATGGTAAATCCGGATTAGTAGACATATCGGATCCATTATTGGAAGAAGCTCTCATCAAGTGGCAGCATACAACAAATCCTCGCGAAGTTCTGAAACAATCGTTTATTAAAGAGGAAGCCGCGATTGCCAAAGTCAATCGTGATATATTGCTTCTGCACCAAATCCTTAGGCAGGTGTATATGGAACACGGCAAGGTATTGCACGATCTTTCGGGGACATATTCGTCTTTAGGATTGTTTGACGACAGCCTTACCGAAAGTCCGCTTCATCAATTCAGAGCCATATACGAGACTATGTTCGAGCACACCGACAATACTCGGGTGGACAAGATGCGGGAAGCTATAAATATGTTGTTGCTCGACATTGCAGATGAGTATGATACGATAAATCTTGATGCGCTCGATTACACAGCCGTTTTATGCCCCAATTGTGGATTTAAGTCACATTTCAATGCCGTAGGACGAGATACAATCATCAAATGCCAGAGCTGTGGCACACATTTCTGCATAAACCAAAATGCGCTGAATATTCCGGCCTTGCGCCTACGCAAAACCAAAGCAGCCGAAGCCAAAACAAGGGAGGCCGAAGAGAATCTGCGACAACGTCAAGACAACGAACACGAACGTCATCGCCTCGAGAATCTTGCCGCACAACAGCGTCTCGAGGCTTCCGAAATACGTGAAAAGGCTTTCAATGAAGGCCAAGATACCGCCATCAAGAAAGCTCAAGAACGATACAAATACTATATAAATCGCATACCTCGATGGCTACGATTACTCATCGGCAATCGTCTGCCTAAGGAAATCTGACGTTCTTACCCCTCCGACGGTTTGACCAGGTGTCAGGCTCAATTAGCTGTCTAAAAGCCTCTATCGTTAAACCGTCTCAAGTAACAGCAATACCTTGCGCAAACACTTGCGACAATCATATTGTATCGATCATTTCGAGGCGTCCGGACAGTGTGATTCGAGTAGCTGATACATCAATTTATTGGCTGCCGAAACGATTATTTGGCAACTGTCACGATCTACATTTACCGTCGCATCGCCCGTCAGATACTCGGCTCGCCACAACAAATGAATGTCTCCACACGGTGTGTATGCATCCTCCCATCCCATCCCGGTCAACATTAAAGCCGAAACGAATTCGTGGGAATCTTCATCATCTTCAATATCAACATCAACATCGGGATTTGCGCCTTGTTCCAGCAATTTCCTGGCCTCGTCGAAGTTCAGACTCAAAGCTGCAACTATCAAGTCCACATCAATCTTTCTGTACCCCTTTTCAAGAATTGCCTCCAAAGGCATATCGAAGGCGTCCTCATAGTTGTCGGCAAAAGGGAAAAGGCCCATATCTTGAGCAAATTTGACAAGCTGATGATCCATGTCGTCAGGAACCAAGCCTTTGTCAAGCAGAATGTTCCAAATCTTTTCTATGCCGGACTTGACTGCAGCAACTATCGGCCGGTACTCCTCACACCATCCATCATCATCCAAGAGGACTCTCATTCCTTCTGCCGTCAAAAGGCACATTTGGGGAATCTTGTCGTCTTGTGATTCACCATTTCGAGCCAAGCATATCTCCAGTTGCTCGGCAAAGGCTTTCGCCCTACCTAAAATAATGGATTTCAGGACCGGGTCTTGTTCGGGGTAATTCTCCATATTCAGCGGCTTTGGTCTGTCTGCGGTCTTAGTTTTTGGCGGGGATGATGGCGTAGCCGATTTTGTCGAAGGCTTTGGTGTAGTCTTGCGGACCGGCTTTACGGCTGTCGTAGACTATGGTCACGGTTTGGTCTTCGAGGTTGGTGGTGATGTGCTTTGTTCCTTTGACAAAACGGATGTTTTGCTTGATACGGTTTTCGCAGCTCGAGCAGTGCATCTGCGGGTCGGTGGTCACTACCAGCGTGTCTATGGGGTTGACTTTGGTCGGCTTGGCGGCCTGCTCGGATTTTACGGCTACCGAATCGGTGGCGTTGTTTACGGTCGCGGCTGCAGTGGCAGCGACAGCAGCCAGTAATGCAGCGCCTAAAAGCATGGATTTCATTTCGATATGTGTCTATTGTTGTATTCTATGAATAGATGATGGCCGTGCTCAGAATTTTTCGAGTTTGAAGCGTATGCCGATGTATGCCATTGCGCCGTCCGTGGGTCCCCAAACTTGCGTGGCATCGAAGCCGGGATTCCAGGGATTTGACGCTCCGATTATGGGGTCTTTCATCTTGTAATTGGTGAGATTTTCACCGCCGATGTAGAGGTCAAACAGGCGAAATTCGCGAGTGATTTGAGCCTGGAGATTGAAGTACGTCGGGTATTCCGAGCGGTCATACAATTCGCCTCGGCCGTTGAGCTGTCCGGTGACATCGAAGTGCCAGATGTCCATCGGCGTTTTGTACGACAGCGTCAGCAGTCCTTTGTAGCGCGATGTCAGCGGACGCAGACGCAGCTCGCCGTTGTATGTCGTGCGTGCATCGTTGAGGCGGAAGGCGGCGGTGGCGCTGAAGCCCTCGAAGAACGGATATGTGGCATCTATCTGTGCCGTATGGCTGCGGCTGGTGCCGTCCAGATTGCCGAAATATATACTATTGAGTCCCATAGCTCCGTCTACATCTATGACCATTTGGTCGGAGAAGCGCGTGTAGTAGTATTCGGCGTTTAGCTCGAGGTTTTTCCCGGCAACGGGGACATTGAGCGAGGCGGACAGACCGTAATTCCACGCTTTTTCCTGACTGAAACTGTCCGCGAAATAGAAGGTGCGGCCGCAAGCCAGCAACGGCGTATTCTCGGCCAAGGCGTGCGGCGTGCGGTAGCCTTTGCCTACGGCGGCACGCATCGTCAATACCTTTGTAGGCGTATACTTGATGTGCAGTCGCGGCGTGACAAAGCTGCCGTATACCGAAGAGTGGTCCCAGCGTATGCCGGGCATCACTGTCCAACGGTCGCCGTCCTTGAAGGTGTACTGGGCGTACACCCCTGCGGTGGTCTCGGTCGGGGTCTGCCCCATGGTCAAGTCGGGCGAATGTTCCTCTTTGAAGTAATCGTGATTTAGACTCGCGCCGACGCTGATGTTATGAGCCGGGGTGATGTCACTCTCGAAAAGCAGTTGTGCATAGCCGTTTTTCTGGGTGACATCGTAGTCGGTTGTCCCGAAGGTGTTGGACGCATCGTGCCACGAGCCGTGGAGCATCAATGCCAGGCTGCTGTTGCCCGAGTCTTGGAACATATAGGCGTTTTTCCACTGAGCTTCATAGCGGTTGGTGGTGACGCTGACGCCGTAATACGGGATAGAGGCGTCCGTATGGCCGTGGCGGCTCATACCGCTTGTGCGCTCGTCGCGCAGTACGCGTACGCTCAGTTGCGATATCCAACTGTCCGAGACGTATGCCCAGCGATCCATGGCGTTGTACTGACGTATGCGCGGCATATCCATGAATCCGTCGCCGTTGCCGTCATGCTCGCGTTGGCGATTCTCGAAGTGCAGCAACAGGGAGGCGGACAGTTTGTCATTGAGGTGGATGCTGCCGTCGACATTGGCTTCGACCTTCAGCTGCGAGTCAAAATACGCGTTGGCGCGTACACCATCGGTACCCTGAGGCTTAAGAAATTCGATATTTATTTGTCCGGTAATGCTCTCGTATCCGTTTTTGACACTCGCCGCGCCTTTGGAGACCTGTATTGACTGCATCCACGGCCCGGGCACATATCCGAGACTATATGGTATGGACGCGCCGCGCAGGTTGGGAATATTTTCGATGAGCATCTGGACATAAGTTCCACTGAGTCCTAACAACTTGATTTGCTTGGCGCCGGTGGCGGCGTCCGAGTAGCTGACATCTACCGAGGGATTGGAGATAAACGACTCGCTGAGGTTACAGCAAGCGGCGCGGCGCAGTTGCCCCAGGCCGATGATATCCGTATTGGTGGTGCGCACACGCGACTTTACGCCTTGACCGGCGCTGACGACGACGCCGTGCAGCATTGTCACGCTGTCCGTATCCGCGGGTTCGGCACCCATGGCTGTCGCCATAGTGGATGCGGCCGCCGCCATAGTCATGTATCGTAATATCATCTTCATGTCGTTCAGTTACTTGTAGCTTTACGAGGACAATAACTGCCCCGAATTCTCGGCCGCAAAGTTAGACAAAAAACATAATACGAACAATACTAAATTTTAGGTATATCTGCGCATGTGCCAACGGTGGCGACACGTGACCGCATATCGCAGCCACGGACAGCGTAGCAGCCAAAGCACGCGGCGATGACGCCGACTGTGCAACGGCGTGTGTCGCGCCAAGCAGACGATATCGCGCAGTGGCTCGTAATCTTGCGGTATCCATACTCCGCGTCCTATAAGGTACAGGTGCATCAGCCCGAGACCCCAGCGCACCAAGGCGGCTCGAGGCATCGAGGGCACTGCCGACACAGCCCTCCAAACACGTGCAATGCCTTCGGGCGTTACCTCGGACATCGACGACAATGTCCCGGGGCGCTGACGATACTCGTAGGCGACAACATCGGGGAGCAGCATCACCGCGCCCGTGGCGGCCGAGGCGAGCAGCAACTGCAACATCGCGTCTTCGGCATTGGTCATCGACGGATGCGTGTCCCAATCGATACGATCGAAGAGGCTTCGCCGAACCACCATGCCATGCGTAAAATTCGGAATGTCATTGTTCAGCATTCGTTCTAACGCCTCAGCCGGTGTCAGCCGCAAGACCGGCCCGGACGATTTTTTTTCGTAGGACTTGCCCTCGGCCACAGCCTCGGCGTCCATATACAAAGTAGGTACATTCGCCTCCGCCGTATACTTTGCCACGTTGGCGATAACTATATCTATATCAGGCGAAAGGCGTGCGGCCATCTGCGACAACGACTGCTGCGGAATTGTGTCATCGGCATCGACAATCATCACCCGGTCGAGCTGCGCAGGCAAAGCCGCGATAGCCGCCGCGCGTGCCGCCGCCTGACCGCCGTGAGGCAATTGCAGTAGCCGCACTCGGCTGTCCGTCAGCGCATAGCGCCGCACAATTGCCGCCGTATCGTCCGTACTGCCGTCATCAGCCACCACGACACACACGTCCACCGCGCATGCATCCGCAGCCGTCAGCACGCTATCCAAGCAACGTCCGAGCCATGCCGCCGCATTATACGCCGCGACAACAACTCCTATGCCATTGCCTTCCTTCTGCTTCATCCCGCAAAGTTACCGCTTTTTCGTCCAACCCGGAAATTCCGACAAAAGTTGTTCCTCGGATTTTGCAAAGCATCATTACTCGAGTACACCTTTTTCCCTCATATATTCCTTAAGGTCCTTCATAAGATAACGAGAACCGAAAGTATGCAGCACATCGTATGACGGCACAATATAGTCATAAAGAATCCCGGATTCCTTGAGTCGCCGATACACCTCGTGCCGGCTCATGCCAAGTCCCTGTGCAAACTTGCTAATACAGTATGTCACAAATTCAAACGTATCTGCGTCTATTGTTGGGAAACAGTCATTAAAAATAATAAATTCAAGCAACCGGCGATTTCAACACCGTATACCATGTCTTAGACTTTTGGATACGTCACTTCCGATATTTTGGCAACAATTCATATGTTATTGATGCCGTATTGTTGTAGACATCATAGCTGATGTAGACTTCGAAGTATGAATAAATGAATATATATGCATTACCGTCATTGGGTAAGACGCGTTTGTAGTCAGAGTGCGAAAACGCATTTACCGTTGCGGTAAACCAATCTCTCGAAAAATGTCCTTCACCTTCTATCAACATAAACTCCGAGATGACCTTCCCATTTTTCACCTCAAACATTATTGGGGATCCTTCTCCTTCTGTTTTATAGCACTTTACGCCACCTGATTCGCACCAAAAGATACAGTCGGGAAATTCTCGTTGAATAGCCGATAATGACTTATTCAGATTATTTCCGGGTTCCAAGGCGAATGCTTGGACCAACGAGAAAATGCAAATGAACAAGAAACAAATCAATTTCTTCATTATTATTTTTTATTAAAGCATTTGGCTCATTTAAGTAACAGATTCGACTGGCAATACATTAACGTTAAAAGCTGAGTACACCAATCTGCTCGTCCTAATTTAATTACCTAAAACTTGTTTTTAAATACTTGTATTAATTCTCCAGGATGAGTGCCAACCTTAAAATTCCCTAACTCAACAAAATAAGACTCGTCTTCATTGTTCGGATTAAAAAAGAATATCCTGACATCGCTGTATTTATAGTGATACACACCATTCCAATCCAAATCTGTATACCCATTGAATTCTATCGCAGCATACCACCCACCATCAACGCCATCCATACTTTTCGAGTAAACCGCCTTCATTCTTCTCGACTCCAAAAATCTGCAAAACTCTCCTATAAAGAAATTAACCACGTAATTCTCGTTAACGTCAGCGTTTTTATCCCTCATAAACATAGATATTACTCTTGCATTCGGCAGCCTTTCTTTTGCCTGACAATATGTAGAGGCACAGCATAACGCAACAATAGTCAGGATGATTGTTGTTAATAGTCTTTTAGTAACAGGTCTCATTGTAGTGATATTTATTTAGGGAAATTCAGAAAATAGTCAACTAATTATTTGTCAGAGTCATAGAAGT
>ERZ1026780.146-NODE-146-length-61631-cov-10.338038_pt1 | contig 61631 bp, 45 predicted proteins | sample MGYA00380126_ERZ1026780 | MGnify/ENA primary metagenome ERZ1026780 (study PRJEB33269, sample SAMEA4719762) | human gut metagenome | biome: human-associated habitat; feature: organic feature; material: feces | place: Cameroon | collected 2013-10 ... | reverse complement strand
TTGCTAGGTTTTAAGCTTTAGCACCATGTTTCAGGTTTATTTACCAAAGTCAGGTAAAATCATATTTTTTGAAAAACTAGAGCCAACAAACCACATCGGTATATCATTGCAAATCACTTCATTCGAAAATTGCAAATCACTTCATTTGTTATACACTATCCCTGAGGCTAAAGTCATGTTGACAGAAGATTATATCCCTAGGTTAATTGATAAAAAAATAAGAGAGTCTCTTGAAGATTTTACTGCCGTTCTTGTTAGAGGCCCCAAGTGGTGCGGAAAAACATCAACGGCCGAATTCTTTGCCAACAGCGAAATCAAATTAAACACAAAGAAACAAAGGGAAGGGTTTGATCGAATGTATGCAGCTGATCCTGGCTTGTTTTTAGAGGGTGACAAGCCGAGGCTCATCGATGAATGGCAACTCTATCCTGCCATTTGGGATGAGGTTAAAAACTACGCTGATGAATTCCATTTGAAAAACCAGTTTTTACTAACGGGCTCTTTTTCTCCTAAAGTTGGTGCCACTAATCATACTGGTACAATGCGCATCGTAAAAATCGATATGACCACGATGTCTCTTTTTGAAAGTGGGGATTCAACTGGGGAAGTCTCTTTAAAATCTTTATTTGATAACCCAACACAAAGAATTAAGGTTGTTCTAAAGCAAGAGAGAAAGGATGTTTCAAGACTGATAGCTAAGGGAGGATGGCCAGAAGGGGTCAAGAATCCACCTCATAATATTCTTTCTTACGGAAGACAAGCGTTGAATGATATCTGCGATACTGATATTCAAGAGGCTAGTGGGAAGGAACTAAGCCCAATCACTACCAGGGTTTTGCTTAGATCGTTGGCTAGGACGCTTTCACAAAACGTTGGTAACAAAACAATTATTGATGACGTAAATAAATCTGGTCATCCTTTGGCAGAAAACACTTTTTATGATTACTATAATGCTCTTTTAAGATTGTTCGTTATCAAAGAGGTTCCCGCTTGGCGCCCAAACATTAGAAGCAAAACGTCTATCAGATCCCTCCCAAAAAAAGAGTTTTTCGATCCTTCTTTGGCTTGTGCTGCGTTAGGCGTTAATGAAGAAGGTCTTGAGAAGAATTTTAGAACTAGAGGTTTTTTCTTTGAATGTTTAGTCGGGAGAGATCTAGAAGTGTATTCAAAATCGCTTGACGGCGAAATCTCATATTATCGGGATAGGCTTGGTCTTGAGTGCGATTTTGTGATTCATCTTCCCGATGGCCGATATGGTTTGTTTGAAGCAAAAACCGGAGACAAATTTATCAAAGAGGGAATCGATAATCTGAATAAGTTTGTCGCGTTAATCAATAAATACAATGAAGAAAACCCCGAATCAAAAATGCAATTACCGACTGTTAGAGCGGTAATTACGGATGAAAAATATGGCTATGTTGATGAGGGCGGCGTTTTCATAATTCCAATTGGCGCATTAAGGGATTAAAGATTAAAACTCTAATTTGCACGTAAGGGATGAAACATCCATTGGCTTGTGCGATTGGTATAATGGGCTCGCTGAGGACTAACCCCAGATTCAAAAGACGGAACCGCCAAAGTGAACGAAAAGCAAAAAGAAGGCCCTAAGGGCCAAATTTTCGGATTGCCACAGATCATCGAAGATGTTCTCGTTGATAAAGGCGATATGTTTTTCACCGTTTGGCAATATGGCTTTCACCAATTTTGGCACCAGTCTTTGAAGAGCTCCTTCTCCCCTGTGATATCGCGAGGACGGTGTGCTGCCTCGGCTACCTGACCCCGAAGCAGTACAAGGAGGACTACCTCGCAAGGCTCGGTGCCGCCAAAGCGCCAAGCACCTGTCTACAACTTCCTGAAAAACCGTCTACTTATCGTTGACTAGCGCATTAAGAGAAATGCTTTCAAAGAATCGCTGAACAATAGATGTGAAATCACCGAGGAAAAAGGACTATTAACTATTGATGAAATTAAAAAGAAGCTAACGGAACTGTTCGACGGCGTATATCCAGGACAAATCGAGTTTTGTTACTTGTTTGGTAGCTATTCTACTGGCCAAGCCAAAGAAAACAGCGAGGTAGATCTATACGTGTGTTCCTCATTAAAGGGGCTCGGTTTCGTTGGGCTCATCGAAAACATTCGAAAGGCTCTCCATAAAAGAATTGACGTAATTAGGGGTAGTGAATTAGAGGGGAACGTGAATCTTGTTAATGAGATATTAAAATACGGAATCAAAATTTATGGCCAATAAAAACGATTTGTATTACATCAAGCAAGCGCTTATCAAAATTGACCACATCGTGAGTTACACTCAAGGTCTCTCTTGTGAAAACTTTATGAAAGACGTTAAGACGGTTGATGCGACGATGTTTAGGCTTCAATAAATGGCTGAAAAATCAGAGTTTTGCCCTGTTTTTACGAGAGCCCAAACAAAGGGGTGCATCGTTGAACGGATGAAAGTTGTTTAAGGATCAGTCTTTTGAATTTTTTTGACGAACATCGATTCGTTGGGATGATAGCGTTTACGTGCTTGCCATCGGAGAGAAGTGCTTTTCCGGTTTCTGGTCTTTTATTTCGCAAACAGCCTTCTTTTAAATAATTGTGTGCATAAAATATCAATAATAATATACTGCAATATATCAAATTGATAAAAATATATACACAAATTATACTTATTGCATGAAACGATTCCTTTATCATGGCAGTGAATTTATTGTGGAGAAACCTGAATATGGAAAAGGCAATATCCATAACGATTATGGCCTTGGCTTTTATTGCTCTTCCAACAAAGAACTTGCAAAAGAATGGGCCGCTAGAAAAAGTGGGCATGGATATATCAACAGGTATGTTATTAGGGACGATAGATTTCGAATCTTAGATTTGACAAAACCTCCTTATGATAATGTTTTGTATTGGGTTAGCTTATTGATGCGGAATCGCTTGCTTTCGAGCGGTTTGAAAGATGATTGCCCAAGAGAAATTCGCTATTTGGAAGAAAAATATTGGATTGATGTTTCTGATTTTGATGTTGTGATTGGGTATCGAGCGGATGATAGCTATTTCCGTTTCCCAGAGGCGTTCGTAAGAAGCGAGATCACCTTAGAGTCTTTAAACACAATCTTTCAAGCGGGTGAACTCGGGAAGCAATACGTCCTTATATCGGAGCGGACGTTCCATTTACTCCATTTTATTGATTACGAAGAAGTTTTTGAGATATCCAAAGAGGATTATTATCAAAGAAAAGGCGCAGCCGATAAAACCTTCGCTCGCTTACGGGACCAAGATCGTTATTCGAAGGGTGAAAGGCTAAGAGATATGGTGCTTGATTATGAGTGATTTGAGTTTGCAAAAGGTCAAAGAGACGTTTGCTCGACTGTTTGTTTTATGTGTCCAAAGCAAAATGAATTTGACCGCTTTTACGAAAGAGCTCGAGAAAAGCGAATTCGTCACAAAAATAGAAGCAAACAAATATGACGACTATTTTAATAGTTCTTTAGAGTCTATTTTCTTTGACGTAACCAAAACGAAAATCGAGAAAGATGAAAGTTTTGGAGTCTATAACGACGCTTATTGGTGTGGATGGTCTTATTTCGAACTTCATCAAAGGACAAAGAAGTCGTTTGCTTTCTTATTTTTGAAATTGCCATTTTCCAATTTGGTGGATATGTATAACGTTTACCACGAGATGGATTTTTCTTCTTTGCTGGAACAGTTTTTGAGGCTCGACAAAGAAAAAACTATTTTAAGAGCGTTATGCACCGAAAGGGGCTGCTCTATTTCTAAATTAAGTCTCGTTACCAAAATCAATAAGGCGACTTTATCGAAATATAATTCTAGTGACGACGCTTTACTCAAAGGATCTTTTCAAGCCGTTTATAGAATTGCCCGTTATTTCGATGTGCCATTTTCTTTGTTCGTCAAAGCTTTTTAGGAAGCTAAACACTGATAGCGCCCTATTTTTGCCATCGTCCTTTTCTAACATTTACAAAATGGAAAACATCGCTTTGAATGATAAACCTCAGTATCTTGTGACGGAGTTATTTGGCTTCAATATGGAAACAAGGAACTGGGATTCTTCCAAAGTTCTCAACGCAAATCACCTTTTAAGCAAAAAAGAAGTACTTTGATTTTATGGTGAACGACGTTTGCAATTTGAAGGGGAAGGGGAACTTCTTATTCAATAAAATGCATTACTTTAAGGACGAATGTGAACTTGGAGCGGGAAAGCCTTTGAAATTCATTTATCGTTTTCTATTAGAAACCCCAAGAACTTTTTTGGTTGAAAAACAAAGAATAGATTAAGGGCGAGAATCCCCTCTTCTTTATTTCGTTCTGTAGTAAGCGATATTTTTTCCTTTTCCGATTCGCTTTAAGCTGCCATCAGCAACAAGCTTCCTTAAGGCCCCCTCTATGGTGCTAACACTTAAAGAGGGGCAAAGAGAAAGGATATATTGTTTACTGAATTTGCCTATTTTGGTCATTGTGGCTTTTCGGACCATTTCTAAAGAAGACGCTTTTTCTTCCATCAAAGCGACTCTTTCATTCAGATCCTTATAAGCTTCGAGAATTGTACCGAGCAGATATTTAACAAAAGGTAAGACATCCTCCTTCCCTTCTTGCCAACCTTTTTGCGATTGAAATAAGCACTCGTAATAGAGTTCATTATGCTTTGCGATCTTCGCCTCTAAAGAAATGTACTTTCCTACATCAAAACCATTCTTATAGAGGAGCAACGTCGTTAGAAGTCTCGACATTCTGCCATTGCCATCGCTATGGGTGGCGGCGATGTAGTTTTGTTTTGTTTATATATTCCTGCCGTAGGATCGTTTATGTGCGAACACATGATTTTATGAAGTTGCAGAATATAGTTTGGCGTGATGGGAATGATATCGTAATTTTCGTGAATGGCGTTTAAAGCGTCTCGATAACCTGCAATTTCTTGTTCGGAACGATTTTTGGGGCCGTTTTCTCTTCTAATGGCTTTTTGATCCGACTAGCGGTCGTGACGATCCCTTCAATTGCGTTAGAGGATTCTATGCTTTGAAGCTTGGCGATATGAATAAGACTCGAAAGAGATTGTGGCTCTTTTTTCCAAAACGTTTCTTGTTTGCCAGCCTCTTTATAAATCCCTGCTATGAGGCTTAGCGTTTCCGAATCCCACCTTTGTTCTTTGATTTGAGAATAATTGAAGTCTCGCGTGCCCTTGTTTTTGCATAAATGCCCTTAAAACAATATAGAAAATAAGGGAATAAATGCTATTTTGCTGAATTGAGTTAGCAAGAATGTGGTTATATCCGTTTTTAAAAAATCGTAATTTCCGTGCAAAAACTAAACGGAATATATATTTGTTTGAAAAACTTAGACTATTTCAAAGTTCTATGAAATAAATCGCTTCGCCTGGCGCTAAGGAGAAGTGGAAGTGATTTCCGATTTCTTCTTCTGTCTTTCCTTGGAGTAGCTTGTAATTGCCACTCTCAAAGAGAAGTTCAACATTGTTTTCGTAGGCGTTTGAGAGGTTTGTGATTAAGAACCTCTTTTTTGTTTCATGAGTAAAAGAGGAAATCATTATTTCGTTGCTGGATTTTGATTTGATGGAGGCGACTTTATGTTTGCAAAATGGCGGTAGTTCACCGACAAAGATGCACTCGCTATCGGGAAGTGACTTGATCTCTTCCTTATCGAAACCGTTCTTATATTCTCCTCTTGCCTCAACCCCTAGAAATTTACATTCAAGCAAATCGTTTTCTATTCTTGAATAGAAGGCTTCTAGCTCTTCAACATATGGATAGATTTCTCCTTCTTTCCCATTAATATCGATTAAGCCCGCTTTGCCATACTGGAACCCACCCATGGAACGATCTAAAACGTAATCTATGGGGTAACATCCTGGGAAATAGCTAAAGCCTTGGTGTCCATATCCTAAAGTGACGTTTGCCTGTAACCACATTTCCCCTTTAGAAAGAGTCTTTCTTTGACTGCCAGCGCACCATTGACCCGCTTGAAGGTAGTTAAAGTACGAGAAAGGATATTTTTCTTTTTTCTTTGCAAAATAGGCATTTAATTCAAATAAAGCAACGTGAACGGAAGTAGGAACGTTTTCCCAAAATGGTTCAAAGGGATATTTGTCTTGGCTAACGAATTCAAATGGTGTTTGACTCAATAGTTTCTCAACGAGAACATCATAGTAATAGAATCGATTTTTGAATAAGATTGCCATATCTCCTTCTAATGGAAATAGAGGCTTATAAGGAAGTTCTGGATGACGCGATAGTTCCATTCCACCCCAGAATATGGCATCGTTAATGGAATAAGAGAAGAAATTGAAGAAGAATTCGAGATTTGGGAACTCTCTGGAAAAAACCTCTTTTGCATGCGCCAATCCATCAAACGATAGGTATCCGGCTTCATCGGAAAAGAAGATTCCTTTAAATGCAGGAAAATCTAAAAATCCATGTACTTCTTGGATGAATTGCTTGTCGAGTTCCTCTTTTTCATCGAGTGTCAAATCACTATAAGAGCGGTGTCCATCGCTCCCTAAACTGATATAGCGTCCCGCTGAAGGAAGGGAGGGGTAATAACCAATTTCATATTTCTCACAAAGCTCAAGGGTCTTTTTGATGGTTTCCCTTCGGCTATCAAAACCAAAGCCAAAGAGGCGATTGATACCGATTGCTTTTAAAGAGGAAAACACTTCATCGGTAAGCCGATTTGGGCAAGCATACTCTGGATAAGCCCCGGTGGGAGGACAAAAAAGTCCACGTATTAATTTCTTTGACATCACCGCTAGTATTCCTAAGGAACGCTTCAAAGGCAATACCATTTCATGAGGTTGTGGCAAAAAGAATTATATCCCTTGCAAATTTCGTGACCCTATTTATAAGGCGGGAACCTTCTTCTCCGTTTTAGAATGAATTTGATAAAAGTATTACGTTGGAGTGCTTATGAAAAAACAAAAAGTCCATCTTATTTGTAACGCTCATATCGATTCTATTTGGCAATGGGGCTGGCAAGAAGGAGCCTCGTCTGCTTTATCGACTTTTCAAAGCGCCGCAAATCTTTTAGAAGATTTCGACTATATCTTTAACCATAACGAATCCGTTCTCTACGAAGATATCGAAAAATACGCGCCATCTTTGAATGTGGCCATGAAGAAATGGCACCAGAAAGGCAAATGGATGCCAATGGGTGGCTGGTTCTTGCAACCAGACGTCTTGATCCCTCAAGGCGAATCTATTGTGCGCGAGATTCAAAATGGCAAAAATTACTTCCTTCGCCAATATGGAAAAATGCCAAAAACGGCGGTAAATTTCGACTCTTTTGGCCATTCTCGCGGTCTTGTTCAGATCATTAAGAAATGTGGACAAGAGAATTATCTTTTCATGCGCCCTCTTAATTCCTTTGTGGATCCAGCGAAGTATCAACTTCATCTCCCAAAAGAAGAATTTTTATGGGTTGGCTATGATGGCTCCACTCTTAAAGCAGCTCGTTCCTCCGCCTACTCGACGCCTTTAGGACATGCGGCAGAAAAGATTAAAAACGATATCGCCCATCTTTCGGACTATAAGGTCATCATTTCCGCCTGGGGCGTTGGCAATCATGGTGGTGGTCCCTCAAGAAAAGACCTTCAAGACATTGGTGAGATGATGAAAGAAGAGAAGGACATCGAATTCGTTCATTCGACGCCTGACGTTTTCTTTGATGAGATCGATCCAAAAGAAACCTTTGAGAAATCTCTTATCACTTGTATGCCCGGTTGCTACACCTCGATGATTGGCCTCAAGCAACTTTACCGAAAACTTGAAAACGAACTTTATTCCACTGAAAAGATTTGTTCTGTTGCTTCTCTTTCTGGGCGTATGGATTATCCTCAAAAAGAAATCGAAGAAGTGGAAAAAGACATGATGAACGTCCAATTCCACGATTTGCTTTGTGGCACGACAGTAGAACTTGGCGAAACCCAAGCACAAGATTTCCTTCACCATGGGTTACGAATCCTTGACCAAGCGAAATCGGATGCCGTTTTTGCGCTTATGAAAGGGGAAGAGGTGGCGAAAGAAGGAACCTATCCTTTCTTCCTTTATAACCCAAAGCCTTACACGGATGAGCAATATGTGGATGTAGAAGCCAGCTTCTTGGTTTCGGATGATTGGGATAATAACTACACGGCGATCATCGATATCCATGACGAAGATGGAAATCTTATTACCAGCCAAACCATCAAAGAAGAACCGAATATCAATATGGTCTGGAGACGTCACGTCGTTTTTAAGGCGAGCTTAAAACCTCTTGGCTTAACCCGCTTTAACGCTACCTATCATCCCATTAAGAAATCGGATCTCCTTCATCGTGGACCCCAAGATGTTCATTTTAATAATGGTTCCATGGAGGTGTTCATTTCTCAAAAAACGGGCCTTATCGAATCGTTCAAAATAAAAGGCGTGGAGTATGCGAATGGCCCTCTATTTGAACCTTTGATGTTTGAAGATACGCCAGATCCCTGGAATATGCTTTCGCCATTTGTCGGAAAAAATCCAGAGACCATGAGCCTTATGAAAAAGACGGATGGCATTTTCGCCGGTTTATCCTCTTTCGAAGTAATCGAAGATGGACCTATTTTCTTACGCGCTGAGGCCTTCTTTGAGAAGGGCCATTCGACGATGCGCTTAGGTTACACCCTCTATAAGAAGGACGACTTTATCGACGTCGAGGCAAACTTATTGCCAGCCGATGCCACGAAAGCGTTTAAACTCCGTCTCCCTTTAAAAGGAAAGGATTTCTCTGGTGAACAAATGTTCGGCTATGAAAATCTTTACGAAGATGGGAAAGAATGTATTGCGCATGACTACCTCACTTTAAAAGAAAGCCAAGATTCCTTTATGGAGCTTATTACACCGAGCACCTATGGATGCTCTTATAAAGACGGAGCGATCGACGTAACTCTTCTTCGTACGGCTACTTATTGCGCCCATCCAACGAATTTCGGCGCTTTGCTAGAAGGCAATATCTATACCAAAAAGATGGATGCAAGATTAACGAAATTCTCTTTCCGACTTGGACTATCCGATGAAAGTAGCCTCCAAAAGAAAGCGAGGGAGTTTGTTGAACCAACAGTCGGTTGGAATTTCTTCCCAACCAAGGAAGAACGTCCTACCAACGCGCTTACTTCTCTTGTCGTTACGAATCCCGATATTCATTTAGTTACTTTTAAAAAGGCTATTCAAAAAGAGGGATATGTTCTTCGTTTAGAAAATAATTCGTCTTCGGAACAAGGCGCGAAGGTCAAGGTGAATGATAAAAATATCTCGCTTCGCTTTGGAAAATACGAAGTGAAGACGGTTCTTTTGGATACGAACGGCGATCTATCGGAACTCGATGAGATGATTATTTAGTCTCTTCTTCTTTTTCTTGGTTTCTTTCACCATACAACGCTCGATACTTATTTGGCGTCATACCGACGTTTTTGGTGAAGTAAGAATAGAAGAATTGGGTGCTTGAGAAGCCAACGTCCATGCAAATGTCGGCAATCTTTCTATTTCCCGTTCTTAAGAAATACTGCGCCAATTCTAAGCGTTGCTTTTGCACATATTCCAAGATGGTGACGCCCTCCACCTTCTTAAAACTATGAAGCAAAGAGGAATTGGAACAATAGAAGCGGGCAGATAAGTCACTAATTTTGATTTTATTAAGCACGTTTGCGTCGAGATATTCCTTCACTCTTCGAATAAGTTCTCTTTCTTTGCTTAAGGCGCCTTCCGCTTTTTGGAAACAATAGGTTGCCGCGAGCTCTTTTAAAAGCAAAGAGAAATAGGGATTCGCCATTTCAAAATTGTTTTCGATTGCAAGTTTCTGGATATGAAGCGCTAAGCGTGGTAAGAAATCATCCTTTCCTTCAACGATATAGGAGCTATCGCCATTTGGTGAACGGAACTCTTTTAAGGACAGCCCAAAACCAACAAAGGTCAAGGAACCCGATTTCGGTGCGCTAAAGCCGCTTTCTTCCAAAGGGTTTACGAAAAGGATTTGCCCTTTCTTAACGATTGGGGCGTCACGAAGTCTGTGGAAAGATCCCTGCCCATCGATAAAGAAGTAGATTTGGAGCAATCTCGAAGAGCCCATTTTATGAGGGAAGCCATTATCGATGCGGTCATAAACGACGTATTCGAAGGTCTTGTCTTGCGATTTGTTTTCTATGAAACGAAACTTTTCTTCCATCTTCTCGTCCTCTATCTCGCTTGTATCATAAACTAACTTGTATCATAAAAAATGCAAAAAAAGAAACTGAAAAACAAGGGGCAGAGGAAAAAGAAAGGGTTTTGCAAGTATTTTTAGGTTTCGGATTTCCCTTCTTTTATGATTTACTCGGAACGAAACGATGTTTGCTATAATGCATCTATGCAGCCTAAAATCGAGATTCGAAATCTCCAAAAGAGCTATACCAATAAAAAGAAGGAATCCAAGGTCGTTCTTTATCATTTAAGTTTGGACGTCTATCCCGAAGAATTTTTGGTGCTTTTAGGCGAATCAGGATGCGGGAAATCTTCCCTGCTTCGCGTTCTTGCGGGGCTCGAAGATTATGACTTCGGGGATATTTTTATTGATGGCGTTGAAGCTTCGAAGCTTGAACAAAAAGACAAGAACATGTCCTTAATAAGTCAGAACTATGTTCTTTTTCCAAATAAGACGGTCTATGAGAATATCGATTCTCCTTTGTCGAATCTCCATTGGGGCAAGAAGGTAAGGATTCAAAGAATCGAAGAACTTTCGAAGATACTCGGACTCAATTTTCTTTTAACGAGGAAACCTCGTGAGCTTAGTGGTGGTCAACAACAACGGGTCGCTATTGCGCGCGCCTTAGCAAAAAGACCTGATATCTTACTTCTTGATGAGCCGATGAGCGCTTTAGATCCTTCTTTTCACGAAGAAGTCGCCGAATGTTTGCTTGCTTCTAAAAAAGAGAGCTTTTCCACCTATATTTATGCGACCCACGATCAAAGGGAAGCGATGCGATTAGGGACAAGAATTGCCATTCTTCACGATAAGAAAGTGGAACAAGTTGCCTCACCTTTGGAACTAACAAAACACCCTCTTTCTCCTTATGTTTGCCGTTTTCTTTCCGATATTTTCGTGCTTGAGGTGCGTGGTTTTATTAAGGATAGCGAATTTATAAGCGATGGGGGTGAGGTTTCTCTTTCTCTTCCTTCCTCTCTTCCGAAATTCTTTGACCCACGAAAACCGGTGGCGGTATTTTTCAAAAAGGACGCTATCGCTATCGACTATCGGAGTGGCAAACGCTTCCCCATCCTTCAAGCGGGTGGAAACTCCTATCGTGTTGCTATCGAAGGAGTGGGAGTTGATATTTCTCCCGAAGAAGATTTCGAGGATAGCGTTCCCTTATCGTTCTTAGAGAAAGAAGCTTCTTTCTTTCAAGGAGAAAGGAATTTGTTTTTATGAAACGTGTCGATGGCTTTTCATCTGAAGAAATCGCCAAGAAGAAGCGAGTTTCGCTTGTTTTCGGTGTTCTTAGCCTCGTTTTATATGTTGTTCTTGCATTGCTTTTCTTCTTTCTTCACAACCGCTCCAATTCTCTCTGGTTTTTGATCGCTCTTTACGTGCTTACCTTTGGCGAAGCTCTCCTTTCCTTCTATCTTTTCTTCTATTCCTTTCGCCGATGGAAACGTCTTGAAAAAAGAGAAGAAGGACAAAATGAAGCGGCGGACGTCTTCCTTTTCGCTTATGAAGGAGAGCTTTGCCTAAGAGACTACCTTCCCTATCGAAGCCTTGCCTTCGTTAAAGAAGGCGAAAAGCAAGAAAGAACCCTCTATTTAATTGCGTCTGATAAGACCTCTTTCGAAGAAGGGAAACGATATGAAATTCAACGTTCGGGCGCTTTTATAACGGGATTAGAAGAAGTTTCACCTGGTTCTCTTCCATCCACATTTCGCGACTTCCTTCATTTCGAGTGGTGGAAAATGCTACTGGTATCTATTGTTTTGTCGGTTGTTTGGCACTATTCCTTTAAAACGAAAGACGCTTTAAAAGATGAAGAAATTCTAAGGGTCTATTCGACTGAGAGTTTAACCAAAAATGGGTTTGATTCTTTGCTATCAAGACATTTAGAACACGGCATTATGCAAATCGATTATGTGAATATTGGTGACGATGCTTATACGCAAACCCTTTTGCAGTCAAAAGGGCTTCTCGATGGGGATATCTTTCTTTTGAGAGAGAAATATTGGGATCCAGTGGTGGAGAGTCGTCTTGCTCCTTTACCTGAGACGTTTGTTCAAGATATCCAAAAAGTATCCAAAAATGTTACTTTTACGGAATTTGAGGGAGAAAAAGTAGGGGTTGTCATTGACTCGAGTAAAGCCACTAATTATCCAATCGAAGGGTATTTTGATGGGGATAATGCGATTTATTTAGGAATCAACAAGAACTCTTCCAATGCCGCTTGGGATGGAAAGTCTTCGTATAGCAAATGTGCCTATGGAGCGTTTTTAGATATGTTAGGAGTCCTTGATGCATCGCTATAAAAAGAAGAAGGAAATAAGAGGAGATTTCTCGATAGATGACTTGCCTCATAATAGGGTGCAAGTTTTCACTTCTCTTTTTCGTATCCGCTTTTTAGCCCTTTTAAAAATCTTAGGTTTGACCGCTTTATTTCTTTTGCCTTTCTTAGCGTTAAACGCCTATGGAAGAATCGAAATACGAGTGCTTTTGGATACTTTGACGGAAGAGAATAGTAGAACCGTTTTTGCTCAGATATATGGCTCTTTGTTTCTTCGCTCCTTGCTTACTCTTCCAGTCTTTTATCTTGCTTTCATCGGCTTTTATGGTCTTATTCGGACCTTACGTAAATTGGCGTGGGCTGAGATCGCCTTCCTATCGGATTACTTCGATAACCTCAAATCCTCTTTGCTGCGTCTTTTGTTTATTTCTTCTCTTTCGTGGCTCTCGTACACCATCTTTCTTTTTGCTTTCTATTCCATCCGAGCGCTTCAGCTTTCTCCCTTCTTGATTGGCATTAACCTAACCCTTTCGACGTTGCAGTTCTCTTTTGTTTCCACCTTTTCTTTTTTCTTCCTTTTCCAAAATGACGTATATCACATCCGTTTTGGCCATCTTTTGCGGAATTCCTTGCAGTTCTCATTTAAATCCCTCTTACCTTGCTTAGGTTTGTTCTTGCTTCTTTACGCCACTTTCATCTTCGCGGTCTCCGGGGATGTCTATTGGGAAATCCTCTCGAATTTCTTATTTTTAATTCTTCTTTTGCCTCTTTCTTTGATTCTTGTTCTTTATGCGAGTTATCAATGCGATAAATGGATTAATCGTCGCCTCTTCCCAAACCTTTTTGATAAAGGAATTTGGCGAAAAGGAACATTCAAAAAAGAAGAAAAGAAAAACCCCCAATAAGGGTTTTTCACTATATGCCGTCTATCCCTATGCACTAAGGATGATTTTCGGTGCAAAAAAGATTAGTTAATTTTTCTCTCGTTTAGCCAAAATTAAGTCGAGGTGTTTACTATGAATAAAAAGAGCGTCTTTCTTTTGTCTACTTTGGCGTTAAGCGCTTTCAGTTTGTTTTCTTGCGGACAATCTTCGGGCGACAAAACCCATACGATTTATTTGGAATACTTTAGCAAGTCTGGCTTTGGTAACGCTTGGCTTAATAACATGGTTTCCGAATGGAAGAGCAAAACAGAATTCAAAGGTTATGACGTTATTGTTGTTCCCACGACCTATTTGGGCGGGGATCAAGTTATTCAGGTGGAATCTGGCACGAGTTTCACGGATGTTTTCTTTGGCTCGAATCCCGAATACAAGAGCGGTTTATACCTCAATAATGGGAAGGGCTATTTCGAAGATTTAACCGATTTAGTCGAATCAAACGCCTATCAAGAAACGACTCCTATCAAAAACAAGATCCCTAATTTCGAAAATGGTTGGAAATATACGGCTGGGAAGCAAGTCTATAACAAAGAAAGCAAAACGATTGAGACGAGTGGCATCTATATGTTGCCTTATACTCAAACCTTCACGGCGCCTATCTTTAACTATGACGATTGGGTGGAAAAAGGCATATTGACGCCCGCTACTGCAAACGAAGAGACAAAGACCGCTCTCCAAAATCAAGGCATTGCTTTTAATGAAGAAAGCAATTCGCTTATCTTTGAGTCGGCCCCCTTCGAAAGCACTTATGTCAAAGGCGACGTTATTATGTCGGCTGGCAAAGATGGCAAGTATGGCACCTATGATGATGGTCAGCCAGTCACCTTTGAAGAATTTAAGAAACTTTATTCCAAGCTTCTTGCGGAATATGGCAATACGAGCATTGTCTCGGATGCAGGCTGCTATTCGGAAGACTTGGTTATTGACGTTTTCGCTCAAATCAACGGCATCGACGGCTACGATGCACTTGCTAAATTTGATAGCAACGGCAAAGAAGTGACGTTAAGCGATGGCACCAAGGAAGTCATCACCTATAAAAATGGTAATCATGCCTATCGCCTTAAGGGTGTCAAAACAGCCATGGACTATTTCTACACCTATTTCTGCGACACCAGGGAAGGCTATACCAGCGTGGAACAATATGTTGGTGAAGCCCAAGCGAAGTATTGCCAAGGGTTAAGCGACGCCAATCACTCTATCGCCACGATTTACGAAGGAAATTGGTTCGAGAACCAAGCCAAGGATCGTTTGGCGAACGCTTTAAGAAACCATCCCAATAACCACTTAGGCAAATTGGATTTCCGCTATTTGATGACCCCGAATTTCGAAGGCCAATTAGGTATCGATGGAGAAGGAAATGGAACGTGCTTAACGGGTAGCGAATTTGGCTCGATTGCTGTCACCAAACAAGATAGCGAAGAGAAATTAAACGCTATTAAAGATTTGCTTCGTTTCTTCTTAAGCAACGAACAGCTTTCAAAAGCGACGGCAACAAGCGGCATTTGCTTAGCCTATAACTATTCCTTGAGTGACGCTCAATTAAAACAAATGACGCCATCGCAAAAATACGCTTATCAAATCATGCACGACGAAGAAAACGTCCGCATCTTGCATCAAACGACCGATAAGATCTGCTCACCGATGTATTTCGCTTCTTCGATTGGAAGCACGGCTATTATGCGTGCTGGCAAGAATAACTCTTTTGCGACCCCTTATGGCTATATGAAGACGGGAACGACGAGTGGGTTTGCTTCCGATTTCGCTTCGAGCTATAGCGATGCCAAATGGGCCAGTCTTGTCAGTGAAATGGAAGACTACATTGCCGCCTAAATAGGAGATTTGAGTGGAAACCTACGTCATTCCGAAAAATAAGAAAAGAGCTCGTAAAGCGAAAGAATATCTTTTCGTTGCCTCATTTCTCGTTTATCCTCTTTTCCTTTTTGTCGTCTATTACGTTTGTGTCAATCTCAATTCCATTCTCATGGCTTTCCGTAAGCCGAGTATCACTTCCTTGTCGGGTGGGGATTTTAATGGCATTGAGAATTTCGTGACGTTCTGTCAGATGGTTTTTGGGCAAGGAGGCAACCTTGGCGATGCCTTCCTCAATTCCATAAAGATGTATTTGATTAACCTCCTTATTTGCATGCCTCTTTACATCATCTTTGCCTATATGATTTTTAAGAAGTGTTTTTTACATCGAAGCATCCGTGCTGTCAGTATGATTCCCCAAATCATTTCAGGCTTCGTTATGGGTATGCTTTTTAAGATTTTCATTTATGGTGGGAATGCTCCTCTTACGACCTTTTTAAGAGATATTGGCGTGGATGTGGAAAGGCAAGGCGTGCTTTACACCTCCTCTTTGGCTTTTGGAACCATCATTTTCTATAACATCTGGCTCTCTTTTGGAACAAACCTTGTCGTCTATCCAAACGCCATGAAAGAAATAGGCGATCAAATTTATGAGAGCGCCCGTATTGATGGTGTCTCAACGGCTTGGCAGGAACTTCGCTATATCATTCTTCCTTTAATTTATCCGACGATCTCTACCTTCCTTATTACGGGCTTGGCTTCCATTTTCACAAACGATGCCGGCTTGCTTTCCTTCTTCAATGTAAGTAGAGATTCGGCCGATGTCATTCCTGGCTTTATTGACAATATCGGCTTCTATTACACGAGAATGCTTCTTGTCGGTAGCACCAAGGATTATCCAGTTTTGGCAGCAGGTGGTCTCCTAATGACTCTCATTGTTGCTCCATTAACCCTGTTATTGAAATTCTTGCTCGATAAATTCGGGCCTTCGACGGAGGCATAATCGATGGAACAAGAAAAATTGATGGATATCAATAAACGAGTGGCCCTTCCTTTCGAAGAATTCGCCATTGTTTCAAAGAAAAAGCTTGTCGAGGAAAAGATTCGACAAGAAGACTTGCTTTTTGAACTTGAGAATGAGCCCGAGGGACAAACCAAATATGCGGACGCGATAACTAAAATTCGCGAAAACCTTGTAATTCTCAAGCGGAAAATAAAAATCGAAAGCAGACAAAATAGGAAAATCGCCTTCGATCATATCTTCCGTTATATCACCGTTGCTTTTATGGTTGTCTATTGCTTCTCCCTCTTGTTTTTCCCTTTGTGGATGGTGAAAGTAAGCTTTCAAGCGGAAGGCGATTATCTCTATAACACCTTAGGCTTTATTAAAGAATGGGATTTCACCAACTATTTGAAAGTTTTTGAGCAACTTTCTTATTCAGGGAAGATTGTCTATACCCAAAACGGCACCAAGATGATTAGTGGAAACGTGTGGACCATGGCCCTAACTAGCTTAGTTTATGCGGGTGGTATTTCTTTCGTAAGCGTGGCTTTAACTACGATGGTCGCTTACGTTCTTGCCAAATATAAGTTCCCCGGCAGCAAATTCCTCTTTAGCCTCGGCATCGTTCTTATGATTATTCCAATTGTCGGATCAACGCCTAGCGCGATGGTCGTTCGCAGCAAGTGGCTTATTCCGACTTACGACAATCTTTTCTTAACGATTGTGACGAGTAACTGTGTCGCTTTCTCGGGCTTAAATTTCTTGCTTGTGTATGGCGCATTTAAATCGCTTCCTTGGGATTATGCCGAAGCGGTCTTCGTCGATGGTGGTGGCCATTATAGTGTTTTCTTTAAGATGTATCTCCCAATGGTTTTACCAACTTCCGGCGTCATTTTCCTTCTTACTTTCCTTGACGCGTGGAACGATTACGCCTCCTTTAAGATTTGGCTACCGAGCTATTCCAACCTCGCTTATGGACTTTATGAATTCCAGAACGATGTCTTGAATTTGGCTTCTGGTGGCACGGCTGGCACAACCCCGATGGTTATGGCCGGCTTCACGGTCGTAGTTATCCCAACCATTATCGTCTATCTCCTTAGTCAAAAACTAATCATGTCGAAATTCACTGTTGGTGGATTGAAAGGGTAAATAAAGATGAAAAAAGTTCTGTTGGGCCTCGTCGTTTCCGCATCCGTTTTATCTTCCGCTACCTTAACGTCTTATCTTGTCCATAATGACGGACCTAAAAAAGCTTCTTCTAGCCCTTCTCTTTTTGCTTTGTTCGAACGAAATGGGGCCCAAGAGAAAGCGGAGAAAAAAGAAATCTCAAGCACCATTATTTCCCCTTCATTTTCAATTGGCCCCGAATTCTCTTTCCAAAGCAAGGGCAGCGTCACCTATAAGAACATCGTCGACCTTGCTTCCATAAGTAAGGAAGAGAACCTCGTTGAATATGTCGCCAATTCATCTTTGGACTATAGTGATCTTTCAAAAGCGTTCATCGAAATCAAAAACGTTACGGTTCGAGTGACGGACGCTTACGATTCGAATATCTATTTCGAAGTGAACGCAACAGAAAACGCCGCTTTAAACCAAGTTCCTTTTGAACAAATGGGCGGTGGCGTCAATAACCTTTTCTATTCGGTGACGGTGGGTGGCTATACGGTTGCGAACAATTCTGATTATGCACCGCTTGAAAATTGTGCGGTCGCTTGGAAACAGAGCTTCTATAACGCCGAAACTTATCCTGATGGCTCCAAGGGAAGCTTCTTGCCCTGTGGTTTTAAATTTGATTTAGCGACCAACGAAGTGCGTTTGGATTTAGGCACTGCCAATAATCCGAAAACAGAAGACCCCCATAACTATCTTTTGTGGGATCTTGATGATCCGACCGACGCTTACCCAGACTTTGAAGGATTTACGACTGGAGAGGTGTATATCTCTATCACGACTTCCGAAGGTGGCGACCTCGCTATTTATAAAATCGGAAATGATGTTTTTGATGGTTCTATTTCTCTTTTTGAAAAGAACACGGGCAACCTCCTTGCGGGAGGCTTTGATTTTGGCGCGATGTTTCCAGGCGCTAAAGGCGTCGCTTACCCTCTCCCTATCATCAAAGGAAACACGCCCATCGATCTTGAGATAAAGAAGGGAGAAAACACCGTTCAAAAAGGAGTCGTGGATTCTTTCACGCCGAGTGAAGAAGGGGACTATTCTCTTATCTATTCCTCGAAGAACGCTTTCGGGGCTTTGCTTAAAAAGGAAGGCGATTTCCACGTAAACGAAAAGCAAACGCCTCTTGTGGATAATTCAAATATCCAAAAAATAACGGCAAAACTCTTCTCTTCTTTTGAAATTCCAACCTTCTCATATTCGGGAGGTAATGGTCCTCTTTCGAAGGAGGTTTCCTTGTTTCTAGATGGAGTGAGGAAAAAGGTCATAGAAGGGCAAAAGATTTCCATTGAACAAAAGGCAAAGGTTGCCTCCTTGGAAGTCAAAGTGCGTGATTCCTTAGGACAAGAAGGGCTTTTCTATTATCCTATTTCGGTCGATAACAATGTTTTGGTCTTTTCTTTAACCGATGGCATGGAAAAAACCTATGTATCGAAAGGCTCTTCCTTCGTTGTTCCCAGTTTCTCGGCGATCGACTATTCCAAAGAAGACGTCTCGAAAACGAATGTAGATGTCTTTATTCGTCGTGGTAGAAGCACCTATTACGAAGCGGGGCAAGTCATTAAGAACGTCCAAAGCGATTTCGAGCTTTCCTATATTCATGACGATGAAGTTTTAGGCAAGGTGTCGGTGATCGTTATTGATTCCAATTTCGAAAATAACACGTCAAATCTCCTTCCTTTTTATGCTGATAGCCAAGGAATAGATAAAGCGACATCAAGTCAATTCGGCACTTATTTCCGTTTCAAAGAAAAAGATGTGGAGATTCGTCATCCGTCGCTTCTTTCTTCGAGTTCTTTCACTCTCTCTTGGGTGTATGTTCCATCTCTTTCTCATTTTGACGAAATGAAGATCGAACTCTCTTCCATCGGTGGAAAGAGCCTCGAGCTTCAAATCAAAGAACTTGGAGAAAAGCCAACCCTCTTCTTAAACGGCCATAGAATTTACGCCGTGCCGACCATTCAAGAACTTACCTATAGCGATCAAGATGGGCTCGGTTTTGATGGCGTGAAAGGCTATAAGTACACTCTCATCTTTGAAGGGTCGACGGGTTCCTTCTATATGGGGAATAATGCGCTTCTAGCGAAAGCGTCATCCTTCTCAGACGGCTCCTCTTTCCATCCCTTCAAAAGGTCTGCTCTCCAATTAAAATTGAGTATTCCAGATGCTCAAGTTGGCGACGTTTTCTTCCTCAATCAAGTCTCGAATCAACAATTCACTTCTCAAGTTTTAGCCTTTGGCGATTCCCGTGGACCAGCACTTGGCTTTGATGGTTCTTTCTCCAATCGTGTCTATAAGAAAGGAGAAATCGCGGATATTCCGATGGCGTATGCCTATGATGCTATTTCTTCCTATGCGAATGTCTCAATGCGTATTGTAGACCCACGAGGAAATCTACTCTTAAACGCTTCTCGTCCTATGGGCCTTTCTTTGCCGCTCGATCAATATGGCGGCTATGTCGTTACTTATTCTTGCCGCGATGGGAATGGCAAACAAGCAACCTATTCTTATCGTCTTGTTGTTATTGACGAAGTCGCCCCTACGATTGTCGTGAAAGGAAACTATGAAGATTCCTATTCCGAAAAAATCTTTGTGCACGATGCGTTTGCAAAAGATGAAGCGGATGGAGATGTCCCAGTGTACGCTTGGATCCGTTATCAAAACGGCGAAAGGTGGAGCGTTTCCTTAAATCAGGAAAATGTCTTACGAGAAAAAGGCGTTTGCACCCTTATTTATTTCGCTTCTGATGCGGCAGGAAATGTTGCTACTGTCGAATGTCCGTTTATGAGCCGATAAGGAGAAACTTATGAACAAAAAAACGAACCTTTTAGTCGCTTCTCTCGGAATCCTCTTGATGTCTTGCGCTCCAACAAGCGCGGCAAGTGATTCTTCTGCTTCCTCTCTTATCGGAAACATGCTCGAAGATTCTTATGCGATTCTTCTTCCCGCAGAAGCGAGCTCGGCCGAAATAAGAGTGGCTCAAGAATTGGCGGATACCTTTACGCGTTGCACTGGCAAATCCCTTTCGCTTGAACGCCAAGAAAGGAATGGCGTTCACTATATTTCCATCGGCAATACCTCTCTTTTCCAAGAAACATCCAAAAAGAAGAATTTCGATTTAAGCAAAAAGACGCTTAATGAAGATGGCTTTGTTCTTTATACCTCCGGGGAAGACCTTCTTATTAATGGTTATAACGATCGCGGCATCACCTATGGCGTTTATGAGTTCCTAGAGAACACTTTAGGAGTCCGTTATTTGAGTGGGGATTACACCTATTATCCGACTTTAGATAAGGCGAATCTTTATTCGATCGATAAGACGTTTGTTCCTTCTTTCTCGGGAAGAGCCTATTTAAATACGCCCGTCTTTCAAAACAATTTCCCTTACGTTTCGCATATGCGTTTCAACACGGATTATGCGGTTATGCCAGAAAACTATGGCGGTAGCTCTTTGTGGCACAAATTTGGAATTCCTGCCCATACGGTCGGCTCCATCGTTCCGTATAAGAATTATTTAGAAGGCGGAGCGGATACCAATGGGAATCCTCTTCTTAAAGAAGAATATCGAGAGGTCTATCAACATCGTTATAGCGATGCTGGTGTGACCAATCATTGGTATTTAGGCGCTCTCGACCTTTGCTATACCAACGGGGTGGATTATAACCAAGGGAATCCAAAGAGCACTTTGGAGCTCATGATCGCCTCTTTGAAAAACATATTGGAAGAAGATCGCACTTGTGAATTCTTACATATAGGCCAAGAGGATGTACCGAGTTCTTGCCCTTGCTCCCATTGTCGCGAAAGCGCAAATAAGTACCGCGCTTCTGGCGTGATGATTCGTTTCATGAACGAAATCGAGGAACGCGTGAACGCTTGGCTTCGCGAAACGCAAAATGGACGTGAGATTACCTTCTCTATGTTTGCTTATACCTATAACGTCAATCCTCCCGTTGGCGAAGATGGTAAGCCTCTCGATCCCAGCGTTATTCCTCACGCTCGCGTAAGCGTGAAGTACGCTCCAATTCAAGCGACCTATCTCTATTCGCTTGATGACGAAAGACAAAATGATTCTACACGTGGCCAATTAAAACGTTGGTCGGCGCTTGGATGTGATTTCACCGCTTGGACCTATGCGGCCAATTTTGGCAATTTCTATCTCTATTATCCCCATTATCAATCGATGTCGAGTCTCTTAAAGGAACTCAAAAATGCGCACGTGACCTATGAGTTCGACCAATCGCTTTATAACGAGAACCAAGTTTATACACAATATCTGGACGCTTACATATTCTCCAAACTTTGCTGGGATGATTCTTTGGATGTGAATGATCTTGCCAAAGAATTTTGCCATTACTTCTTTGGCAAGAAAGGTGGCGAGCTTGTGGTCTCTTTCCAAGAAGAAATGAATAACCAATATGCTTACTTAGAAGCCAAAGGCGTGGATTTAAACACATCGCAAGACCTCTTCTCACAAGAGTATTTCCCTTATGTTTTTACCGAACGGATGGATGGGTATTTTACGAAAGCGATTGAAGAAACAAATGCCGACTCTTCTTTAAGCGACAATGAAAAGTCTACTTTCGTCAATCACCTCGAGATGGCACGCCTCTCCCCTCTTTATTTAAAAATGAAACTTGCCCCGGTTTATGATGGGGTAAGCGAAGAGGCCGCTAAGGAAGTGGCTCGAGAGTTCTTTAGAGTGGCCGATCGCGTTGGCGCCAAGAGATATGGCGAAGCGGCCGATCGAACCATTGCCTCTTTAAAAACGACATATGGAGTGTGAAAAAAATGAAAAAATCTTGGTATTTCGCCACTATCTTGACATTCTTAGTCACTTCTTGTGCTCCTACGGAACCTTCCTGGAGTAGCTCCTTTACAGAGACTCAAACGTATTCCGTAACTTTGCCAACCGGCGAAGGCTATACGGCATTAGGAAGTGCGACAGTCTTAGCAGGAGAGGATTATTCCTTCTCCGTTACGGTTCTTGATGGCTACGATGCAAGTAAATTGCTAGTGGCCAATAATGGCGTTATTTTGAGTTCTGATACATCGGTTTATACGATTCCAGATGTTCATCAAGACATTGTTATTTCGGTAAGTGGTGTTACCGCTCTCCCAAGCCTTACCCTATCGAAAGCCTCTTACTTATTCTTCTTTGGCCAAATTGGCGAAGAAGAAAAGAAAGCTGCTTATTATCTCGAAGGAGTTTCTGGCTCCTTTGATGGTAAAGCGTGCTCCGTGAAGGTCGATTTATCGGAAGTTAATTTCGAGCAAGCGGGAGAATACGTCATTACTTATTCGTTAGAAGGCCATGCAGATATCTTTAAAAAGGCGAAAATCATTATCCTATCTGGCTCCGTTGATCTTCAGGATGTCACGATGGATATCGGCGCAATTTACGAGAAAGAAATTGTTTCTTTTGCCTCTTATGGCGAACTTGGCGCTGATTTTAGCTTGGCTATCGATGGAAAAGATTTAACCGCTTTAGAAGCGGGCTACGATTCTATTCATAAAGGGAACTTCTTAAAGAAGGAATATTTAAGAACTCTTTCGCTCGGAGACCATCAAGCGGTTGCCACCTTTGGCGAGAAGATTCATCTTCCTTTCTCCATTCGTCTTCTTGACGATATGGAGGCGAAGTTCTCTTTCTCTTCTTCCTCTCCTGATCTTTGCTTCTTAAAAGACGAAGTGCGTTTGCCTGACGTTGAACAATCGGAAGATTCTATCCAAGTTCTTTCTTATAAATATCTTCTTGGCGAAGAAGAAATGCCCAAGGAGGATATCCAAACCGAAATCAAAGGAACGGAAGGCGATTACGACTATTCTTTGGTCGTTTATAAAGGAAACGAAAAAGCAGGGGAGAAAAAATATAAAATCCATATTCGCGACTCTTATCTTCCTTTCCTTTTCGCCTCGAGTGGCGGTCCAAAAGCAAAGGCGGGGTATAGCAACGAAGGCAACCCCTCTCTTTCTTTTGATTACCCAGATGGCGATACCAATATTTTCTTAGATGAGAACTACCTTGCAAAGAACAATACGGAAAAGAAGAAATATGTGTATATCGCTTTCCGTATTACTTCTATGACAAGCGCCGGTTCTATTTGGACGAGAAATCCAGCAACTTCTTTCGATTCGAATGGAAACTACATACCAAAAACCTCGACTTATCTTGGTGGAGACCTTAATAGAGTTGGGAATCTTGTATATAAAATACTTCCACTTAATGGAAACAGCATGGAAACGGATTCCTGGATCATTCGTAATTTCACTGGAACCATTGAAATACTGAAAACTGTTTTCTGCGATCTTGATTACAAAGATCCAATTGTGGAACAAGAGACCGCTAAAGGGAATCTCGCTTCAATACCAAACTCTTTTGGAAACGTCTGGAAATACATTCACGTTGCCGCAGAAGGTAAGAGCGGTGGCGCCTCTATGGGCGGGAATTGCATGGATTTCCAATCTTCTTTCAAAGAGGATATGAAGAAAGCGGGTTATCAAAACGCCACTTTCAACATTCGTTTTAAGGATCGCACGGATATCAAGAAGATTGAGCCTTGGGCTTATGAAAGCGGCACTCATCAAACTGATTTTGATGTTCTTGTTACCGATGGGGTAGCTCAGATCAATTTGCCTTTATCTCTCTTCGAATCGATAGGAAACGATCGCCTCATGCTTTATTTCAATAACTCCGAGACGAGCGCCTCAACATATGACGAGTTAAGGAATACTTCTAAGACATACGTCAGCTCTTCCGACTTTGTCATAGAATCTGTATCTTATCGTTAGTGGTAGCGCTTTCATTTGTGCATCATTCATGAATTCTGGGCGAAGATATGTGACTTACTAGAGGCCCATTGGCCACTAGAATATTTTTGAAGTGTAAGGAGGTAATTCTTATGAAAAAGAAAAGTGTTTTGCTTATCTCGGCAGGCATTCTTTCTCTTACCGCTATCGGGAGCGCCTTGTTTGGATCGGTTGGAAAGGTTGTCGGCGCGGAAGAGGCTGCCGATGCCGAAATTTGGAATCACTATTCCACGACCAAAGCTGGCGAAAGGGGATATGGCAACAAAGAGTATTGGGTGAGTTGTTTAACGCATGAACATACCTTCACGAAGCCCTCGACTGGCAAAATCGTGGAAATGGGGAAACCGAACGATGCCTTCTTTAAAACATTAAGTGATACAGACAACCGTTATTTAGGAAACGTTGAGGATCCTTTAACGAGTGAGGGCAGCGCTTGGCGCTATTTCCGTCATGGCGGCTGGGGCGCAAGTGATTTTACAAACCGCAAAATGACCATCACCACCAATTTCACGATGAATGGTAACGTTATCGCGGATGCCAAAGAACTGGGATATAAATACGTTTATTTCCATGTGGATGCTGTTTTAAAGGAGACATCTACTGTCACTCTCAGATCGATGGTTTTCGAAAGCCGTAATGGTGGCAAGTTAAGCGGAGACAATAATTGGATTCAAACGAATGGAGCTTCTAATGGCTTCACCATTCCTGTGGACAATTTCGTCCCTCTATTGGATTACAACCATTTAGATGACACCGTTTTCTTTAATCTCGAACTTAGAAACACCAACAACGAAAAAATAGAAGGCTCAGATCTTGAACATGTAACCGTTAAGAATTTCCGTGTTTTCAAAGACGAAGAAACGCTTGATGCTTATAAGAACCTTGATACTGTTGCATCAGGAGATGGATGGCGCTATTTCCGTTATGCTTTTGCTCCAGAAAGTGGTGACAAAACAGGCTATTCCCTCCGCTTTGGAACAGGAAGTGCCGCGAATTTTACGATAACTAAAAACCTCATTGCCGATGCGAAGGAGGCGGGTTGCAATAAATTCTCCTTCCTCATTAAAGCGGAATCGAGTGATGGAGCCGATATCATTCATATGGTTCATACTTCGGATGGTCTAGGTGCTTGGAATGCCGATTATGCAGAGGGCGATGTTGACAAAACGACAGGCTACTATCGCATGACCTTAGATTGCTCTAAATTCTTTGATGTTGTTACTAAAGCGTCTGATGATGTTGCGTACAACGTTCAAGGCCGCCTCGCTGGCGCGGCAGGGAGATACGAAGGCGCTAAAGAAACCTTGATTCATTTCACTCTTGCGGATTTCCTCCTTCTCTAATTGATGTTCTTCTTTTGAACTATCGCCCCGCCTCTTGGCGGGGCTTTTCCTCTCCTTTTAAATCTATTAAGCCTTTTGCATGATGTGTGAATTTTTATCTTCCTTTTCAATCCTATAATGAGGGCGTCTATTAAGAGGCGTTACGGCGATAAGAAAGCTTTTATAAAAGCTTCTTAATTCAAAAACATCTACCATTTCTCTTGGCGAATGAAGACGAATTTGATGGAATTTAGGTAGCGCTCGATTATAAGGATACCCAACAAGGAGGGAAGCTATGTCGACACTGGAACTAAATCACGTTTATAAGACGTATCCCAATGGCGTTAAAGCGGTTAATGATTTTTGCTTAAAGGCGAAAGATGGGGAATTTATTGTCTTTGTTGGCCCTTCTGGTTGTGGTAAATCGACAACACTCCGCATGATTGCGGGCTTAGAAGAAATCACCCTTGGCGATATTCGTATCGATGGGCAAATTGTTAATGATCTCGAACCAAAAGAGAGGGATATTGCAATGGTTTTTCAAAATTATGCCCTCTATCCCCATATGACGGTCTATGACAATATCGCCTTTGGATTAAAGCTCAAACACCTGCCAAAAGAAGAAATCGATAAAAAGGTCAAAGACGCAGCGGAGATTCTTGGCTTAACGGAATACTTAAAAAGAAAGCCTAAAGCGATGTCTGGTGGCCAACGTCAACGTGTTGCTTTAGGAAGAGCAATTGTTCGTGAACCGAAGATCTTCTTGCTCGATGAACCTCTTAGTAACTTGGACGCCAAGCTTCGTGCGAGCATGCGTGGCGAAATTGCTAAACTTCATAATCGTTTGAAGACCACTTTCGTTTATGTCACCCATGATCAAGTGGAAGCTATGACTCTTGGCACTCGCGTTGTCGTCATGAAGGATGGCTTTGTGCAACAAATCGACACGCCTCGCAATATTTATCGCTTCCCGGCCAATAAATTCGTGGCGGGCTTTATTGGCACGCCCCAAATGAATTTCTTCGCTGGCTCTTTAAAGAAAGAAGGAGATAAAGTTCGCATTTCTTTGAAAGCGGGCCCTAACGAGTTTGTTGCTTCGGAAGACTTATTCGCAAAGGTTAATCCCTCTTACCTTAAAGGCGATAAAGATATTATTTTCGGACTTCGTCCTGAACACGTTTCCATCGATCCCAATAAATATGAATGGAAAACAAAGGTCAAAGTCAATCACGTTGAAGAATTTGGCGTAGAGACGGAAATCTATGGAAGCTTGAATCTTGATTCCGATGAGGAAGAAGGCGCTTCGATTACCATCAAAGGACCAACCGGTGCCTCTTACGAAGCTGGTGAAGTCATTGAAGTCTCCCTTGGCTTAAATCACCTCAAGATGTTTGACGCTAAGACGGAGCTTGCTATTAATCCTAAGTTACCTACGTCTTCTGTCTTATGTGCCGAAGTGAAAAACGGCAAGATCAATCTTGATGGCTCTTTCCTTTCTCTTCCAGCAGCCCTTCAAATCGAAGATGGCAATTATGAAGTTGAAATTCCTAGCGCCGCCGTTAAAGAAGGAAACGAGCTTCAAGGAACGCTCCTATCCAAAGAACCTTTAGTGGAAACCTTTAGTTGTGTCTTGAAGCTCCCAAGCGGCTATCTCAGCTTTGAAGGGGACGAGAATTTCTCCAAGAAACCTGGTGAAAAGTGTTCTCTTCGTATCGTTTGGAAGAAGTGCAAGTTCCTATCGAAAGACGAAACTTATGAACCCATTTCTAATCACAACGTCCTTAAGGCGAAAATCATCAAGAATTCCTTGATGGTCAAACACCACGACGAAAAAGGAAAAGAATACGAACGGAAAGAATATTATTGCGAGCTTGAAGTCGCTGGCGTTCGTCTTTTGACGAGTAAAGAAATGGGCTATACCCTTCTTTCGCTCCGTGAGAAGAAGATTGTTAAAGAAGATATTGAGATTCGTTTCTCCGAAGAAGCGACTTCATTTGGAGAAGAGGGAATTCCATGCGAAGTGACCTCCGTTAAGGATTATGGCGATGAGAAACTCGCTTTAGCGAATACGAGCGAAGGAACTATCTTGGTCAGTTCATCGAAAGCGCCTTCTCTTGGCCCTAACCACCTTGTTATCGATCTTAACAAAGTTGAAGCTTATGATCCTGAAGGCGGGTATCGCCTCGTCTAATTTCTTCTTTTCTTTAGGGGGGGCGATAGCTCCTCTTTTTTCGTGACAAAAAGAGTTTCTCGAATTGAAGGTTACCCATTTGGTCAAGGAAGATGAAGACAGCTAAGCTTAGCGAAATTCCCACCATGCTAAGTGATTGGTTTTGGTATGTTCGTTTTGGGCTGCAATTTCTTAATTGATTTAGAACATCGTGAGAATCAAATTAAACTGTTTTTATTTCTTACTTATTGAATAACAAATATTGTTAAATAAATCGTTCTAAGTCCAAAAATGGCGTCCAAACATCTTTGTTGGTGTAGAGAAGGGCGTTTAAATGAATAAATCTTGACGTTTTTATCAGGTCTTTTAAGGTATTCCCATGGAGTTCGACATTATGAAAAAAGAATTATCAGTTTCGTTCTTGCGGGTGGCTTCCTAAGCACCCTGTTGATGGGGTGTGGCGATACGGACGAGAAGAGTTCTTCTCTTGATGAAACGCCACAAGAATTAACCGCCTCTATTTTGGAAAAATACCAAACCGGAGTTCTTTCATTTGAAGCGAAGCGATCGACGACTTATTCCAAAAAAGTCGGCGATGTTTCAATAACCGAGGAAGGTATCGTCAAAACGTTTCTTGGGAAAGAGAGTTACCATTTCTACGAGGAAACCCAAAAGGCTCTGGGTGAAGATTATAACGACGTTATTACGGACACTTCCTATTGGAAGGGCAGCGATGGCGAAGCTCTCCAATATGAAATTGACTGGCGTAACCAAGTCAATAGAATCACTCCTATTGGCGGCTCTTTCCAATTTGAAGACCGTTTCTATAACCCTTTCTCGAAAGTGGCATTAAGCGATTTCTCTTCGGATAAGAACCTTGCTTATACCATCCAAGACGAAACAAAACTTGTCTCTTTCTTTTCGCCTATCGGTTTTTATAGCGAAGATATCCTTTCCTTTTCTTTTAACGTGTTAAAGAACGAATCTCTTTTAATAACGATCATGGTAGAGGATCAAGGTGGCGACTACGTTGCCTCGATGCAAGGAACCTTGAAAGTGGTGGATAGAAAAGAAGAGCTTGCCACTCCAACGCCTTATAAGACAGAAAGCTATCACAAGGATTTACAAGCTGCTTACGACACCATGACGAAGGCAAAGAACTTCACTCTTACCAGGACTCGTGTAGCTGAAGGAAGGGACGATATCGAAGATGAGAAATCCATTTCCCGTATCTCTACGAAATCCCCGAAAGCGGTCGCTATCAAAGAAAACGATGTGGCCAAGGGCGTTGCTACCTTTGGTGATGGGAACGATTACAAATACACCATTAAGGACGGAAAGGTCGTTAAAGGCGACCCCGATTCCGTAAAGCTTCCATTCTTCTTATCCGTCCTTAAAGCGGAAGTCTTCGAGAAAATCGATAATACCCACTTCAAGGCAAGAACGCCTGAACTCGCCAAGAATATTGCTGGAACCCTTGTGGAGAAAACCGAAGAGGGGATGCTTGTTGAAGGCGTTGGCTATACGGGTTTAAGCTGCGATGAGCTTATCCTTGAAACGGATGGCGGCACGAACTTAAAAGGCTATACCTATTACGTCTATCGAAGCGATGCGAAAGGTGCTACGTATCGTGAGAAGGACGAAATCAAAATCTCCAAGGTCAATAGCACTTCCGTCAATTACGATTTCTCAGAAGGCGAGAAACCAAGCTATAGTTTTGATTTCACTTCCCACGTCGGAACTTATTATGGTTATAACTTTGCGAATGTTGATGGCACCGATAATGTTCTTCACGAACTGGTTATTAAGGACGCAAACGATATCACCTACGACGGTGAGAAAGTGACGGTTAAAGAATCAAAGGATGAATATACCTTTTCTCTTACTTGGAAAGATCGCATTTTAAATTGCACTCTTGGAGGCGTATATGGAGATTACCTTACTCTTCGCGATGCTGATTTCACGACGAATAACCTTTCTATTCATATGGATAAGAAAGCGGATTCCGTTCCTGCTTTAAAAGACATTTCGAAGAAGTGGACCTTCTTTTCTTATTTGGATGACAACGATTATTCTTTGACTGTTTCAAACAGTCCGCTGGCCGTAAAACTTGAGATCAAAGACGTTGATGAAATCACCGTCATCGAAACCAAGAACGCTCAATATGACGAGGCGACGGGCAAACTCACCTTCGATTATGCGGATGGATCGGATTCTTATACGTATACCTTCCTCTCAAAGAACTTTGCGTGCGTCACTAACAAAAACGGCACAAACAAAGAACTCGCTCGTCCTGATTCCAACTAATAAAAATCGATAAATTCCAAAAAAACAGCGTAATTCCCAAGGATTTACTAAACCAGGAGAACCGCTGTTTTTCTTATTCCTGTCGAAAAACATGATGGTTTTGCAAGGATATTCTAAAGCAGAAAGTCATTTATTAACGAAAGCCCCTCCTTGTTCTCGCTTTTCGTCTTTTGATTTGTCTTATCGGTGGCCTAAAGTTTTTACTAAATCGTGATTTACTAAATTGTAATTTAGTAAAAACGATGACAAAAAGACCGGCAAGAGAGAGAGTCTTAGTCCGGCCTTTGTTGTTTGTTTTATTTACTACTTCAAAACGATAAGAGCACCTTCGCCAGCATCCAGCGTCAAAGGAACGTAATTGCCAACAACATCCGCAGAAACGCCACGTTGTATGACTTCATAACGATACTTGTTATTAAAGTTGAGTTCGATATTTCCTTTTTGCTTTCTTGAGTAGTTGACGACATAGACAGCGGTTCCGCCCTTATAATCGAAGCAACCGACCATGCAATCATCACCTTCAATGGAAGTGAGTTCACGGAAGGATTCTCCAGCCAAATAGGCATCTCCTAAACTTGCCTCTTCGACCATGAATTTGTTGGCGGTGTTGCCATGGACCAAAACGCCATCGTTGGAGGATTTCATCAAGACGTGATCGATCGCCTTGATTTGGGTGTTTGCTCGTTTGGCGTAGTAATACCAACGAGTAAGGTTACCATCCGCTCCAATAAGGCCGTTACGATTTTCAAAGTCGTAGGTTCCACCTTTTTCGTAAGCGAAATAAAGAGGTTGAACGAGTGGGAAATATTGAATCGCTTTGGCGCCAAAGGCTAAGGAAGTGTTCACGTCAAAGAGAAGCTCCGCCTCATTGGGATATGGGGAAACGGATTCAATCCATTCGGCGGTGTCGTTCCATTGGCCACCTGCTTGAAGCATGCGCCAAAGGGAAACGTCATATTTCTTGGCGTAGCTACGATAGATAGCGAGTTGATTGAATAGCAAACTTGTAAGTTGGCTTTCGTCCGTATTCTCGCTGGTGTAGGGGTATTGAGTGACAGAAAGCATCTTGGTATGGGTCTTCGAAGAGAAATATTTCTTCATGTATTCGTCATAAGTCATTGGCGAATTTTGCCCATAGAAATTGTTCTTCCCTTCCCAATAGGTGAGGGCGTTCATATAGACTTCGTAGTTATTCTCTTGAACGTTTGGAAGCGAATAGAACTTATCCATATAAGCATTGATGTTATCAAGCTCGTGGGAGAAGGGCTCATCGTTTGCTAAGAAGCCAACGACGGATTTTCTTTGCCCTTTGTTACTGACCTCATCAATGACTTGGCTAAGCTTCGATAAGTCCATATCATCCACTGGGAATTTTTCGGTATGGCTTCCTAAATTCTTCTTCACTTCGAAGGTATCGATAAAGTAACCAATGTTATGCTTCTCACATAAATCAAGCGCAGTTACGAGGTTATTGTTGCTTGCGCCCGTCACCCAACGGTCCACGGAGTAGACGAAGGTGTTAATGCCACAATCCTCTAAGGTCTGGAAGATATCCTCGGTTAAGAAGTTTGGCATGGCATGTCCATCCACACTTCCTCCTGAAGCGTAAGGGACATAGAAACCACCGATTGGCATCACTTCGTCGCCCCCGATGGCGTCAAATGTTAGCGCGGCATAACTTTCTGCCGTTCCCTTTGTAGAAGTGACGTAATCCATCCCATCTTCATAAAGAACGCAGGTTTTGTTCGTGCTTTCGCCACAACTTGTTAAGGCGATAAGCGATCCGAAAAGCAAAGCAAGAGGCTTCTTGGAAAGATGTTTTCTCATAAAGGTCTCCTTTTGGTGAATGTCACGATAAGAGGAATGCTAAGCAAGGAAAAACAGCTAAGAATTGCAAGGGATTTTGCTTTTTTGTCGTTTTTCTTGGAAAGCTTATTTCCGATTAAATCGGAATCGTCTGGTGTGGTGTCGTATTGATAGTTTTTGCCACCCGAGATGCCGTTTGGACGATAGCTAACGACCGTTTCTTGACGATAGCTTGGGGCATCGAGATTCTCGATTGCTAAGTTATCGATCGAGAAGTCGGAAATCGAAGCGTTCTTTAGTCCACTCGAAGGAATACTCGTATCGCCAAGCGTCAAAATACGAAGATAACCTTCTGCCGTTTCTCCTAAATCATAATGGAAGATAGGAAGACCATAGCTTGTTTCGTCTTCATAACGGACGTAGATATCAAGGATGCCATCGACTAGAGACGTCTTAATGGTAGGAACTCTTTTCTCGGCAGGATCAAAGAAGTTTTTGGAGAGAGGCTCGAGATGGAGCGCTTTCGTGGCCTTATAAAGAATGACACGAGGATTCTTATTCGGCACGGAGTGATCTAAATTGCTATTAATGGCAATGTTTTCGAATTGAACCCAAGTCGAATTGGCCCAAGTTTGTCCTGCCGAAGAAAGAGGCGCTTCAATGCCCCAACCGATACCAAATCCAGTGGTAATGGGCGCTGTTAATGCGCCATTTTCGTCATATTTGGCCTCTTTACGGAGTTGAGGCACCTCAAACTCCATAGAGAAGTTCGAATACATATAACGGGTGGTGATGTGGCCATTTGAGACATTCGAGAAATGAAGGGCGCCTACGTCTTTATCAACCGCCAAATAGCTTGGCGAGATAGGGCTAGCGTCACTTGCGCTATAGAAGTAGTTGGCATTATAGGAACCCGGTTCCTTATCGAAAGTCTCAAGATAAGAAGGCACATTCTCTGGCGAATTGTAGGTGTAGCCATAGGTGACGCAAGAAGAAAGAAGAACGTCGTTCTCCCCTTCGCTCATAAAGCCGAAGTAACCGGTTCCGCTTTCAAGGAGCGTCGCGCCATCGAGTAACGAAACGCCATTGATCTTAAGGGTTAAGGCTCCTTTTGCTTCTACATCAATAAGGAAGCTTGCTTCGCTTCCTTCTTTGAGACCTTGAATTTCTTGCTTTTCTAAGAGAGTGGTTTCGATATCGTTTCCATAGTGTTCGGTAACGCTAAAGAAGACGCTTCCAACACTCTTTTCAATATCAAAGGAAAGAACGCCTTTCTCTTTATGGGAACTTGAGACGCCTGGAAGGCCACTCACAATTCGGAAAGCGCCATCGTTTTCAAGCGAAGTGAGCTTCACGCTAAAAGAAGAACGATAGACATAACGAAGTCCGGCGTCTTTGTAGTTATTGATACGCATCTTGGCGATGGCTTTGCCTTCCCCAAAACAAAGAGAGGACTCAAGTCCCGTGACATTACCGCTTACGCGGATGTCGCCTGCATTGATACGGCCATCATTGACGGTATTCTCGCTAATCGCGTAACGGATAGAACTACCGGCGGAAACGGAGGTGGGGGTTTCTTGGAGCGCTAAAGCGGCTCCTAACGAGCTCACCGCCAAAAGTCCCCCAAGAAGGAAAGTAACTTTCTTTTTATTCATTCGTCCAAGCCTCCCATTCTTCGTCTACCTTCGCGAGTAAGCTATTCCACACTTGTTCAGCGTTCTTGCGATCTTTGGGGTTTGAAGCGAGGAAGGATTGGGCGGTCATGATGTTGCAGAAAGGATTGACGCCATGGTCGCGATAAACAGAGCTTCGAGACATTTGCATCATTAAGCCTTTGTTCTCAGCGATTTCGAAGAGGGATTTGGCCCAAGAGGAATCTTTAGAACCATCGTAAAGGGACTTATCGCTTAATCTCGCAGTGAAAGGAAGGTGAAGGGTATTCATATAGGCAAGAATCGAAGAATCTTTATAAAGATATTTCACGAATTCTTTGGTCCCTTCAAGCGCGTTCGAATAGGTGGGAGCGAAGATATATTGTTCGGCAGCGTTGTTATAGATGACATTTCTCGCTTCTTTGATGCGATTGAAATCGTTGTCGCTACAAAGGACGCTTGTGGTAGCGCCTTCGTCGATTTGTTTGACGATTTCCGAGAGGGTTTCATCGGACATTTTCTTATTTTCGAGTTTTTCGACGATCGAAGAAATGACTGGCGTTTTCATTAAAGCGACGTTGGCGTTCGACTTATTTTCGTTAAGGAGCCAAGAACCATTGATCGTTAACGCGGCCTCACCCTTAAGATAAAGAGTTTGGACGGTGGTGAATTGGGTATTCGTGCATTGTTGGTGGGTGGTGGTGGGAGTGATGATTTCTTCCATCACTTTCAGGGCTTCATAACGGCCATCCTTCTTTTCCATAACGCTTCGCGAAGGACTCTTGCCATCGGCGTCTTTAAGGGCCATGAGGTTATTGTAGAAATAGTCAAGGCCATCATATTGAGCGGCCCACGCGGTGGAAACATAGTTCCAATAGCCATTAAGGTCCCCAGGTTGGTTATAGAAGAGCCATGGGGTGATGTTCTTGCTTTGGAGGTCAAGAACTAAATCAGCGAGCTCATTTGTCGTTCTTGGAAGGCTATTCTCGTCAACCAAATCGCGGTTATAGACGATACCGGCGACGTTGTTGCCGTAATTTAAGACGCGGTGCTTGCCATCCTTAGGATCTTTCTCGGCATCTAAGAAGCCAGGATAGAACTTTTCCCCGATGGTCATCGATTCCCCTTCGTGCTTGAAGTTAAGAACATCATCGAAAGATTCAAAGAAATCGTAGTATTGGAAGGTTGCTAAGTTCGTGAAATAAAGGTCATAGGGGTTCGAGGTTCCAACATCGAGGGTCTTGGTGATGGTGGAGCTATTGGTAGAAGTCTCAAGGGCGGCTTTGTATTCGCTTTGAGAGGCATTAAAAGAGTCGACGATTTTTTGCAGCCACTCTTTTCCCGTTCCCGATTCCCAAGCGTAGATTTGAATGGTGTTTGGATCTCCTTGGTTGCCTCCTTTTCCACAAGAAGCGAGGGTGCTTAACGAAGCAAGAGCAAGTAGGACGATTTTGGTTTTTTTCATGGTTTATTCTCCTTAAATTTTTATCCTTTTTTATTCTTTGATACCGCCGATTGAGACGTTTGACATCAATGTTTTGTTACAGAAGATGAAGAGAAGCAAAGGTGGAATCATTGAGATCGCGCAAGCGGCGTAGAGTAAGTCGCTTCGATTGTTATAGAGGGTGAGCGTCTTGAATTGATAGATACCAACCGCCAAAGTAGGAAGCTTGGGGAGGTAAATAAGCGCGCTTGCGTAGCTATTCCATTCAGTAATCCAACACATCAAGAAGAGAGAACCGAACATCGGAAGAGCTTGGGGGAGCATGACCTTATAGAAGATTTGCCAAGGGTTGGCACCATCGACTTGGGCCGCTTCGGCATAAGTCCAAGAAAGGGAATTGAAGAACGCGTAGAAGAAGAGGAAGTAGATGTTAAAGCCTCCTAAGGAAGTAAGAATCATAAGATGGGTGTTCATCCATCCGAGATTGTAGAGAAGCTTATACATGCCATTGCTCGTGCCATAGATTGGTAAGATGGTGACGGCTAAGACAAGGATATAGAGGATTTTTGCGCCAGGGAAACGATATTTCGAGGCGACATAGGCGAATTGGCAAGTGACAAAGATGCAAAGGAGTGGCCCCAAGAAAGAGAAGTAAAGGCTATTTCCAATCATCTCGAAGAAGCTTGCGCCATTGCTTTCGATGACCTTAAAGACATCGACATAGTTTTCGAGATGCAAAGCGCTAAAACCAAAGGGGTTACTCGCGAAATCCTCATGGCTTCTAGCACCGCTATAGAAGCACCAGAAGATGAGATAGACGTAACTAAAGGCGATTGCAACGAATAAAACGAAAGCAATCACACGGAAAACGATTTCCGATTTTGAAAGATGACGTTCTTTCCAATATCGACCTAAGCTTTTCATTAGAAGGTCACCTCCTCGACGTGTTTATTGAGAATGCTACGGCTGATGACGGCGATCGCACAGCTAACAACCGTTAACATAAGACCAAGCGCGGATGCGTAATAGAGTCTTGGATCCATATCATTGCCAGCGCCTTGCACTTTCATATAGAGCCAGTTGCTCACCGTTTGGGTGCCATATTCGCCACCCGTTAAAAGGAAGACGGAACCGGTTGCGCCAAAGATGCCAGCGAGATTTGTGGTGATAAGCATGACGAAGGTTGGCCAAATGATGGGGAGAATGATTTGGAAGAGTTCTCGAACCCAGTTACAGCCATCGATTCTGGCAGATTCCAAAACGGCGGTGGGGATTCTTGAGAAAGCGCCACCCCAAAGAATCATGTTGCTTGGGATTCCTAGCCAAATGAAGTTGAGGAGAACCATGTTATTGGCAAAGGAAGAGTCCATAAGAGGCGACTTTAACTGATAGTCGAGATTGAAGAGAGCGGTTAACATCTGTTGGAACCACCCCGAATTCATCATTTCGATATAGAAGAAGGAAGAAACGACACTGGAAATGATGGATGGGAGATAGAAAAGAATACGGAAAGCCTTATAGCCAAGGACTTGCTTATAGAGAGCGTAGGAAACAAGAAGGCCCACAAAGAAGAGAGCGATTTGCACGCCGAAGGTAATAAAGGTGTTCTTGAAGGCGAGTTGCAAATTGTCGACTTCGTTGGTGCTGCCTTGCGTGATTCTTTGCCAAACCCACTTGAAGTTATCAAGCGTCCAGGTGAGTTCTCCTTTTACTGGCTTTTGGAAAGCCATCAAGAAAGAATCGAAGTTGACGTAAAGATAGAAAACGACAAAAGAAACAAGAGGGATGATCAAGCAAGAGATGATGAATAAATTCTCTTGCCAGGTATTCTTCCCGACCTTGTTCTTGCGTTTGTTGGTTTTTGCAATCACCGCACTCATAAAGAGGCCCCTTCGAAAGAGATACTTTCGATATAGATGTGCCCGGCAAATTTGCCAAAGACGTCGTTAGTGGAGAAATTCATTTCGATGCCAGCGTTTTCGAAGTCCATCTTATTGAGGCCCGTGAAAGTGTGGGTGAAACGCACATTATCGGTGGTATCTCCGGTATGGATCCAGGCTGCCTTAATTTGCTTTCTTTCGGAAGCGCCGCTCTCTTGCTTATAGTTCGCATAGAAATCGTAACTGCATTGATAGCTCTTCCCTAAAGCAAAATCGTTTTGGAAAGGGGTCCTGAAAGTCATCTTCATCGTGGTGTTTCCTTCGGATACTGCTTTCTTTAAAAGCTCGTTAGAAATGCTCGCCTTAAAGGAATTACTTTCTTTTTCCATTAAATAATCGAAGCGATATCCTTTTCCCTCAACGTAATCGACGTTGCATTCGCCTTTTGTTTCGGCTATCCAGGAAGCTGGATCTTCTTTGCTATAGCGATAAAGGAAGTTATAACGGAAGGCGAAGTCGTTAAAGGTTTCCTTCGATTCTAAGTCTCCATTTTGGTGGGTGATTTCAAATTCGAAGGCACCATCTTTTAGAAGTGAAGTGGGTTTGTCATTTGCATCAAGAAGGTCAAGCTGCATCGCGCTCAAACGATCGAAATAAGTGCCAGTTGCCTTTCTCGTCTTTCTTTGGCTTCCTGCTTTCAGGGTGAACTTTCGAACATTCGTATCGCCATTTCCTAGTTCCACAAAGAGGGAACGGACACCTTTGCTTAAAAGATGATCCATATCCGCTTGGGAAATCTTGCCGACGATAGGTTCGCTATCGGTAGTGGAAAGAATTTTATGCTCGTAAGTTTCGTTTTCAATGCAAGGAATAACCTTCTCTCCTTTTTGGAAGGTGAAGAAATTCGCTTCTTTATAGTCTTTGTGGCAAGTGGCGCAAAGGCCATCTTCGCCAAAGGAGTGGGAAAGCTTTTGGCTATCGCCGCCTTCATAAGTATTTAATCCACAACTTAAGCAAACCTTTTCGACATAGGAAGCGTGTTCGCAAGTAGCCTCGAAGTTCTTAACGGCCGTAAATTCATGAGGAAGTTTCGCAACATAAGAATCGTCGTAGGATTCGCCACAAACCTTACAAACGTGGGAGGTATAGCCTTCCTTTCGACACGTCGCTTCGTGCTTAACGTCTTTCGAAAGAATGGGTGTATGCCCTAGGGCGGGGAAATATTCAGTTACGTAGGTTTTCTTACAAGTCACGCAGTATTTGGTGATAGAGCCGTAATTCACGCATGTGGGTTCTTTCTTCACCGTCTTCGATTCATCGTATTGGTGTTCTAAAGAAGGTGTGTATTCCTTATAGGAACTATCGCAACGAGAACAATCGAATTCGGTATAGCCAACCGAGTCACAAGTGCTTTCGACCTTTTTTCCAACTTGGTAATCGTGTCCTAACGCGTTCACATAGTCGCTCTTGGTGAGAGTTTCGCAACGCTTGCAACGATACAGGGAAAATCCTTTGTTCGTGCAAGTAGGATCCGTTTTCTTTAATAACTCGTTTTGATGAGCTTCGGTTGGTTCGGTGGTCTTTCCACAAGTGATGCACTTTCTTTCTTCGCAAGGGTAAGTCCCTTCTTTAAAGACGTGCGTATGTTTTTCGGAAAGAGAAGAAGAGGAAGTGGGGGCTTGGCTACATGAAATAAGTCCTCCTATTCCTAAAGAGGCTGCCGTCAAAAGTAGGATTCTTTTCGCTTTCATCATGCGTTTTCACTCCTTTCACCACTGGTGGTGGTTCCATTTTTATAGATGGGTCGAATGAGATAGTCCTCACTATCAACCCAATGAAGGTATTTATCCAAAGGGAAGGTCTCACGCGCGACCGTTTCGCCCGAGAGTTCTGCCTTCTCGATAAACTCTTGTCGCACTTTTTCTTTTTCTTCTTTGCTTCCATTTGGGAAATAGTCATCGAAGTTTAAGTAAAGAGTGGATAAAGGCGTTGTCATAACGCCATAGAGACGATGAATAAGAGTTTCTTTCCTTTCCTTTGGAAGAGAGGAGTTTTCGATTTCCTTTTCTCCTTCTTTTAATAAGGAAAGTCCTTTCTCTACAACTTCTAGCGGCAAGATCTCGGGATAGCATTCGTTGCCCCAGGTTTGGAAACATACATCAACGCCATCCTTACGAAGCTTTTCGTAATGGTTATGGAAGAGATCGATGAAGGAAAGCACCTTTTTCGAAGCGATTCCATAATAGGCGTCTAAGTACTCTTGAAGAAGGGCGTCTTGATCGAGACTAAAATCCCACATCAAGCGGTCATAGACGTAACTTCTCGCATCGCATTGCCAATTTCTTGGGGCGTCGTAGGTGCCTTGTATCAAAAGATACTCAATGCCGTAGTTATAGAAGTCGAGCACGTTTTGCTTGATGACATAAAAGGAATCGATGAAGGCGTAATAATCGGTGAAATCAATGTCGTAAGCCCAAAACCAGAAGGTTTTCGAAGCGATTTTCCAATTTTTAAGTTTTTCGACCAGGCTCTTGTCTTGCTTTTTAGAGAAATAAGGAAGCCCTGCGTTCGAGAAAAGAGCGAGTTGGATAATAAGGTGGCTATCCGCAACAACAGTATCATCGATAGGAACGATCTTGCCGTTTTCTTCTTTGACGGGCGCTTCTGAAGCGTAGTCGTAGCCAAAGGTTACAACATAAATGTCGCGCCCCAATGTTTCCTTGGCCCAGCTTGATAAAGCGCGGGCAATGACATTACAGAAACGGATGAGAATGCCACTTCTCTTATATTTCTTTTCAAGCGCTTTGTTATGTTCGTCTTCAAAATGCTCTTTGCCATCTTCTTGAGTGATCGAGAAATAAGAGCAATCCGGATGAGCTAAAACATCTTTCTTCATTTCTTCGATGACCACTTTGGTAACGCTGACGTCCATCGACTCATCCAAAGTTCCATCTTCGTCTTTGATGCCATTTGTGATATCGATGGTCTTCATGAGAGTGCTTCCCGAATGAATCTCTTGGAAGAATTCAGGGTGTGTCTTTTCGTATTTCTCAAAAGGGCAATAGAGGCGGAAGTTGTGGGAGACGTTTCGGCCATACACTTTCGCTTTGCCACCATGTTTCTCATCGATTGGGGTAAAGACATCGAGAACGCGGTTTTTCACCATTTCATCGAGGATCGTTTCGCTATCTTTTTTATCGAGCTTCTCGTTATAGCATTTTCCAACCAAATAATTTCGCATCTTAAAAGGTGGGTTAATAATGCGCTCCTTGGGAACGATAACTTGGGCCAAGGAAGGAACATATTCTTCGTCTTCGTGATAGAAACGTACACCGACCTCGTCTTGGAGATAGGTGATAACGCTATAAAGGAGGCCACGAGGTGTTTTTGCTAAGAAAATAGATTTTTCGCTTTCGTTAATGAAGGCAAAACCATCTTCTTTTTTAATTTCCTTGGCAAATCCAATGTATTTTGTTGTTTCGGAAGTTAAAAGAAGTTCAAAGGTATAGCCCTTTTCGTCCAGTGCTAAACCGGCTTTCAAAAGATAGTCTTCCAAAAGCTTCTTGCCGTATTGCACGCAAGAATTGTTTGATAAGCTCAGGATGTGGAAAGAATTCATTGTCGCTCCTATTATTCGATGAAGGTGATGTCGTGGACGTAGGCGCTCTTGTCCTTGAGCTTTTGATCGTGTTCGAAATGAACACCAAATTGGAAGAGAATATCGTCATCATCCCAATTCTCACCATAAGCCGCTTTAAGATCATAGGTGGCAGTGTATGTGGTTATCGTTTTGCCGTTATTGTCAAAGCTTCCCTTTTCATAAGATCCCATCTCAACGAAGTTTGCTAAGAAGCTCTCGCCGCCGCCACTAAAGGCGCCATTCTTGGAACCGATTAAGAGAAGCGTTTTAGCAAGGCTACTTGCTGAGCCATCAAACGGTTCAGAATAAGCAACTTTCATCTTGGATTTTCCAAGTTCTTTATAATAGGTTAAGTACCTCTTGGCTAAGATGGTTCTTAGGGCGGTGTCACTTTCGTTTACCTTAGTGAGCTTAACGCCGCAACCTGGAATATATTCGGAAACACAATTGAATCCTTCGGTATGGGAAGGCATAAGTTTATCGAGTGTTGGCGCCTTTTCGGCTTCAATGCCATAGATAAAGAAATAAGGAATGAGCGCAGCCCCTTCGCAACTTGGGTTGTTGCCATAGTCGATATAGAGATAGAGGTTTCCATCGATTCCATCGGCTTCGATAATGGAACGGGAAAGAGAGAATGTACAAAGGAGATCTTCTCCAGCGGGGTTAAGTTGACCGGGGCGGAAGGTGTTTTCGTAAACATTTCCTCCGCTTTCGCCATGGGTTGAGAAACTAATTCCCATATTGATGGCGCTTCCTTTAGTGGCGGTATATCCGAACTTTTTGCCGTTTCCGAAGGTGAATTCTAGGGCGTTGCTGTCTCCAAGGAGGGAGAGAAGATATTCCTTCCCGAATACGAGTTCGCCCGATTTCGTTTCAGGATCTTGTTCGATCTTCCAGCCTTTTACGGTGGTGTTATATTCGATTTTTGCATTGTTTTTCGCAAACACGCCAATCAACTTCGCCTCTTGTTCACATTTCACGCAGCGGCCGTTTTCGAGTTGATGCTTTCCTTTTTCGAAAGTTAACGTTTCGTCTTTCGTTAAAGAGGAGACCTTATAGACACCATTCTCGTTACGGTGAAGCTCTTCGCCATTTAAGAAAGGTTTATAGCAAGTTGTGTAGAAGATAACGTTCTTGCCTGCTTTTGGACTCAAAGTGAAGTAAATATCATTTCCGATAACGACTTCACCCGATTGATCATTTAAAGCGGTCCCCGTTTCATCGGTAAAAAGAAGCACAGCTCCTTCATCCTCTTCCATACGGACCTTGTATGTCTTATCACTCGCGTCGATCGAGATGACGCTATCGCGAGCCATAAGGAAGCTATAAACGCCATCTTTATCTTTCAAACGGAAGTCGTTGAGGTAGATGCGGGCGCTATATTTTTCACTTTCGAAAACCTTGAAGGAAACGAGAGTGTCCTCCAAATATTCGTTTTTCAAATCGTTGCCATCGATATCGACAAGCTTCACCTTGTCGTAATTGGTCGTGACGCTTAAAGAATAGGTCTTCTTGGGAGTCACACTCGAGGAAGGAGTGGTGCTCGATGGGGTAGAAGACGCACTCGAAGAGGAAGTTGCTTCATTCATGACGCAAGAAGACAAAAGGGCGCTCGACGCAAGAAGAAGCAAGGCAATATTTTTCTTCATGATTTTCTCCTCTTTCTTTAGGGGCTCTTCTTATCATGAAAGCCCTATCATTTTGATGGCTTTATTATTGTTCAAGCACCTTTTTATCAATAGGGATAAGAGTTCCGCAAAAGTGCTCTTTAGTCAGTTTAAAAAGCTTTTACATTCTTGTTAGTTTGTTTTTGCCTATATAATGATGTCAGATATGCAGCAAAACATTCGCGTTTACGAGAAGATGAACATCCCTTTTCATACCATTTTGAACGCGGGCGTTTCTTCTCCTGCTCATTGCCACCCTTTTTATGAGGTTTTCGTGGTCAACCAAGGCTCCATTGATCATATCGTAAACGGTCATAAAGAACGTCTTGGAATAGGGGACATGTTCTTGATCTATCCTGGCGCCGTCCATGAGTTTATTGCTTGTGGCGAGAGCGTCCACCGTGACTACCTCATTAACAATGACGTCTTTGAGAAAGCCAAAATGGCTATCGAGCCTTTCTTTTTCGACGAAATGCAAAAGCAAGGCTATATCAAAGCCCATTTGAGTCTTACCGAAGTGCTTTACTTGGAAGAAAGCACAACTTCCTTCTTGGCCTTAACCGACGTTGAGAAAAGAAGAGTAACGGAAAACATCATCGCGATGCGTCTTCTTTCTCTCCTTTATAGCGAGACGCCTCAAAAAGTTCAAACTACCCCTTTCGAGCAAATCACGATTGACGCCATCGCGAAATATTTCAACAAGCCGGACGCCTACGAAAAGATTCGAGAAGAAGTGGGCTATAACGAAAAATATTTTTGCCAGAAATTTAAGGCTTGCTTTGGTATGGGGCTTGTCGCCTATATCACCAAGAAACGGATGGATTACGCGAACTATCTTCTTCGTAGCACCTCTATGACCATCGAAAGTGTGGTCAACGAAATCGGTATCGAATCCGTTTCTCACTTCCATAAGCTCTACACCAAGGAGTTTCATATGACTCCTGGTAAGACGCGAAAAGAAGGCAAGATTTAGTTCTTTGATTTTTCTTTTCTATGGATTCCTCGATCATAAAGTTCGGGGAATTTTTCTTTGTTGATGTATTTATCGAGAAGATAGGTTTGATAGAGGAAGAATCCTAAAAGGAATAAGGGCCAAACTAAAATCGAAAAAAGCAAAAATACAATGTATTTCACCGCTAAATCGGGGATGAACTCAAAGAATAAAGGAGATAAGAAAAGAATTAAGGGAAGGAGGTTTGTGAGGAACGCTTTAAGGTAGATGCGAGAAGAAAGACTGAGGTTTTGCATGAAAGAATTCGAATACGTCGCAATAGGCACAAAGGCAAACATCAAGCATGGAAATAAGATGAGCGCAAAGATGCCAAAAGGAATATTCCAAAGGATATCTTCACTATGGGTGATACGCCCTAAGTAACAGATGGAAAAACAAACGCCGATTAAGAACGAAAAGAGAGCGTATTGTTTGGCATTTTGCTTTAGCCCAAGCTTAAAATCCTCCCAAAAGAAGACGGATTCAAGATAGCAAAATCTTCGAATGATTCTCAATACGCCCCCTAAACCAACTCCATATATGGCGGTGCAAAGTGGTAAGGCTGCCAAAAAGATGTAGTGGGGCCAAACTTCGTTGACTTCATTTTTTTGAAACATCAAAAGTTCAAAATCGGTAAAGATGTGAAGCGCGATAAAAGGAAGCAAAAAGAGCGAAAGCAAAACGGCTGCCCCAAAGAGTTTCCGATGTTCGTTCCTCAAAATGTCCCAAAACAAAGCAGGTCTTGAACTCGGTAATCCTGCCGCCGTGAAATCAACGCTTCTTGGCTTCTTTTTGAAAGGATTTCTCATAAGAAAGCCCTCACGACTTCGATATCGCCATTTAGCTCTTCGCTCTTCCATTCTCCCAAATGAAGAGAATCCTTATTAAAACACGCGTATATCGTTTCTTCGTCATTAAAGTATTCTTTGTTGAGTGCAATGCCATAGATTTCGCTTTCATCTTCGTAATAAGAGAGGCTTTTTGCATATGTTTTTTCAATAATTTCGGTATCTAGTGGCAGCATTAAAGCGCTGCATTCAATGGTTTTGACGGTGGATTCTCTTAAGAAGAAGAGATCGGCTTGCACAACCCCATAGGTTCCTAGAATTGACGTGAAAGCGTTATCGTTAGGAGACACGTAACGATAGTTTAATTCTTTAAGATAATCGGGTTTAACTTCATCGAGCTTCTTTGCAAACTTTTCTCTTTCAAAATTCTCCGTTACCAAAAAGATATCAATCTTCTCGTTATCCTTTGTTCTTCCTAAATAAGTTGCTGAAATGCTTGTCACCAAGATGGCTATAACAAAATAGACGGAATATGGGATCCAATGATGACGGAGATAGGATAGAAGCTTCCCTTTCATGAGATTTCCTCCCATCCATCGACCCAATTGTTTTTAGCTTGGATGCGGTATGTTTTTCCTTCTTGGAAAGGACATTTCCCAAAAGGAGAGAACCAATAAACAAACGTCTCTCCTTCTAAAGCAATCTTAAAGGAATCAAAGTGACGATCGACGGTATAAGAAGAGACTTTGATAACTTTACTTATTATTTCTTTTTCTTCCCCTTTCTTTTGCCAAAAGGAAATCTCATAGGAATCCATCCCATAAAGGATGAAACCCCATATAGCCAAGAAACCAAATAGAAAAAGTGAAAGGAAAGAATAGAGGTAGAAAAAGCCTTTTCCTATAGTTTCAAAATAAACACAAGAAAGAACAAATCCTGTTAAGGCAATAAGTACGCTCAATATCGCAAAAACAATAGCAAAAACCTTCTCTTTTTTCTTTTTTATGATGAAAGGCTCGTGTAATGTTGTCATTCGATATCACTCCTTAACGCGACTAAAGGCGGAAGAGGGGAGAAAAGAGCCTCTTCGGGTGTTCCTTCAAAGACGAGTTTTCCTTCATCAAGTACGTAGAGCCTATCTCCCAAGGCAAGCGCTTCACTAAAGTCATGCGTGACATAAAGGACAGTTGGCTTAAGGGAACTAAAGAGTTTCTTTAAGAGGAAGCGTGTTTCTTGTTTCTTTGGAAGATCGAGGTTTGATAATGGTTCATCAAGCAAAAAGACGTCGCTCTTCTTAATGAGCGCTCGCGCCATTGCGACTCGCTGTTGTTGGCCACCTGAAAGATACCGAGGCTTTCTTGATAAGCAATCCTCAAGCCCTAAGTCTTTGGCCATCTTATAGATTCTCTCTTCTATTTCTTTTCTTGGCGTGTTAAGTAGCCTTAATGGGAAGGCGATATTCTCAAAGACCGTGAAATGAGGATAGAGGGCATATTCTTGACTGACATAAGAGATATTCCTTTTCTCGGTCGGTGTTTTATCGATTGCCACTCCATCGAAGAGGATAGAGCCGTCATAGTTCAGCTTTCCCATGACGCATTGAAGAAGAGTGGTTTTTCCTGAGCCAGACCTTCCGAGTATGACGTTTATAGAGCCATCATTAAAAGAAGTATTAAGATGCGAAAAGACGACTGTCTCTTTCTTCTTTTCGGTGAAGGATACTCCTAAGTCTTCGAGAGTGATTTGACTCATGTTTTTATTATATTCAATGGGCAAAAGAAAAGCCCTCTAATTGACGCATTAGAAGGCTTTGAAAGAATGATTAGTCGATCCAGGAATATTCGAAGGTAATGGTTGCTGGAGTAGAGCCCACAGTTTCTGGTCTCGTAACGATACAAGCGCCTGGGGCCTCAGTGTTGAAGGTGATTGGATAGGTTTGCGTTTCGTAATGATCGCCCACTTTGGTGTAAGTTGGCCAGCAAATGTTCGCTTTAGCTGCTGTAAGATCCATAACCGGAACGTTGTCTTGTGGTTTCGAGCTATCGTTCCAAATCATTTTCAAGTTCATTCCTTTGTGCTTGGCCGAATTTGGAAGTTGGATGTTAATTTGATTGTCCGCGCCTTCTGTATAGGTCACTTGTAAAGACGTTCTGGTCATTTTGCCATCCACAGAGTTTGCTAATGGGATTATTTCGGAGTTCTTGATACCCTTGGCTGTATAGGCCGCATAGAAATCGTAGTTCGTTCTGATAGCAATGGCTCCTGGCCAGTCAAACCCAAGAGTCAAATCTCCTTGGAAATAACGGCCAGTATAGAGACCAAAGGCACCTGCGTAACCACCTAATATTGGAGAAACAAAACCATCTTCTGTTTCCTTTTTGGTGCCATCGTTTTTCGCATATTTATAACCCACTGGGGCTCCTGACTTGTCGGCTAATAGAACCCTGTCGTTTTTGTTTGTGCTTTGTGGGTTTTGATCACTCCATCCTTGAGCTAATGGTTTTACGTAGAATGCTCGCCCTTCGCCACTTAGTGGATCACCCATCAAAGAAGCAGGAATGGCTCCAAGTAAGCTGCTAACGCCACTTCCAGCATTATCCATAACAAGTTCACCATTTTCATAAGCAATATATTTGTTGGCGTCTCGTAGATTATAATGGGTGTCCGTCATGCTTCCGGTGGGCCAGCTTTCCGTTACGCTCGATTTGAAGAGCTCAAAATTGGATAGTTCCAATGTTCCCTTGGCATTACCATCTGCAACGGTATGAGCCGAAACATTGAGACCTTGATTTGCATCATAGAAGGACTTAAGCCAGAAACGATTGTCATTGTCGTTGGCGTAGCGCCTATAGTACTTTTCCCAGCTGTCCTGGGTGCTGAGGACTTGGCCAACATCCTCTCCGTCACCATAGCTATGGAATTTGAAGTGTGTGTAACCGAGACTGTAGGCTTCTTTTAAAACATTTCCCTTTATGTGAATGGTGTTTGTTTGGGATTTCACTTTCCCTTCGCCAATGGTCACCTTGGTGTCATAAGCCCATGGGGTGCTAAAGACTTCTGGGAAGGTATATGGAGCGATATAACGGGCGTCATCTTCAGCAACCGCAAAATCACTTGGATGAGCGGCATCAGTGATATCGCCAGTCGTGGGAGCTTCAAAAGAGACGGTGTGCATTGGATCGTTGCAGCAGATCCAATATTCTTTGACGCCCGCTTTCGAAGCGGTTGGGCTAACTGCGGCATAGTGATGAATAGAGCAGCTAGCGGTATGGCTATGGGTATTTTCCTCAGCGATGATGGCGGAGACGCCACTAGCGGTTGCTACGATTCCAGCAAGGATGCCAGAAATAGCAAGAGCAGATGCCACAAGCGTCATTTTCTTATTTTTCATCGGTTTCCCTCTTTCTTACATCTCTACTCTATAAGAGTTAGGAATGCATATAAAATTTGATACCTAGACTATCCCAACATTTTTACCGATTAAACATGCATAAAAGTTGGAGATTCATGCTAGAAGTTCTCTTTTGTCGGATTTTCTAGGGTCTTACATCCTCTCTTCAAGCACAATCTAGCTATCCATAACCTTTCTAGAAAGGAGTTTTGCTTCTATGAAAAACACACGAAAGTTTCTTTTCGCCCTATCTCTTTTCGGATGTCTCTCGCTTGTCTCATGCGGCGAAGAAGATTCTCCTTCGTCTATCGATCAAAGAACGTGTAAGCATTCTTTCTCTTTGAAGTTGACTGAAGAGGCGACTTGCGAGAAAGATGGTCTAAAAGTTTTTGAATGTAGCCTTTGCGGCTATGATAAGAATGAAGTGATACCCGCGTTAGGGCATGATTTTGGCGAGTGGTTCACGGAAAGTGAACCTACTTGCTTAAAAGGAGAAGTGCTTGCCCGCACTTGCCAAAGAACGAATTGCTCAGTCAAAGAAACAAAAGATGGCAAAGGTCCTTTAGGACATAAGTGGGGAGAATGGATTACGGAAGGAGAAAGGATGAAACGCTATTGCGAAAGAAGTGGTTGTGACGCTTTCGAAGAACAAGCATCCCCCATGCTCCGTATCTTTTCGAGCCAAGACGAGGTCTCTCCTTTTGTCTCTTCTATTGATACCTATCTCAAAGCAAATAATCCTAATGTCAAAGATTACGTCCGTACGGATGATGGCGTCGAAGGATATAAGGTGCGTTGGCTTTGCACGTTTGATAATGTAACAAGCCTTCGTATGGATTACTCCGAGCAAAGCGATTTTTCTACTTATCAAAGTGAGACAGTTGATGCTTCGAACTCTACCTGTTCTCTTTGGAATCTTAAAAAAGCTTCCACTTATTATCTTCGCCTAGTCGCTAAAGTCGGAAATGAAGAAAAAACCTCTTCTATAGGGGCCTTAAAAACAGCTTCCTATGGTCCCCGAGTCATGAAGATCGATGGCATCCATAACGTGCGTGATGTGGGCGGTTACGAAACCCCTAATGGTAGAACCGTCCAAGGAATGATGTTCCGTGGTGGCGCCTTATCGCCATCGACAGATAAAGCCTACACGACCATCCAACTTTCCGAAGAAGGAAAGAAGTATATGAGTGAGACCCTTCAAATCAAAACCGATTTTGATTTAAGGACGCAAGCGGAGAACCGCGCACCGGATACGCCGGTAGAAAGTGGCTTAACGGTTTCTCCTATTCCAAATGCTTCTCTTCACTATTACGGCATTGGTGGATATGACAGTGGCATTGCCAATAAGAGTGGTTTCCGTAAGGTCTTTAGTGACCTCTCTGATCCTATGAACTATCCAGTCTACATCCATTGCACGGGTGGTGCGGATAGAACGGGAACCGTTTCCTTCTTGGTGAACGCCCTTTTAGGCGTTTCGAAAGAAGACCTCATTCACGATTACGAATACACTTCGTTCTCGATTTATGGTGAAAGAAATTCTCGTGGTCCTGATTATCGCTTCCCCGAATTCCTTACCGCGATTGAAGGCTATGAAGGAGATACCCTTTCTAAGAAAGTAGAATCCTATCTTCTTTCCTGTGGCGTAACAGCCGATGAAATCTATAACCTTAAAGCAATCATGCTTGGGAAACCCACGAAAGTGTCCGTTCAAGCGGAAGCAGCCTTCGATACCTTCACGGATACAAAATATCAAATTAACATTTCCGGAAGCTTTAATGAGGTGAGTACTCTATCGATGAATGGTATTGCCGTTCCATTTTCCCTTGATGGCAAGACCATTACCGTCTTAAAGAAAGATTTCCCTTCTTCCTTAAAAGACGGAACGATCGCAGGCACTCTTGTTATTGATGGCGTGACTTATGAATTTAGTTTCACTCTTTCGGGAGCCAATACGATGAGCGCCTTTGATTTCTCTAGTGGTTCAATCACCCTTACTACCGCCTCTCCAAGAGCAACTGGTAACCTTGTCGGGTATGACGGAAAGATGGCAAAGGTCTATCTCAAAGAAGGTACTTCTAAAAATCAAGGAGGTACTTACGTCTTCATCGGAAGCTATGGTTTCTATATCCGCGGCGAGAAAGCTCGAGTGGCTGAAAGGAGTGGCGATACCTTTAAAGAATCATCACCTCGCATTGAGGCTTTTGATGTTCATCAAACGTCTTTGACAAAAGGCATTACTCTTGGCTTATCGGCAAGTGTCCTTGATGACACCACGATGCGCTTAGAGCTATATGACGGCGCCAATAGCCTTGGCTATTATGACTTCCCAAGAGTAAGCGATGAAATTAGCTTTGAGAACGCCAAGTTCGAAATGATGATCTCAGGAGACGTCATAATAGCAACCCTTTCTTCTCCTGTCCGTTCTTAATATTCCAAATATTTTAAAAATAAGGTAGATTTGTTAGGGATTTCTCAATTTTAGGAGTGCAAAAAATGGATTATTCATACGTGAAAGACTTTAAGAAGCTAGGTTTCGGGATGTTTGTTCACTTTGGCCTTTATAGCGTCCTTGGCGCTGGCGAATGGTATTACGAATGCGCCTATAATGGCGGCCGTATCAAAAAGCCTATTTCCATGGAGCAATATATCGCAAGCACCATGCCAAAGTTCAATCCTAAGAAGAACTGGGCCATGGAGCTTTGTAAGCTTGCTAAAGAAGCGGGGTGCCGCTACGTCGCATTAACGACAAGACATCATGAAGGCTTCTCTCTTTACGATACGAGAGGTCTAAATACTTATGACGCTCCTCATTCGCCTGCGAAGCGTGATCTCATCGCTGAATTCGTCGAAGCTTGTCATTCTTTCGGCCTTCTTCCTGTCTTTTATCACACCGTTATCGATTGGTGGAATAAGGACTATCAAGAAGGAAGATATGAGGATTACTTTGATTACCTTCGTAAATCCATTGAGATCCTTTGCAAGAATTATGGTGAAGTGGGTGGCTTCTGGTTTGATGGCACTTGGGGACTTCCAGAAGGCGTGACCTTCCCTGAAGATATCTACACCCTCATTCACACCCTTCAACCAAGAGCCATTATCACCAACAACACCGGACTTGATTTCGGTGGCCAAAAAGGTGCGAAAGAAATCGACTGCGTGACTTTTGAACGTGGAAAGCCCTTCCCCATCAAAGACGATGACGATCGTCCTTTGGCGGGGGAAGTTTGTGATTCCATCACCGACCATTGGGGATATACCAAGGACGACTATTGCTTTAAGTCCTATTCCCAACTCCTTAATGAACTTATTGAAGCGAGGAGCTGCGGTTGCAATTTCCTTCTTAACGTTGGGCCTAAAGGAGATGGCATGGTTCCCGCTCTCCAGAAATCCATCATGAAGATGTTAGGCAAATGGCTTAAGAAGAATAAGAACATCATTTTGGATGCCATTCCTTCTTCCCTTAAAGTGGAAGGCGCTTACCTCTTTGAAAAAGGCGATACCTACTATGCCGTTGTCGAAAACGTTCCTATGGCGGCTGACACTCACGTCCAAAGAATTCTTGGCGATAAAGTGGTGCATCTTGATGCCGATAAGAAGATTGTGAGTGGTCATATGGTCGATAGAAGTAGCGAAAAGATCGTTCTCAAAGATCCTAGAACCTTTAACGTCTATCCGTTTGGCTATGGAACGAGCATTGGGGCGAGAATAGCCGCTTTCAAACTCAAGTAGCTTCTTTTTTGATTTCTATTTCTCATTTTTCTCTTCTTCTTTTGCGAAGATCCTCTCTCGCATGCATTTTTAGGTATAAGCTAAAGAATGTGTATGTGAGAGGTAATGGCGATGCATACCAAAGCGAAGAATGTGTCGAACCAAATCGATAAGGATTCAAAAAAGAAGGCGAAATCTTTTTGTGAAGAGAAAACTCCATTAGATAAGCCAAATGAGGAAACCATCTCAGCAATGCTTGAAGCAAGGAGAATAGCGAAGGACCCAAACGTCAAAGGCTATCAAGACATGGATGAGCTTTTTAAAGAACTCAAGAAGTAAGAATATATATCGAAATGTTTCCTGCCTTCTCTCGCTTTTAGGATATCCTTTTATTGATATATGAAATCCCTTAAAACCCTTTTGATATTAGGACCTGGTCCTTCTTCAAGTCATACCATTGGCCCCTATCGAATCGCCTCTTCCTTCTTGGATGAACTCCAAGACAAAGGAAACGTTAGTCGTATTGAGGTCACTCTTTTTGGCTCCTTAGCACTTACTGGCAAAGGACATGGCACGGATACAATCATTAAGAAAACGCTTCAAGGCTTTAAGACCACCGTTTTCTTTAACCATTCTTTCGAAGGGCTTTCGCATCCGAATACGATGGAATGTAAAGCGTTCTATACAAACGGTTCTCTCTTTGAGAGACGTTATGAATCTATCGGTGGTGGCTCTTTCGTCATAGAAGGAGAAAAAAGGAAGGACGAAGAGGTTTATCCTTTTAAGACCTTTGAAGGCTTAAAGAAATATGTCCAAGAAGAAAAGATTGAGGACCTTTTCGAAGTGATTAGAAGGAATGACGCTTCCGATATCTATCAATATGGCTCCAAGATGCTTCGCTCCTCTTTTGGTACCATCGAACGCTCCTTAAAGGAAAAGGGAACCTTACCAGGCCCCTTAAAACTAAATCGTGTGGCGGGCGATATCTATAAGAAGTCTTTATCCTTAAAAGACGTAAGCGAGAAAAGAACGATGCTTCTAAGTAGCTATGCCTACGCGACTTCCGAAGCTAACGCCAATAACGAACTCATTGTAACCGCACCCACTTGTGGAGCGGCAGGTGTCGTTCCGGCCTGCCTTTATTACGAGTGGAAGAATCATCACCAAAATCTCAAAAACCTTGCAAAAGCCTATTTAGTTGGTGCCTTAACGTGCTCTTTTATCAAAGAGAATGCCGGCGTTGCGGGCGCTTTGCTTGGTTGTCAAAGTGAGATTGGTTCGGCCGCAAGCTTTGCAGCCGCTTCTCTTTCCTATCTACATGGTCTCTCGCTCTATCAAATTGAATATGCGGCGGAAGTGGCGATGGAACATTTCTTAGGACTTACTTGCGATCCCGTGGATGGGTATGTCCAAATTCCTTGTATTGAAAGGAACGCCATCGCGGCGGTGCACGCCTATGCAAGTTTCCTCTATGCGAAGAACATCGCTCCTTCTAGAAAGAATAGAGTTTCCTTTGATAATGTCATCGAAGCGATGAAGGAAACGGGAACGGAGCTTCCTTATGAATTCAAGGAAACAAGCCTTGGTGGTTTGGCTAAAGTTATTTGTTCGTGATTTTATCCCAATAAAACGAAAGGGAAGTTCGTCTTTATAGATGATGGAAGAAGAGAAGCTTTATCAAGAATACTTACTTGCCTTTAAAAAAGAGGATTTCTCTTCTTTTTCATCGTTTTACGAAAAGACGAAAAGACCCATCTTCTATAACATCTATTCTCTTACTAAATCCTATGAAGATTCCGAAGAACTCTTACAAGAGACTTATGTTCGATTCTTAGAGACCTTAGAACGAGTGAAGGATGGCTCGAAACTTCTTGGGTATCTCATGGTTCTTAGTCGGAATCTCACGCTCGATCACCTTAAGAAAAAGAAACCCCTTCCTTTAGAAGAAGAGGAATTTCGTCACTTTGGGGAAGAGGATAAGCGCTCTTTAGATACGACTTCTCTTCTTTCGTCTATCCAAAAGGTTCTAAGACAAAAAGATTTCGAAATCTTCGTGCTTCATGTCCTAAGTGAAAGAACCTTCGAAGAGATTGCTAAACTCCAAAAAAGACCTTTAGGAAGTGTCCTTTGGAGCTATTCGAACGCTTTAAAGAAGATAAGAAAGGAGCTTCCTTATGAAACATTTCGATGATGAAAAGATTCTTTCCTCGGTAAGAAAGAATGAACGTTATGAAATAAAGACCACCTCGGAGGATGTTCTTAGAAAGTATCGTCTTGAGAAAGTGAAGGCTTCAAAGAAAGAAAAACGCAAAAAACTATGGCCATTCGCCTTCGGAATGGGCGCGGTGGCACTTCTAGCGACTTCTCTTACCTTAACCTTGGTCTTACTTCCTAAGGGAGATAAAACAATTCCTCATTTACCAAGCGAGTCGGAAGCGTTTCTTGAAGAACTCTCTTCTTTCTCTTTCTACCAAGGAAAGAGGAACCAACTTTCTTCTTTAAAAAGAGCTTGGAATGACGTTCCTAATTCATCCGATAGCAATAACGATACTTTCTATGATGCCGTCTCTTCTTTTGATGAGCATTTTGATTTCTTCTCTTCTTGCTTCCATTTTGAAGAAGGGAAGCTAAGTACGAACAATGTGGTGTTAGATGCGCCTTATACGCTTGAAGGCAAGAGCTATCCCTATCGCAGCGATTTCATCTATGAAGAGAAACCTCTCTTCAATATCTACTTTGGCGACTTATCGCTTCTATCCTCTAAAAAGAATGCTTCCTTTGATGTGGTCTATCTCTTAGATGAGAAGATCTACCAAGTGACCGTTAAAAAAGAGATAGAAGAAGATAAAGGAGAGATCGAAGAAGAGCTCACCTTATCCTTCTTTGAGGTCGGTGGGGAAGATATATTCCAAATCGAGAAGGAAAAAGAAATAGAAGAAGACGAGATGGAACATAGCTATACCCTTAAGAAATACCTCTCAGAATCTTCCTTTAGGAAAGACAATCCATATCTTTCTATTTCCTTCGAACTTGAGAAAGAAAGAACGGCTTCGGAGTCGTCTTTTGAGATTGAATATCAAGACGCCGAATATTCCTTTGAGAAGATTACTTATAGCGAGAACGTCTATACCTTCGATATCGAAGGGGAAAAAGGTACGGAATTCCAATATCTTAGAACGACCTTAGAGATCTTAAATAAGAAACATATCTATCGTTACGAGTCGAAAGAAATAACATTTTCCAAATAATTCCAATAAAACCTCTTTCTATTTCGTTTTCATTTATGGAAACCCATAAAGGAGAAAACAAAATATGAAAAAGAAAAATGTTGTCGGTAAGCTCGCCCTCTTAAGCCTTGGAAGCGTTCTTATGATGTCGTGCGGAAGTAATGGTGAGAAGGCTCATCAAGAAGCAAGAAAAGAAAGGCTCTTTGGCTTAGAAGCGATGAGTGGCCTTGTTCAAGCGGCCTCTTTCTCGCCAAGTACCTCGCTTCTAAAGGCCCTCTCTTTATATGCCCTTAACGCCGATCCTTATGTGAATACGATAGAGACTCTTTTGCCAGAACTCGATCTGTTTTTAGAGAATGGTTTTGAAACCTCAAGCAAGAAGACGGAAGGAACCTTTGAAATCAATGGAGAGAACTATTCCTATCAAGAAGAATTCTCTTTCAAGGATATCGAAGGCAAGAACGTTTCTTATTCTCTTTTCTATAACGAAGTAGGAAAGAAAGAAGAAATGGATGAAGACGAAGAAGAAATAGAGACCTTTTATAAAGGCGTTGCTTCAATGGGCGAAGATACCTATTACCTCTTTGAAAGCAAATACGAGCAAGAGACGGAGAGGAACGAAAGAGAAGAATCCATGGAATTCATCATATGGATCGAAAGAAATTCTTATATTTCCATCGAGACATCCTTTGAAGAAGAAGGAATGGAAAAAGAAACTGAACTCAAATTTAAAGTGGTGGAGCGTGGCAAGACCGTTACTGATTACAGCATCGAAATTGAAAAAGAAGGAGAAAGAGAGAAAGTCGAATTCGAAGAGAACGATATTGAATATCAATTAACGAAAGTCTATAGCGAAGATAAGAAGACTTATCTCTATCAAGTTAAGGTAGAAGGGGAAGATGATAGAGATCAGATTTATACGTTCGAGAAGGTCTTGAAGGATGGTGTAACAAGTTACGTTCTTTTACCGTAAAACACTTTGCTGGCTCCTTTCATCGATACAATAAATGATGTTGAATTTATAAAGCCCTTTAAAATGTAGTGGGGTTTTGCTGAGATTTTACGAAAAGAAAGAGATAGATATTGATTCGCTTCCCATTATTGCGATAATTAACTTGCAACGTGAGACAACACTGCGCGTTCAAATAAGCTTATAGCTACAAGGTTCTTCGGAATGACCATTCGGTCGCATTACAGCCGCTTCTAAAGAGTGGCTGTTTTTGTTTTTTTCTTTTATAATGATTGCAAAGGAAAAAGGTGTCTTTATGGAAGATGGTAAAAAGCTTTTTGTTGGCTTAGATGTTGGTACGGATTCAGTTGGTTGGGCGGCTACTGACCAAGATTTCAACTTGCTTCGCTTAAAAGGAAAGACGGCTTGGGGAGCTCGTTTATTTTCGGATGCTACAAGCGCCAAAGATAGAAGGCAATTCCGCACGAGCGGAAGACGTCTGGCTAGAAGAAAAGAAAGAATTCGTTTGCTGAACACCTTGTTCGATCCATTGGTATCGAAAAAGGATCCCACATTCTTCTTACGTCTTGAGAATTCATTTCTTCAAAATGACGATCAATTAAAGCCAGTCGAAGCGCGTACAGATTGTCCTCTTTTCATTTCTAAAGATGAAGAGAAACGCTTTTACAAAAAGTATCCGACAATTTGGCATCTCAGAAGGGATTTAATGCAAAACGATGATTTTGCTTTTTCCGATATCCGTTTCCTTTATTTAGCAATTCACCACATTATCAAATATCGCGGAAATTTCCTTAAAACAGGAGAAATAAAAATTGGTGAATTTGATAAAACCTGTTTTGATAGCTTCAACGATTTTTGCGCCAGTTTCTTTGAAACTAATTTAGACGACGCTGACGAAGATGAAGTGCTCGATTTTATCGGACTTCCAGTAGAAGAATATGATCACTTTATTGAGACTTTAGTTGATACGAGTAAAAACAAAGACTGGAGTAAGAAAAATAGAGCAGATGCTCTATTGGGCTTACTTAAATACCCAAACAGTGCAAAGCCTTACTTTCAAATGTTCACGACTCTTTGCGTGGGTGGTTCGTTCTCCACGAAGAGCCTCAACAAAAAGGACGAAGAGCCCCTTTATGAGGACATCAAGGTTCTATTGGATTCGAAGTACGACGAAAAAGAGGATGAAATTAGAGGCGTTCTTGGTGAGGCTTTCTATTTTGTAGAGTACGCCAAGACCATTTTCGATTTTGCTGATCTCCATGAGATCCTTGGCAACAGCAACAATCTTTCTGCCGCTTTCGTTTCTATCTACGAGGCACACAAGCTTCAATTGTCCGTTTTAAAGAAGGCATGTCATTACATAGATAAAACGCATTCATTTGGTCCAAAAGAATCGGTGTTTAGGATGATTTTTAGAGATAAGGATAATCCTAAAAACTATGCCGCTTTCACTCATAACGAGACGACACAAAAACGATGCACGATTGCTGATTTCAATAAATTCGTTGTTGATACTTTAACTCCGTATAAAGAAGAAGTTTTGAACTCTGGCTGTGTTAATAAAAACGAATGGTCGATGCTTTTTGAATTTGCTAAAGATAACAAAATGCTTCAAACCATCAGCATTCGAAGCACAAGCGTTATCCCGATGCAGCTTCACAAGAAAGAACTCGAGAAGATTTTGGATAACGCCAATAAGAGAAATATCTTTGGGAGCAAAGAAATAACCGATAAGATTCTCGCACTTTTCGAATATAAGATTCCTTACTACTGCGGACCTCTTAACACCAAGAGCGAGTATTCGAATGTTGTTTTCAAGAGACAGCCGAACAAAAACGAGGAACTTCCTTGGTGCTATAAGGACGTCGTTGATTTCGACGCGACCAAGAAGAAGTTCATGGATGGTCTTACCAACAAATGCACCTACTTAAAAGATTGCAATGTTTTACCGAAAGAATCGCTTCTTTTCCAGAGATTTGACGCTTTAAACAAACTCAATAACCTCATGATTAATGGAGAGAGACAGCCTTCTCTCATTAATGAACTTTTTGCTTATGTTTGGACTCGACCAAAGACGACCTTAAATGACATCAAAAAATATCTTAAGAAAAAAGAGCTTTGTAAAGAAAATGACATTGCGATTTCCGGATGGAACCCAAATGACTTCATTAATTGCTCTTCGAGCGCGGCATTGGGGAAAGCCTTTGACTTAAAAAATTTTGATAGATATACAAATGCAACCGTTTGGGATGAATGCGAGGATATCATTTTGATTAAAGCGATATTCACTGACTCCCCTAACGATGCGTTGGAAGCAATTAAAAAGAAGTACCCTGATTTGTCTGCCGAGCAACTAAAGGCTATTGATTCGCTTGGCTGCAAAGGCTGGTCGACTTTGTCCAAAGAGTTCCTAACTATCAAAGGAAAAGCCATCGATAAGAACGGTGAGGTTTTGGAAAGACCTGAAAATATCATCGATTTGCTTGCTGAAGGAAAAGGAAACATGATGCAAGTACTTAATGATGAAAGATATGGCATAAAAAATGCCATCGAAATGCATAATGACGCCCTCTTCGGAAAGAAAACGAAAAAAGAGAGCGTGAACGAACTCATCGAGAGCATGCCGCCTCAAACACGACGTCCTGTTATTCAAGCCGTTCGGATAGTTAAAGAAATTTCGAAAGTGGCTAAGAGAAAGGATGGACCGGATGTAATTTCAATCGAAGTTACGCGAGAGAACAACGACGCCAAAAAGAAGAGCGAGAAGGCTAAGCAAGCAGAATCTCGAAAGAAGCAACTTGAGGGTTTTTTAAAAGGTCTTGCAAATGTGAAAGGCGCTTCGGTGGAGAAGAGCCAAGCTTCAGCAGTTCTTAAAGAACTTAATGAAATAGAAAACCTCGATAAATTAAGAGGAAAGCATCTCTTCTTATATTTCTTGCAGAACGGCAAAGACGCTTATTCGGGCAAAGCCATTAACATCAATGATGTTTTAACTGGAGAAAGATACGATACGGATCACATCATTCCTCAAAGTATGATGAAAGATGATTCTATCGATAACCTCGTCTTGGTTGAGAGAACGACCAATCAACACAGACAAAACGAATATCCTTTGCCAATTAGCATTCGTAACGAGACGAATAAAGCGTTTTGGCTTCGTTTAAAGAAGGCCAAAATGATGTCTGAAAAGAAGTATAACAACCTCATTCGAGGCACTAAGCTAACAGAAGAGGAACTTAGTGGCTTTGTCGCAGCTCAAATTAACGTCGTCAATCGTTCTAACGTTGTGATTAGAGATGTTTTGAGAATCCTTTATCCGAAAGCCAAACTCATTTTCTCAAAAGCTCAATATCCATCGCAAATCCGCAAGGAATTAGAGATTCCAAAGCTTCGCGATCTTAACGATACTCATCACGCGGTCGATGCATACTTGAATGTTGTCGCGGGTGTTAAACTCACCGAAAGATTTGGGAATATGGCCATTATCAAGATGGCACAAGAAGACGCGACAAAACATTCCTTGAATATGGAACGTTTCATTTCGAATGCAATCTATAACGACAAAGAAAAGAAGATGACGGAGCTTGGTTCCTTGATTGATAAAACCAGCAGAAGACATGATTTCCTTTTGACATATAGGTTTGATTATTCAGATTCCGCTTTCTATAAGCAAACTATTTACCCAGCGGATGAAGCGGGAGATTCTCTCATCGCAGTCCGCAGCGGTATTGATGCAAAGAAATATGGTGGTTATAGCGACTTATCAACTGAGTTTAACTGCATGGCAACTATTAGAGGCTCAAAAAAGGTGACACGCTACTTGCTAGGAGCTCCGCACCTTTTAATCAAAAAAGGTCGGGAAGGAGGAGATATTAGCGACGCTTTATCGTCCAGGGTTCCTCACAAAAAAGGCGATTTTATTACAGTGGACTGGATGAATCCACTTCCATTGTCTGCAACCGTGAAGAAGGATGGGGTTGAATATTTGTGCATGAGCATGAATTTTGACAAAATCACTTTATATCCATTTTCTCCAATCTTTTTAAGCAGGGAGAATGAGATTTATCTTAAAAACCTCCTTTCATATTCCGAAAAGAAAAAAGAATTATTTTCGAAAGAAAAGAATTACAAGGAGACAGGGAATAGATTTGATACCCGAATTGTTTCGTTTTCTCCTGAAAAATCTGTTTGCGTTTTAGAGGAGTTATTTGCCATTTCTCAGAAAGATAAATATTCGGTTTGCCCTATGATATCCGATTTAAGGAAGGAAGAATTAAAGTCCCAACTTCGAGAAATAGTGGTTAATGGCACTCTATCAGAACAAATAAGTTGTCTTCAAAGCGTCTTGTCTCGATTCACTCGAAAATGCAAGGTTTATTCTAAAAAATATTTCTCCAAATCGAGAGCGTCGATACTTGATATGGATCTTTGTTTGGTCTCTAAATCAATTACTGGTCTCTACGAAACCGAAAGGAAACTCTAGTGGCATTTCGAACGGTTGTTATTGATAGCCATTCGAAACTTGAATACTCGCTTTCCTATCTTGTTTTTAGAACCCCCGAAACCGTTAAAAAGATTCTCTTGGATGAGATTCATACGGTGATTATTTCATCGACTCTCGTTTCTTTAACTACGAGTCTTATAAACGAGCTCGTCAAAAGGAAAATTAAAGTAATCTTTTGCGATGAAAAACACAATCCTTGTTGCGAACTCTCTCCATGCTATGGGAACAATAACTCTCCGAAGAGGATCAAAGAACAGATATCTTGGTCGAATGATGTTGCTGATTTGGTTTGGAAAACAATTACAGAGCGTAAGATTTTAAATCAATCTCTTTTCCTAAAAGAAAGGCGATTTGCAGAGTTTTCTGAATTATTGAACGACTTTTGTAATAATGTTCTCCCGGGAGATTCTACAAACAGAGAAGGACATGCCGCTAAAGTTTATTTTAATCATGTCTTCCACGAAGGATTCACGAGAGATAAAGATTGTTTCACGAACGCTTGCTTAGATTATGGGTATTCCGTTCTCTTATCCGAATTTAATAGAGCGGTAGTAGCTTCCGGCTATCTCACCCAGCTAGGCATACATCACAAGAACGAGTTCAATGAGTTTAATTTGTCCTGTGATTTCGTTGAACCTTTCCGTTTTCTTGTGGATAGGAAAGCGAACTCTCTCAAGGAAGGCGACGATTATAAAGCTGCGATGATCTCGCTTCTCGGAATGGACGTTAAGCAACTAGGGAAAAAGCAATCTTTAACGAACGCGATAGGAATCTATTGCAACTCGGTATTTACTGCATTGAATACGGGTGATGTCTCTAAAATAGCGTTTATTGACTACGAAAATGGAGAATAGATTTATGCGAACAATCCTTTTCTTTGATTTGCCTTCCGTAACGAAAAAGGACCATCGTGAGTACACAAAATTCATAAAGAAACTAAAAAAGAAAGGGTTTGCGATGCTCCAAGAAAGCGTTTATACGAAGCTGTCTATAAATGAAACGGTTGTGGATGCGACAATCCGAGATCTTAAAGAAGCCTTGCCTCCAGAAGGGGTTATTTCATGTTTAACGGTCACGGAAAAACAATTTGCTTCCATCGATGTTTTATTAGGAGAAATGACTTCGGACGTAGTAATGAGCGAATCAAAGGTGATTAAGCTATGAAGACCATTTGTTTTCATCCAAATGTTGGGGAGATGGATATCACCAATCCAAAAATGATTACGTTGATCATCGAAAACAAAAAGGCTTATTGGTCTTTTTGCCGTTACCTCTATGACGGTTTTCCAGAACATCTTGGATATTGTTCGGTTGATAGTGACGAAGAAACCATAGAAATTGAGACATATTCTCTATATATACACAACATTCTCGATTTGAACCTTAATACGAAGGCGAACCTCAATGCCTTATATAAACTTTTGAAAAAGTCTTATTTCCAAGAACTTTCCGAAAGTATTGAACAAATTCAAAAAGACTTAGATAAAATTTGCCAAGAAATCAAATTGGATTTTGATGCCGATCTTGTTATGGATGGATCCTTACGTGTGGATGATGTATTTAAACTTGGCGGACTTCAATTTAGCGAAAACGACTCGTCTCTTTTGGAACAATTGACACGTTATGTAGCGGTTTCAAATGAGCTTAGAAAAACTGGATTAGTGTTCATTAATCACATACGCGACTACTTTTCTGAAGATGAATTGTCTTCGTTTTTAAAAGAACTGTTTTATCGCGGAATAACGCTGATCAATATTGAAACGAACGATTCGGGAGTGATCGGACTCGAAGAACAAAAGGTCATACTCGATTCTGACCTCTGCTCTATATAAAAATGTGTTAAACTAGGACCTAGACAGCTGCAAAAACCTTATATTTTTATAATTTGAGGTTTGAGAGCAGTGTTGTCTTAAATAGCTTTCAAAC
>ERZ1026780.144-NODE-144-length-62478-cov-6.642696_pt1 | contig 62478 bp, 43 predicted proteins | sample MGYA00380126_ERZ1026780 | MGnify/ENA primary metagenome ERZ1026780 (study PRJEB33269, sample SAMEA4719762) | human gut metagenome | biome: human-associated habitat; feature: organic feature; material: feces | place: Cameroon | collected 2013-10 ... | reverse complement strand
CCACATTCCACATTAATTATTCGCACCGACATCTACCCCGACGGCTCCCGCCGCACCACCCTCCTCCGCCGATAATACGCAAACAACTCTTATTATTTACACACGGCCAGCAAAATTAACTTTATTTAAATTTACCGTGTATCAAAGTATCTCATGCAAGTTTTTATCTTTGCAGAAAATATGTAAGTCTGCCAGTTTCATTATGTTAAACAAAGACATCAATATATCTCACATTAGGACCTCTGCCGAGGGTAAATTTGAAGTTCAAACAAACGAGGAGCACAGTCACAATGTCGCCGAACTCGCCAAAAAGTTTGCACAACAATTCGGCATGCCTGAATGGGGATACCTCATCGGGCTACTGCACGACAGAGGCAAGGACCGTTTTTCATTTCAACAGTACATTCGTCAATCCAACGGACTACCATACAAGCACTGGTCCGGAGACAAGGACCATGCCTACATTGGCGCACTTGTCGCACAAAAAACATATCCGAACCTTTCTGTGATAATCGGCAATGACATTGCCGGACATCACCGCGGTCTATACAATACCGACGAATTACAATCTCTGCTTAAGTCTCCTATTCCAGAAGGAATTGATACGATTGTTCCTAAATGTACATTAAATCCGCCACATATAACCGGTATTACAGACGTCAATCACGTTTGTCGAATGTTATTCTCCTGCCTGGTAGATGCAGATTACTTGGACACCGAGCAGTTTATGTGTCCGGAGACAAGCAAACTACGTGCTCCATATGAAGACTTGCAATCCTTATCTTCGAAATTGGATTGCTGGCTCAATAGTTTTAAGTCTGTTCCTGACAATGCCCTAAACCGCATTAGAGGCCAAATACAACAATGGTGTCGCGAAAAAGCGAACAATTCGCCCGGCTTCTTCGAACTTACAGTGCCTACAGGTGGAGGAAAAACCATCTCATCAATGGTGTGGGCTATAAACCACGCTTTGAAGTTTGGCAAAAGACGCATCATCATCGCCTTGCCATATACCAGTATCATTATACAAACCGCACAAATACTTAAATCAATATTTGGAGACGAAAATGTCCTTGAGCATCATAGCATTGTCAATGAAGACAAAGAAGACGAACGTATTAAACTTGCGAGTGAGAACTGGGACTGTCCTATTATCGTGACCACAAACGTTCAACTATTCGAATCCATTTTTGCAAACAAGCCGTCAAAATGCAGGAAATTACACAATATTGCCAATAGCGTAATTATACTCGATGAAGCGCAGGCAATTCCACGCAAATTTCTACAACCTATACTTGATGCGCTTAAGTGTTATGTATACTCGTTCAACGTCTCCGTCCTGTTCTGCACAGCAAGCCAACCCGTTCTTACCGGGGTCAGAAATGGGCGAGGAACAACGCTCAATGGCATAGATTCAAAATGCGTAACCCCACTAATTGCGCCTAATATGCGGTTGCATGACATCTTACGGAGAGTTAGTATTGAATTCAAAAATGAGCCATATACTTCATCTGATATAGCGAGCATGGTCTCCGATTACAATCGCTGCCTATGCATTGTTAATACTCGAAAATTGGCTCTTGAGATATTCAAATTACTTCCTAATGGACAAGGATACTACCATCTATCACGTATGATGTGTCCCATGCATATACGGCACACACTGAACAACATCAAGGATGCTTTGTCTAATTGTCAAACCTATGTACGAGTTATTTCCACGCAGCTTATCGAAGCCGGCGTCGACATCGATTTTCCCATAGTCATGCGTCAGAAAGCAGGATTAGATTCAATACTGCAATCCGCCGGACGATGCAACCGCGAGGGCAAACAAACCACAGGTCAGACCATCGTATTTGATATCGCCGGACATAAAGACTACGGTGAAATAAAATCTGCCGTATACGCCACGAACGAGTTATACGACCGCAATGCACAGGCCGATTGGTTCGCCCCCGAAACGGTTTCACAATACTACAACATACTCTATAGTAAGACAGACTCTTTTGACGAAAAGGGGATTTCTCAAAGCCTCGCAAATCCTTACGAAGCTGCGTATGAAACCGCAGCCAATGCATTTCACCTCATTGATGATACACAAAATAAGGTTGTAATCGTTAACTATGGGGACGCAGACAAACTGATTAGACAAGTCAAGGAATATGGACTAAATAAATCTCTAATGCGTCAGCTCGGACAGTATGCAGTATCTATACCTCAGTATATTTTCAAAGTTTTTTTAGACAACAGCATAGCCGAAGAAGTATATGACGGAATATTTTACGTCAACAATCCTGATCAATACGACGTTACAACCGGGCTACTATTAGAAAACCAATATTTAGAGAAAATCAACATAATATAATAATATGGACTACTTTGACAAAGAATACGGGCTTGAAGTCTGGGGCGATTACGCATGCTTCACACGGCCCGAATTAAAAGTGGAGCGTGTAAGTTACGATGTCATCACACCATCGGCAGCACGCAACATATTCCAAGCCATTTTTTGGAAACCAGCCATCCAATGGCAGATAACCCGCATAGAAGTATTAAACCCTATAAAATGGTTTGGAGTAAGACGTAACGAAGTTGGCGCCGTAGGTGCTGCCAATCCGAATGCGCAACCCATCATTGCCACCGAGAAGCGCCAACAACGAAATACCCTAATGCTTAGAGATGTGCGATACCGAATATATGCCAAGATGGTATACATCAGACCTGACGAACGCACCGGAGAAAGCCGTCATGCACCGGGCAAGGACGAAAATCCTGGTAAATACCAAGGTATATTTAAGCGTAGAGCATCCCAAGGTCAGTGTTTCACCACTCCCTATTTAGGCACTCGCGAGTGTTCGGCATATTTCAAGTTGCTGGACGAAAACGCCAAATCAGGTGCAGACTTGCTTCAAGAAGACCGAGACTTTGGAATAATGCTGTACGATATCGACTTCTCTGACCCTAAGAACTTAACACCAATGTTCTTCCGCGCAAAAATGACAAACGGCATCATTGACGTGCCTTCACCTGATAGCCCCAATATCCTAAAATGATACTTAAAGCTTTATACGACTACTATCATGCCGTCAAAGACATGCCGCCTTTAGGCATGGACGACGTAGAAATTGCCTATATCATAGTTATTGATAAAGACGGCAACTTCAAAAGAATCGAGTCTACAAAAAAAGACGACGGAAACTATGCCAGTTTTCTTGTTGCAAAGAATGTTGACCGATCAAGCGACATAACGCCTAAAATTCTGTATGACAACGCAGAATATGCGCTTGGACTATGCAAAGACACAGACGCAAAGAAAAGGCTAAAAGCAGCAAAAAAACATGAATCTTTTATCCAAAAAACCAGCGGCATAGCCGAGCACAATCCTAATGACAGATCCTTGCAAGCGCTGAACACATTTCTGAAGAAACCTACCGAAGTAATTTTGGCTGAATTAGAGCAAGATACTCTATACAAAGAAATTACCAACGCCGACAACACCACATACATTACTTTCCAGCTTTCAGGTGAAGACGAAATTATTGCCGGTAAAGCACGTCTATACCAATACCTGATTGAAGAAAAATATTACGACAGTCAAGCAAAGCAGGGCATTTGCCTTATTACCGGTAATAAGGGTCCTATCGCTCGAACAATAAGCAAGATTAAGCTTCCTTTTGAAAAAAGCGCAACTATGGTCGGCGCTCAAGTAAGCTGCGGATACGATTCATACGGCAAAGAACAGGCATTCAATTCTCCGATATCCCTTGAAGCAGAATTTGCCTTCACAACTGCACTAAACGCACTTTGTAAGAATAACTCGAAGAACAATGTAAAAATAGGCAATCGCAGTTTTATTTACTGGTGTTCAAAGCGAAATCAAACCGCAATAGACACTGAAAATGGGCTATACTCATTCTTAGGGCTAAAATTGGATTCTGCCCCTAATGATCCGAACAAAGGTCTGAATAATGTACATAAAGTGTTTAATGGCATTTGGTCGGGCGAAATCAAAACAGTTCTTGACGACCGTTTTTATATGTTGTGTATGTACAAACCATCCGATGGCCGCAACTCTGTTGTATCTTGGTCTGAAATGCCTTTAAAGGACTTGGCACATAACATCATTTGCCATATGGATGATATGGAAATAGTCGATTACAGAAAAAAAGAATACCAACGTCCTTATTGCGGTGCATACAACATACTCAAATCAATAGCTATCAATGAAGACTTGGCAAACGTTCCATCGTCCTTGGCTGAAGGAGTCATTGCATCCATCGTCAATAACGTGCAATATCCATTCTCTTTATATACAGCTGCATTAATCCGAATAAGAGCGAACCTAAGTATTCCATCTGAACAAGCCAAAGCAGCCGTCATCGACCAGCGTCACCAGACCATCTCACGAATGGCTATACTCAAAGCATACATCAAAAGAAGCAAAACAACCAATATCAAACTAAATTCAATGTTAGACAAAAACAACTCCAACCCGGGCTATCTCTGCGGACGACTTGCCGCAGTGCTCGAAAAGATTCAAAGTGATGCCTCTTGTGGAGACTCTATCCGTACCCGTTATATGGGCGCTGCCTCGGCTACGCCCTCGGCCGTGTTCCCCACAATGCTGAGCGTGTCGATTCATCATTCCGAGAAAATAGAAAAAGACAGTATACGTATATTTTACGAAAAACTTAAGGCCGAGATCCTGTCCAAGCTACCCGCAACAGGCTTCCCCACACACATAAATCTCATCGACCAAGGTTGCTTCTTCATCGGATACTACCACCAAAGGGCTGACCTATACACAGCCAAAACAAAAGACGAGACAATAGAAAACAACAATTAACAACATATAAAAACTTAAACAACTATGGCTGAACTTACAAAACGTATAGACTTCGTATACATCTTTGATGTTCAAGACGGCAATCCCAACGGCGATCCCGATGCAGGCAACCTACCGCGCGTAGATGTAGAAACCGGCGTGGGTCTGGTCACAGATGTATGCCTCAAACGCAAAATCCGCAACTATGTCGACATCGCAAAGAGTGGGAATCCTCACTTCGACATATTCATTCGAGAAGCAGCGGTACTGGACACGCTCGTAAATGACGCATACGAAGCTCCCGAAGTGAAAAACGCAGACAAAAATAAAGCCAAAGACAAAGCGCAAAAAGTACTCTGCAACCGATACTACGACATTCGTGCCTTTGGTGCCGTCATCGCCACGTCAAAAAAACAAGGCCAAGTACGTGGCCCAATTCAGCTTACCTTTGCACGTTCCATCGACCCCGTTGTATGCCAGAGCCACACAATCACACGCATGGCCGTCACCAAAGAAGACTCGAACAGCGATAAAACCATGGGACGCAAGGCAACAATTCCCTACGGTCTATATCTTGCTCACGGATTTGTTTCGGCCAATCTTGCAAAACAGACCGGCTTCAACACCGAAGACCTCGACCTGCTTTGGACTGCATTGCTAAATATGTTCGATAACGACCGTTCCGCCGCAAAAGGACTGATGTCGGCACGCAAACTCATACTCTTCGAGCACTCTTCACCACTTGGCAATGCTCCTGCAAACGTACTTTTTGATCGAGTGAAAGTCCAAAGAAAAGCAGACGTCTCCACACCTCGTAGCTTCGAGGACTACGAAGTCTTCATCAACCGGGATGACATGCCATCCGGAATCACGGTACGCGAACTACTGTAATGCCCGACACGTCCAAATACACCGACGAGCAAATGCTCCTATTGTCGGGGATACAGCACTATGTGTTTTGTCCCCGACAATGGGCGCTTATACATATCGAACAAGCATGGGCAGACAATACTCTTACAGCCGATGGCATCATTAAGCACCAAAACGTAGATGACCCATATCGACGCGAACGCAACGCGACCGAGATATTGACTCTGCGAGGTATCCGCCTGGTTTCCTACCAATTGGGGCTTTCTGGCATAGCGGACGCCATCGAAGTATATCCCAATGCCGATGCGCCTAAGGCCAAAAAGGACTTACTCGGAAGTATGCAATACAATATCATTCCTGTCGAATACAAGCGAGGGCGACGCAAGGCCAGCGACTGCGACCGTATCCAAGTCGCTGCGCAAGCTATCATTCTAGAAGAAATGCTCGACATAGCCATACATACCGGCGCAATTTTCTATTGGGAGGAGCGGCGTCGCGAAGTATTCGACATAACCGATAGTCTTCGTAAATCAGTACTTGACATATCCACTGTAATGCACAATCTTAGCGAACAAGGAATTACTCCACCAGCCGTATACGGCAAACACTGCAAAGCATGTTCACTTTTCGACATCTGCGAGCCTTCACTTGCGACCAAAAGCGTTCACAAATATTTGGCGACCGAACTATATGAAGAGACTACTTAATACACTATATGTCACCACCGAAGATGCATATTTGAGCAAAGACGGCACCAATGTCGTAGTTTCGGTTAAAGGTCATGAACGATTCCGCATCCCGATACAGAATGTAGAATCAATTTGCACTTTCGGATATCAAGGCACCAGTCCGGGGCTTATGAAATTGTGCGCAGAACAAGGCGTAGCTCTTAACTTCTTTAACACCAACGGAGCCTTCATCGCTCGAATTCAAGGCCCCGTAAATGGCAACGTACTATTGAGGACAAAGCAATATGCCATAGCCAAAGATGCAGACACTACATTAAAATATGCAACAAGGTTTATTTCTGCAAAAATATTCAATTCAAGAGTTGCGTTGCGTCGCTTTATTCGAGATCATAGTCAAAGCCCCGGTGTTGATGTAGTATCAACCTGTGCCGAAGTATTAAGGGCGAAAGTAAACGCCACAAAGTCCGCAAAATCCCTTGATGAGCTACGCGGAATCGAAGGTGATGCAGCCGCTTTGTACTTCAAGGCCATGCCATACCTACTAATCAACAAAACAAAATACTTTGTGTTTGAAGGGCGCAACCGTAGGCCGCCACGCGATGCCGTCAACGCTATGCTTTCGTTCGGATATACACTATTGGCCAACGATTGCGCATCTGCTTTAGAAGGGGTAGGATTGGATCCGGCTGTAGGCTTTCTTCACGCCCTCCGCCCGGGTAGACAATCTTTAGCATTAGACCTAATGGAGGAATTTAGATCGTACCTTGTCGACCGACTCGTAATCTCACTGATCAATAACAGACAAATTCGCCTTTCGGACTTTATAGTACATTCTTCAAATGGTGATTTCCCGGTGATGATGAACGATGATGGCCGTAAAAAATTCCTTACTGCATGGCAGAACAGAAAGAAAGATGAAATAACGCACCCTTTTTTAGACGAAAAGACTTGTTTAGGTATGCTTCCTCACATCCAAGCCATGCTACTGGCTCGACATATGCGAGGAGATTTAGATGATTACCCTCCTTTCTTAGTCAAATAATAATGTACCTCCTAATAACATACGATGTTGATACAACCACTGCAGCCGGCCGCAAAAGACTACGACAAGTTGCCAAATGCTGCCAAAATCATGGTCAACGCGTCCAAAACTCGGTTTTTGAGTGCTCACTATCACCTGCCGATTTTGTCGGGCTACGGAACATGCTAATCCAAATTATAAACAATTCCACCGATTCGATACGCATCTATCATTTAGGCAAAAATTACAACTCCAAAATTGAGTTTTATGGAATCAAAACATCTTTTGATTTTAATGGAGAGCTTATAGTTTAGACTTGTCATACATACATCGTTTCGATTGTGCAAAACAATAATTCCATACAAATAGACGTTTCCCATATATTAGTCAAGTGCTTTTATTCCTGTGTATGCCGATAGTAACAAATGCGAAGCTATAGTACTGCACTCAGCACCACACATATCGCAACATCTAAATTCCAGACAATTAACACAACAAATAAATCTAAAACAGCAAGAGCTCCATTACATGTTTGCCCACATCGCAAAAACAGCACCGTATCTATCTGTTTATTAGCCTTTGACAAACTGGCAGTCGCGCCCCCTGCGGGCGCGTGAATTGAAACTTGACAACGGTATGCGCACGCTCGGCGCGGAGGATGTCGCGCCCCCTGCGGGCGCGTGAATTGAAACACGGGGAAGTATGTGCCAAAAAGGAACGGCTTGGTGTCGCGCCCCCTGCGGGCGCGTGAATTGAAACCGTCCTCATTATCACGGTTTATATTGCGTTAGGTCGCGCCCCCTGCGGGCGCGTGAATTGAAACTTCGTTTTGAGAAAGGAGACGCCTTTCATCAGCAGTCGCGCCCCCTGCGGGCGCGTGAATTGAAACTTATTCCACATGTCGACATCATGCTGAAACGCTTGTCGCGCCCCCTGCGGGCGCGTGAATTGAAACTCCATGTCTCCGATAAAGCCCTTGGGTGATGTGTGTCGCGCCCCCTGCGGGCGCGTGAATTGAAACAGACCTTTTGTAGCCGTCTCTTTAAGTAAAGCCGTCGCGCCCCCTGCGGGCGCGTGAATTGAAACATCTACAAACTCGCGAGGTTGCTCGGGGAAGTGAGTCGCGCCCCCTGCGGGCGCGTGAATTGAAACTATATCAGAATTTAAATTAATAGTATCATCGAGAGTCGCGCCCCCTGCGGGCGCGTGAATTGAAACAAACCACAGAGGTATTCAGGACGCTGAAGTCGGTCGCGCCCCCTGCGGGCGCGTGAATTGAAACATAAACTATTTTTTTAAATTAAACACCGACGCAAGTCGCGCCCCCTGCGGGCGCGTGAATTGAAACTATGGTTTTGAGCGTGCAAGACTTGAAAATAAAAGTCGCGCCCCCTGCGGGCGCGTGAATTGAAACATACGAAAAAGAAGCATGATCACAAACATTATGCGTCGCGCCCCCTGCGGGCGCGTGAATTGAAACAACCAATTATTTTATTATGCGGCGGTAATTATAGTCGCGCCCCCTGCGGGCGCGTGAATTGAAACCACTCCGTCTTGCATGAGGTTGATTTCCTCCTGGTCGCGCCCCCTGCGGGCGCGTGAATTGAAACTTTTATCATAACGCCGGCAACGTCCATAAAGCGCCGCGTCGCGCCCCCTGCGGGCGCGTGAATTGAAACCCCGTGGCTTCGTTTGTATGTACGAAACATTCACGGTCGCGCCCCCTGCGGGCGCGTGAATTGAAACAACTCTCGTCCAACTCGTAAAGAGGAGGAGAGAGGAGTCGCGCCCCCTGCGGGCGCGTGAATTGAAACGTACTAATGCTGATGGTCGTCTTGCTTATCAACGTCGCGCCCCCTGCGGGCGCGTGAATTGAAACCTTGCGTCGGAATATGGTCCGCAAACCAAAAATCGTCGCGCCCCCTGCGGGCGCGTGAATTGAAACGCATTCTCTCGTCACTTTGAGGAGCACGGTCAAGTCGCGCCCCCTGCGGGCGCGTGAATTGAAACTCTTTTTGCGTTAGTTGTCATAATTACTTGTATGTCGCGCCCCCTGCGGGCGCGTGAATTGAAACCGTCCACATTATCACGGTTTATATTGTGTTAGGTCGCGCCCCCTGCGGGCGCGTGAATTGAAACTGGATAGCATTTATGCTGTACTACTTCGTTGTGCGTCGCGCCCCCTGCGGGCGCGTGAATTGAAACCCAACAAGCCTTGCACCTTCAATGCAGGCAGGATACGGCGAGCCAACAAATGTGGGCGCGTGAATTGAAACGAGGACACGAAGATAGCAACGTGCGTGATAGTGAGTCGCGCCCCCTGCGGGCGCGTGAATTGAAACTTTCTTAACGGTATCACAGGCATAAGCTACGCCGAGTCGCGCCCCCTGTGGGCGCGTGAATTGAAACATCGGCACATAGTTGCGGTTTGATGTAGGATTATAATGATATACAACGCAAGCCGTCTGCTTAGAAGGCAGAAACCATTTGACATATACCATGGGTGGGATCCCGGACTACTGAGGACATGGTAATATATTCAAGCAGATGTAATTGTAACGGGCTTTTGTGCATCACGGATTTATTGCTAATTTTGCAGCGCAATTGCGAAGGCATATTCATAAGATTGAATGCTTCGCGGATTTAAGGGAAAAATGCAGTGACGTACAACGGCATAGCGCGTATGCACGGCTGCGAAATGTTAGGTTTGTCTGCTATATATTAAGAGTATGAATGATATGCAACGTAAGCGCATAAGGCGCGCTATCAGTGCGTATTATCTGGCTATGGGAATGGTGTTCGCCTCGTGGGCGTCGCGCATCCCGGATGTCAAGGCGGCGCTGTCGCTGGACGATGGCAGCCTTGGGGCTCTGCTTTTTGCCATACCGGCGGGACAGATTGCGATGATGGCCATCTCGGCGATGGTGATAGCGCACTGGGGCAGCCGTATGGTGCTGCGAGTGTCTTTGGTGGCGTATGCCGCAGTGCTCTTTGCCATCAGTCAGGCGCCGACGTTCGTGTCGCTATTTGTCGTACTGTTCCTCTTCGGCATGGCGGCCAATATTCTCAACATCTCGGTGAATACTCAGTCGGTGGAATTAGAGAAACTTTACGGGCGCTCGATATTATCGACTTTTCACGGACTATGGAGCCTCGGCGGGCTGCTGGGCGGCCTCGTGGGTACCGGCTTCGTACTCACCGGGTTGCCGTTATGGGTGCATTATGCCGTGGTGTCGATACTATGCGTGGGCGTCACCCTCCCCATGGGGTTACGCCTTATGGACGACTCGAAGCTGCAACATTCGGTCGAGAAGGTCGAGAAGGCCGAGGATGACGGCGGCCGTCACGGATTCGGGCGTCTTGATGGCGTAATCATCATGCTGGGCTTTGTCGCCTTTGGCGGAATGTTCTGCGAGGGCACGGTTTACGATTGGTCATCGGTGTATATGGCTACGGTGGTGTGTCCGCCGGAGGCGCTGATACGTGCCGGATATATCGCCGGAATGGCGGCTATGACTTTCGGGCGATTTGTCGCCGATCGCTTTATCACGCGATATGACGCGGCTATGGTACTGCGTGCCAGTGGCGCCAGCATCGTTGCGGGCCTGCTGATAGCCACGGCTTTTCCGTATCTCGTGACCGCCACTTTGGGCTTCTTGCTGGTGGGGCTGGGCATGTCCACCGTTGTGCCTATATGCTACAGCGCCGCCGGACGCCATCCGCGACTGTCACCGGCAACAGCCATCACCGTAGTGTCGTCAATTTCGTTCATAGGGTTTATGGTCGGTCCTCCGCTGATAGGCCTTTTGGCACAGGCTCTGACACTGCGTGTGGCCTTGGCCGTGGCGGCATCCTTCGGTCTGCTCATCATCGTCTTTGCTCCGGCCGCGGTCCGCTACCGCCAACGGGGCTGACGTCAAATCCGGCACTGCGAAGCATAGCCAACAGCCCCTCAGGCCCGACAAGATGTCCGGCGCCTACCGTCACAAGCACACTGCGGCACCGCATTTCCGGAACAAGCACGGCAGCCCAAGCGCGGTTGCGTGCATACACCATACGCTCGGCATACGCCTCCCTCATTCCACGAGCAAGCAAGCGCCCTATGGCCTCGAGGTCTTGGCATCTGTAGGCTGCGACAAGGCTGTCCGAAGCCGCTTGTGCAGCCTCGGGAGCACGCACCGACTCCATCAGCGCCTCCAGCTGCTCGGCGACGGGCGTGCCCATAAGCATCCGCACCTGCTGCTCGGCAGTCTCGAGGGCACGCACATCCTTGCCCATGGCCGTTGCACGGTGTTGCAGCGCAATATCCATAGCCATATCCGTCGATGCACCGGCGCGACGCACCTCGAGAAACGCATCCAGCATCGCAGGCTTAAACCGGCCAAGAAGCCCCGACAACTTCGGACCGTCAAGCCCGAAAGAGGATATGTATCTGCATACCGAATCGAGCGCCGCCGGCGACAGAAGCCGCTGCAAAGTACTGTCACTCGGCGCGATGGCGCAGGCCATAGTCGCCGGAGTGAGTGCCATGTCGGAAGACAGCACCTCTACATATACCGCCGCTACATGCTCCAGCGCCCCGTCCAGTCCGGCCAACGTATCAATCACTTCCGTCCCCGCCGTATGCATCGTCCCCAGGACATACGACGTATGCCTGACACCGTCGGTTCCGTCCGCCGTCACGCGCCACAGCACCTGCGCCGACGCACCTAAAACGCTCATAGTCACAGCAATGACTATCGCCGCAGCGCGTGCCGTCGCCCCATGCCCCGCATTCCTTGCCTTGGTCGTATTATTCATTTGGTCGGGAAATCATTACACCTGTTTTAAGCACATCGCCGTCATATTCCGGAGAACCGTCCTTGTCCTTAGATTTTAAGTTTTTTGCGTCCCTGTGGCGACACAAGTATATACACGCCGCGAGGTAGCCGTTCGGCATTCGCTTCGGTTTCGCGCAACCCACCGGCGACACGCACGCCACGCATGTCATAGACATCATACATCACCTCGGCATCGTCCGCACCGACATCGGACACGCTGGAACAATCTGAGATAATTTGGAAGTATCTCCATACATTTGCTTTTTTATATCGTTCGATAGACTCTGCTGGTACAAATAACCGGGTTTTACTACTATACTTGAACACATCATTATCACACAAAGGAGGCACAACAGCAGTACATACAACTCTATCAAGCTCATAGGGATATCTTGTTGAAAATGCATAACTACCAATTTTATTTACCGAGCTACCCAAAACAATTGACGTTAGAGCTGTACCATAAAATGCATTGCGGCCTATAGTTGTTACTGAATTAGGAATTGTCACTGTAGACAGACAGGAACAACCTTTAAATGTTTCAGAGGCTATAGTCTCTACCGAGTTGGATATACATACTGTTATAAGCCTCGAGCATCCGCTGAAAGCACTTCCTCCTATAGACGTCACTGAATTAGGTATACTTACATTTGTAAGCCCCGAGCAGCCGCTGAAAGCATTGCCTCCTATAGAAGTCACAGAATTAGGGATATTTACATTTGTAAGCCCCGAGCAGCCGTTGAAAGCATAGTTCCCTATTGAAGTCACCGAATTGGGGATATTTACATTTGTAAGCCCCGAGCAGCCGCTGAAAACATTGTTCCCTATAGAAGTCACCGAATTAGGGATATTTACATTTGTAAGCCCCGAGCAGCCGCCGAAAGCATAGCTTCCTATAGAAGTCACCGAATTGGGGATAACCGCCGAAGCAAGTTCTTTACACCCGGAAAATGCGGAATTCCCTATATAAGACACATCACTCGGAATGACGGTATTTCGACATCCGGCAATCAGCACATTCTTTTGAGTATCTATTATCGCGTTGCAATTGCCGCGCGAATCATACGTTCTGTTGCCCGGTTCAACGTTTATACTTATCAACCCGGAGCACCAGCTAAAAGGATTTTCCCCAATACTATTAATCGAACTTGGAATTGTTATCGATGTAAGCCCGGTGCAGCCCCAAAAAGCATATTTACCAATCTGCTTAATCGACCGGGGAAATGTTATAGCTGTAAGCCCCGAGCAGCCGCTAAAGGCGTATTCATCAATGGTCTCGACCAAATCGGGTATATTAATAGACGATAGTGCTTTGCACATCGAAAAAGCTTCTTGCCCGATATAAGTAACACCTGGAGGTAAGGATATCGATGAAAGACTTATGCAGCCGGAAAATGAATTACTCGTAATGCTCTTAATCGCATTTGTAAGCCTTACGGTCTTCAAGTTTGTACAACCGTCAAAGGCGTAATAGCCGGTATAAGTCATTTTTTTACCATAAGTCACTGATGTAAGACCCGTACAATTTAGAAAACAGCTGATTCCCATATATGTAAGGCTATCCGGAAGGACTATACTCTTCAAACCCGTACAACTTTCAAAGCCATTGCTTGGGATGCTCCGTACATTGTCGCCAAATTTTAATTCTGAAAATTTAGGACAGTTGTCAAAGACAGGATACATATACATACCCATTTCTTTGCAATTTTCGGCATTAAAATACACCGTACTTAGTTTGGTGCAATTCTTAAAAGCACCCTTATCTATACGCTCTATTGATCGAGGAATAGTAACCGAAATAAGCTCGGAACAATTCTCAAATGCTGCGTATGAAATCCCTGTAACCGTATATGTCTCATTCTCATATACCACATATTCCGGAATAACAATAGCGCCCTTATATGGATCCTTAAAGAACGAGTGACACGTCACTTTTGCAGTCTGTTTGTCCTTATTAAGATAGTAGTATATGCCGTCAATATTGCAGTCGGCAGCGGACATCTGCGGCGCGGCAAATGACAGCGCGATAAACATCGCCAAAAGGATTATAGCTCGTTTCATCATGATTGTATGTATTAAGAGGTTGTGTTTTGATATTTAACGGGTTACTTATATAACAAATTACGAACGAAAATTCCGGCCACTGATGTTGCCAAAATCACGCCGATGCATCCTATCGCAGGCATATCCAACTTCCGTTCCTGCGTCAAGGATTACCTCGCAAATATATCCATTAATTTCGAATATGCAGTAATTTAAATAGTTAAAAATCGTATTTGTCTTTTTTTTGAATCAAGGCAACATGCCATCCAAGTAAGCACTCCCGACGGGCCGAGACAAGCGTACGACTTAGTCGAAGTATCCGAACAATCCGCGGCCACACCCAACGCCCGACCGCATACAATTATCATCAAGGCACACCGACTTTTGCGGCCCAATTCGCGGCAAAAAACATTGGCGGAAAATAATTTTGGTAATGTGCTTAATAATGTGTACCTTTGCACGATTTTTGAGCGAAATAACACGAAATATACAAATTACACAAAGCAACCCCAAACGTCATTATGAACCCCATCAAAAAGACCATCACATTGGCCGACGGGCGCCAGATTACGCTGGAGACCGGCAAATTGGCCAAACAGGCTGATGGCGCCGTGGAGCTCCGCATGGGCAACACCATGCTGCTGGCGACAGTCGTCTCCGCCAAGGAAGCCGGCGAAGGCGTAGACTTTATGCCTCTCCAAGTCGAATACAAAGAGAAATTCTCGGCAGCAGGACGCTTCCCCGGCGGCTTCCTCAAACGCGAAGGCCGCGCCAACGATTACGAAATTTTGACCTCTCGCCTCGTGGATCGCGTATTGCGTCCCCTTTTCCCCGACAATTACCACGCCGACACGTTCGTCAACATCATCATGTTCTCGTCCGACGGCGTAGACATGCCTGACGCGCTCGCCGGCCTGGCAGCCAGTGCCGCCCTCGCCGTCAGCGACATACCTTTCAACGGACCCATCTCCGAGGTGCGCGTTGCACGCATCAACGGCGAATTTGTTATCGACCCCACATTCGAGCAGCTCGAACAAGCCGATATGGAACTGATGGTAGGAGCCACCTACGACAACATCATGATGGTCGAAGGCGAAATGAACGAAGTCTCCGAAGCCGACCTTCTGGCAGCCCTCAAGGCCGCACACGCCGCCATCAAGGAGCAGTGCAAGGCCCAGATGGAACTCGCCGAAGAAGTAGGCAAAGTAAAACGCGAATATTGCCACGAAGTCAACGACGAAGACCTGCGCAAAGACGTACACGACAAATGCTATGACCGCGCTTACGCCGTAGCCAAGGCCGGCAGCGCCGACAAACACTGGCGTCAAGACTCCTTCGATGCAATATGTCAGGAATACATCGATGCACTTCCCGAAGAAGAGCGCGACGAGAAAGCACCGCTGGTTAAGCGCTACTACCACGACGTGGAGCGCGAAGCCGTACGCCGCTGCATACTCGACGAAGGCATCCGCCTGGACGGCCGAAAAACCACCGAAATACGCCCCATCTGGTGCGAAACCGACTACCTGCCCGGACCTCACGGAAGCGCCGTATTCACCCGCGGTGAAACTCAAGCTCTGGCCACCGTCACCCTCGGCACAAAGTTGGACGAAAAAATCCTGGACGATGTGCTCAATCAGGGTCGCGAACGCTTCCTGCTGCACTACAACTTTCCGCCCTTCTCCACCGGCGAAGCCAAGGCACAACGCGGCGTAGGCCGTCGCGAAATCGGCCACGGCAACCTGGCACACCGCGCCCTCAAACGCATGTTCCCCGACGACTTCCCCTACGTATGCCGCGTAGTCAGCGACATTCTCGAGTCCAACGGCTCGTCGTCCATGGCCACCGTATGCGCCGGCACGCTGGCACTGCTTGACGCAGGTGTCAAGATGAAGAAACCCGTCAGCGGTATCGCTATGGGCCTGATCACCGACACCGATTCGCCCAAATACGCCATCCTGAGCGACATCCTCGGCGACGAAGACCACCTCGGAGATATGGACTTCAAGGTTACGGGCACACGCGACGGCATCACCGCCACGCAGATGGATATCAAGTGCGACGGACTCTCCTACGAAATCCTCGAAAAAGCGCTCATGCAGGCTCACGAAGGCCGTATGCACATCCTCGACATCATTGAGCAGACAATACCCGCACCTCGCGAAGACTACAAGCCGCAAGTTCCGCGCATCGTCACAATGATTATACCCAAAGAACTTATCGGTGCAGTCATTGGCCCGGGCGGAAAAGTTATCCAAGGCATCCAGGAGGCTTCCGGCGCCACCGTCAGCATCGACGAAATCGACGAAGGCGGATATATCGAAGTGGCCGCAGCCAACAAGCCCAGCATCGACAAAGCCCTCGAACTTATCAACGCCATCGTTGCCCTGCCCGAAGAAGGCAAGGTATACACCGGCAAAGTCCAGTCCATCATGGACTTCGGCGCATTTGTCGAATTTATGCCCAACCGCGACGGCTTGCTCCACATCAGCGAAATCGCCTGGGAACGTCTCCCCGACATGGAAGCCAGCGGCCTTCACGAAGGCGACACCGTTGAGGTCAAGCTTATCGAAATCGACAAGAAAACCGGCAAGTACCGTCTGTCTATGCGTGCCCTCAAACCCAAACCCGAAGGCTACGTAGAGCATAACGGCCGCAGCGAACGTCCACGCCGTGACGGTGACCGCGGTGACCGCCGCCCGCGTCGCGATGGCGAACGTCCCCGCCGCGATGGTGATCGCGGAGACCGTCGTCCTCGCCGTGACAACAACCATCACAACGACAATAACAACGACTGATAATCCCTCATAGAAGCATCAAGCCATACATACCGAAGCGGCTGCCCTCACGGGCGGCCGCTCTTCTTTTGTGCCTTAATGAATATTCGCGTTGGTTGTTTTATTTGAAATTGTATTACGATTATAATCTACTGAAAAAGAGTGTATTACACTTTTAATTGGCACTAATTAACAGATTTTACCCGAGGGGTTAATTGGACGTTTGTACTTTTGTGCTAAAAAAATGTTTCACCTTCAAATTATGCTATTATGGATTCGATTTTTGCTTTTTTGAATGCCAATTTATTTGTAAGCTTTGTCTTAGGCATTGTCACTTTGGTCGCAATGTGGCGTGTGTTTTCAAAAGCCGGGTATTCCGGTTGGTATACTCTGGTCCCGGTTTATAATACCGTTATCTTTCTTCGAGTAGCTAAGCGCTCTCCATGGTTGGTATTCCTGACTCTTGTGCCGTATATTAGCCTTGTATTCAGTCGGGGTGTTGATTACTCCTCATTGTGGTATTCCACATCCTACATCTCTTTTATGTATTACCTGCTTTATGTGATGGATTGCATTAGTCTTATAGTGCCTCTCATAGGTGGAATCGGAATAGCCAAGGCGTTTGGTAAAAATACCGTTTTTGGTATCGGTTTGTTTTTGTTGCCGTTCATCTTCTATCCGATCCTTGCTTTCGGCAATGCCGAATATACAGATGACGATGAGGGCTTTTAAGGCTGCGTCTAAGTCGCAAGCCCTGTAGGGGCGTAATACATTGCGCCCCTACAGTAGGTACATTCAGCCCAATTCAGCGAAACGCCGAACGATGACTACAGACTAAGTCTCCTTCATCTGCGTTTATACACATAAAGTGAGGGACAGCCGCAATGGTTGTCCCTCGCTTTGTGTGACGGCTTAAAGCCGTGATTTGTCGTTATCAGTCAGCGAATTCGATGAGGACGGTATCGTTGCCGATTTGGTCGCCGGGAGCTACAAACACGCGCTTAACGGTGCAGTCGCGGTCAGCGGTAACATCATTCTCCATCTTCATGGCCTCGTAAACCAAGAGGGTCTTGCCCTTGGTCACCTTGTCGCCGGCGGCCACGTCAATGCTGATGATGCGTCCGGGCATGGGAGCCTTGACTACGGGTCCGGTGATAGGCTCTTCGGCAGCGGCAGGAGCAGCTTCAGCCTCGGCAGCAGCGGGAGCGGCAGCAGCAGCGGCAGCCTTGGCGGCGGCGTATTCGGCAGCACGACGTTTCTTCAAGAACGGCAGAGCCACATTGGGCAGCAATTCAAGCAACAGTTTCTCCTCGGTATTCGAGGCAAGCTTAGCGCCGCCACAATCGGCCAAAGCGGGATTTTCAGGTTCTTTGTACTTGGAGGTATCGTATGCGTACTCGGTGGCATCGCCGGTGATTTTTTCGCGGAAAGCGGGATCTACGGGCACGGGAGTGTGGCCGTATTCGCCCTTAACCAGCGAAATAAACTGGTTGGACTTGGTGGTGTAGTCGGGATTGCCTTTGCGGCGGTCGATGGCCACCATCACAGCCTGGCTGCCTACAATCTGGCTGGTAGGTGTAACCAGGGGCACCAGACCGGCATCGCGGCGTACCATAGGTATCAGGCGCATAGCGTCTTCGAGAACGTCTTCGGCCTTGAGCGACTTCAGCTGAGCCACCATATTGGAGTACATACCGCCGGGAACTTCGGCATTCTTCACCAGCTCGTTGGGTTTGGGGAAGCCGAAATACTTCTCGATAGCGTGGCATGCGTCGAGCAATGCTTCTTCGTTGCCTGCCTTGGCTGCAGCGACAGCGGCATCGATTTGTGCCTCGACTTCGGCGGGAACCTTGTCGGTGAGGGGATCGAATTCGCGGGGGAAGTTGTCTTTGTTCAGGTCGTAAGCAGCGAGGCTCTGACGAGCGCCGCGCAGTGCCTTGCGGATTTCGCCGACGGCCTTCATATCCACGTCCAGTTCGACGCCGAGTTTGTCTGCAAAGAGGTATACCAATTCGATGGCCGGAGCAGCGCTACCGCCGCCGAACCACCAGATATTGGTATCGAGGATATCGACACCGTGGAGTATGGCCATGATGCAGGATGCAAGGCCGTAGCCGGGTGTGCAGTGTGTATGGAAGTCGATGTCAACATTGACATTGGCTTTGAGTTTGGAGATGATGGAGGCTGCACGCGAAGGTGTCACGAGGCCGGCCATATCCTTGAGGGTGATTATCTTGGCGCCGAGGGCTTCCATAGCCTTGGCTTTCTCAACGAAGTATTCATCGGTGAAAATTTTCTTGGGAGCGGGAGCTGCGGGAGCTTTCTTGCCGAACAATTTGGCGAAGAAGCCCTTGGGTGCTTCGACCTGAGGCGCTTCTTCCTTGGGGTCTACGGTGTAGCATACGGCACCGTCGGGGACGCCGCCCAGGGCGTTGATCATGCGGATGGACTCCTTGACGTTGTCGATGTCGTTGAGCGCATCAAAGATACGCATAACATTCAGACCGTTGGTGATAGCTTCTTTGTAGAAGCCTTCGAGCACATAGTCGGGATAAGGCACATAGCCAAAAAGGTTGCGACCGCGAGACAGAGCCGACAGCATCGACTTGCCCTTCATGACTTTGGAGACGGAGCGCAGACGATCCCAGGGAGATTCGTCGAGATAGCGCATTACCGAGTCGGGTACGGCGCCGCCCCATACTTCCATAATGTAGAAGCCGGCATTCTCGTACAACGGCAGCAGTTTGTCAATTTCGGACTGGCTCAAACGGGTGGCGAACAATGATTGTTGGCCGTCGCGGAGTGTTAGGTCGCGGATTTTCAGTTTACGCTTTTCCATAATTAATGGTCAGTGGGTTTGTGAGGTTAATATGGTATTGGATAATGTTTGTCATTATCTGTATGGTGTATCGAGGTGACGTTTTGCCATGTCGCGGCGCGTGATTTCACTATGAATAACGCCCGGTCAAGACACTTTGTCCTCCCGACACCGCAAAGTTAACAGAAAATATTTGATATGCAGAAATTTTTCCCTAAATATTTTCGCGAAAAATGACTATTTTTGCAGTCCAATAAAACCCTTTCGAAAATGTTCAATATTTTCAAAAAGCCATCAGAACCCATAAACCTTTGGTTTTCAACAGATATACACTGTCATGTAGTCCCCGGAGTAGATGACGGCTCACCTGACGCGGATACTTCCTCCGAACTGGTGTCGGCGTTGTACGATATGGGCATACGCCATATCATAGCGACGCCGCACGTCACTCAAGCCACTTTCGAGAACAATCCTCAGACTTTGGCCGGCCCGATTCAGGCGCTCAAAGATGTTCTGGCGCGCGATGGCGTGGACGTACGCATCGACCACTCGGCCGAATATCGTATCGACGAGCTGCTGCAACGGCATATCGAGCAAGGTATACTCATGCCCTTCCCGGACAATTACCTGCTTATCGAGAATTCGTTCATCCAAGAGCCGTGGAACATTGAGCAACTGGTATTTGACTTGCAGGTACGCGGCTACAAACCCATACTTGCACACCCGGAGCGCTATTTATATTACCATGCGCGCGGCAACCGCTACGAGGAACTGCACCGCAACCTTTTGTTCCAAGTCAATATGCTGTCCCTGGCCGGATACTACGGCAAGCAGGAAAAGAAAATGGCCGAGGCACTGGCCAAGGCCGGAATGGTGGACTTCCTGGGTACGGATATGCACGGGCATCGCCACGTAACTTGCCTGCGCGAATATCTCGCGTCGTCCGAAGCGCGCCACCATCGCGACTTGCTCGCTCCCAAAATCAAGAATAACATTTTCGACTGAAATGGCCGCGAACAAGGCCTGCAATAGCCGTAGTAGTCCAATAGCTGCTACGGCTATTGCTGCTATTATGGCTATTGCTGCTATATTATAGCTATTATAGCTATTATAGCTGCTATAGCCGTTATGGCTGATACTCAATTACTTGGATTGAATGACGGCGATGGCCTTATCGAGCATCGTGTCGTGTCCCATAGCGGCTTGTGCCGGGTCAAGGTCGACCGCACAGCCATCCGAGGGGTTGACCCCGGCCTCGGTGCTGTTGCCTTGCGCATCCAAGAAGGAGCAGGCCGAGAAGCGTATGCTCCATCCGCACGGCAACTCGGAAGACATCGGCATTCCGCTACCGCCGCCGGTGGTAGCCCCGACAACGGTGACTGTCGGCAATAGGCGCATCACGGACACAAAGTTGTTGGCTGCGCTGAAGGTGGAGCGGTTGCACAGCACCACCACGGGCTTCAGCCAGCGCACACGTCCGGCAGCGGCTGCATCATAATAGTAGGCGTAAGGCTCGGCAAAGTCGTCGTGTCCCGGCCCGGTCTTGTGTACGGTGTACCCGGCAAGGGTGCGTCCCGAAATAAAGCGGCGCACAAGGGTCTCGACATTGGTCATATTGCCGCCGCCGTTGTCGCGCACGTCTATAATCAGGCCTTGGGCTATCTCGAAGTACGACAATACGGCATCGAGATTGCCCTCGCCGATGGGACTGCTGAAACTCCGATACGAAATATAGCCTATGCGCTGAGGCAGCATGGCATAGGTCAATGCTCCGGCTTGGCGGTAGTCAAAGTTCAAGTAATGCTCGAGCACAAGGCGCTCGTCATAATTCTGCGGATAGTCGCTCCACCATTTGCGATAGTATGAGGTATTGAATGACGCCGACAGGTTGACATGGCCGTCGCGCAGCTCGTCCAGCATCCGAGCGCATACATCGAAAAGCTGCTGCGCCGTCCGACACGCCTTGGCTTGAGGCTGATAGCGACGATATACCTCGTCCCAGTCCACGCCCTTCTGTTCGAAAAAGCAGTAATGCCTGTCCAAAATGTTCCACAGCGCGTCAAAGTTGCCCATAATTGTATTATCCTCTTCCTCAATGCTATGGCAGGCCGTAGAGCCGAAGGCAAGGATGGCGCATATCAGTGCAAAACACGCTGTATGTATCTTTGTACGTATGGCGGTCATGGCGGTCGGTTGTTTTTTTTGTGAATGCTCTTGTTTGTGTGATTTTTCGGTGTCGGTATGATTTGCGTATCAATAGCTTGCAGCCACAATGCGAGTTCCCGGAGCGGTATTCGTCGAAGTCATAGGCACAGACAGCCAGCGAGTGACTACGGCGACACTGAAGGCGTGAGTGACGCTGCGTGCCGTGATGTCGTTGGCTCGCGTCGAGCGCAGGTCAAAGTGATAGCCCAGACGCAATGTCGTACCGCCGAAGTGCATGTCAGCCCATGCCCGCGTGTCTATGCGGCGATAGTTACCCGGCCAAGCCGCATGTGCCAGGCCGCGGCGGTCGCCGAGGTATATTTCGTAATACAATTGCCCGTATTGCGGCGCAAAGAACACTCCGGTCAAAGGTATGGCGGCCGCGATACCCCACGTGACGGGAAGTCGGCCGATACGCATAGCGTAAGTGGCGGCGCCGCTGACACCTACGGTCCATGCGCCCTTGGCTGCCGCAGGGTTATTGCCGTTGCGTCCCAGGTACAACGCTCCGACATTCAGGGATGTATAGCCGCCTATGCCGGCACTGACAGCATCCGTTATGCGGAAGCGACGGGTCATTCGCCACGAAGCCTCGATGTCAAAATTCCACATCGTGGCATTGCGCGCCGGGTTCTGCGTATGGTCTATATTTGCGCTAAGAGCCAGGCACATACTCCATTTCTCCGGGTCAAAGCCCATAGCCTGTGTACGGCTGTACGCGATGGCGCTATGCCATCCGTCGTAATGCAGCGGCGTCAGATAGGTGTCGGCAATATGGGCACTGCCCACCTCGATGCCATAGGCCGAAGTCACGGGGCGCACTACGGCTGCAACACTGTCGGCGGACTCGGCCGCGGCAGGCGCCGAGCATAGCAACGCTGCCACTGCCACGAGCTTAGAACATACGCTGCTGACCATTGATTTCGTCTCTGATTTCGTCATCGCTACGTTCGGGTTCGATTTCGACATCGGGCGTTTCTTCTTCCTCGGGCGTATCATCGTAGCTTTCCTCGGGCATCTCGCGCGGCTCGAGTTCTTCGATAGCCGCTACGTTCCACGTTGTCAGACGCTTGCCGCGAGCCTTGAAGGACTTGACGGCTATAAATTCGGGAGCATCGATTTCCACGGGGTCGCGGAAGTCGTCCGGCGCGCCGAAGGTGATGCGGAAACGGGCGCCCAAATGGTCGCTCAGCGCTATCAACTGCGATTTGTCGTCAGCGCCCACAAAACGTTGCCGACGTGTCGAGGTCTCGAAGGTGAAGCGCTTGAGATAGGGATAGCCTTGGTCGGCATCGTTGAGTATCGCGGTCCAGACTTTATGGCTGTTGAATTTCTCGATGCGTAAGATGTTGTCTTCGTAGTGGTTGGTGATATTGAAGTCGCCGGTGTAGTATTCGCCGTTTTTCAGTATGACAAGGATGAGGTCCGTGCCCTGGAATTCGCCGAGGAACTGACCGCGACCATCGTAATTCAAGCGCAGGACATCTTGGTCAAACCATACTTGGCGTCCGCCCAAGGTGCTTGTACCTTTTTCTTTAAGCGAGAATCGGTGTACCTCGTTTCTGGTCACCAAATTGCCTCCGGAAGCGCGTCCCTTGACGGCCAATTTGCTGAAATCCACATCGAATTGCAGCGTCTTGAGTCGCGGACGCGGCTTGAGGGTGACTTTCACCACTTCGGCCTCGCCGTTGGTGTTGGCGCTGAACCATACGATGCGCGATCCGTCTTTGCCCTTGGTCAGATTGTACTCGGTGTCGCGTTTCAGGCCCGTGACGGCAAAACGCTTCATATAGTAGGCGCCGCCCCGGCCGTCTTGATAGATGACGTTGTAGATGGTGCGCTCGTCCTTGCGCTTGAACACGGCAAGGTGCAGTATGTTGGTGCCTACCGACAACTTGTCGCTCACGCGTACCACCTTGTAGCGTCCGTCTTTATAGAATATGATGACGTCGTCCAAGGACGAGCAGTTGCAGACAAATTCGTCATTCTTCAGCGCCGTGCCTATAAAGCCTTCCTTGCGGTTGATATACAGGCGCTCGTTGGCTTCGGCCACCGTGGCCGCTTCGATGGTGTCGAAACTGCGCAATTGGGTGCGGCGCGGATAGGCGTGTCCGTACTTTTCTTTGAGGCGTTCGAACCACTCGATGGTGTATTGCGTGAGGTGCTCGATACGGTCGTTGATGCGGTTGATACGTTCGAGGTAATTGGCTATGCGGCGGTCGGCCTCATCGGCGTTGAAACGCAAAATGCGGCGCATCTTGATTTCCAGCAACTTGATAATGTCGTCGCGCGTAACATCGCGTATCAGTTTGGCCTTGAGCGGCTCCAAACGCTTGTCGATATGTGCTACGGCAGCGTCCAGGTCGGGAGCCTGCTCGTATTCTTTGTCCTTGTATATGCGCTTCTCGATAAAGTACTTTTCGAGTGATGCAAAGTACAGTGCTTCATTGACTTCGCCCAATTCGATTTGTAGTTCGCGCAACAGGATTCGGCGCGTATGGTCTACGCTGTAGCGCAGTACATCGCTGACGCCCAAGAACTGAGGATGGCGGTCCTCGATGACGCAGCAGTTGGGCGAAATGCTGACTTCGCAAAAGCTGAAGGCGTAGAGTGCGTCTATGGTCTTGTCCGAGGACGTACCGGGTTGCAGGTACACCAATATGCGTGCCTCCTGGGCCGTATGGTCCTCGACTTTACGTATCTTGATTTTGCCTTTTTCGAAGGCGCTGAGTATCGAATCAATAACCGTGCCGGTGGTCTTGCCGTAGGGTATTTCGGTGATGGCAATTGTCTTATTGTCAACCTTCTCGATTTTGGCGCGTATGCGTATGCGTCCGCCGCGTCGTCCGTCGTTGTATTTGCTGACATCGAGCATACCGCCGGTGGGGAAGTCGGGATACAACTCAAAGTCTTCGCCGCGCAGGTATGCCACGGCTGCATCAATGATTTCGTTGAAGTTGTGCGGCATAATACGTGAGGACAAGCCCACGGCAATACCCTCGGCACCCTGAGCCAGCAGCAGCGGGAACTTGGTAGGCAGCGTCACCGGTTCTTTCTTACGGCCGTCATAGCTCATCGTCCAATCGGTGACCTTATCGTCATACAACGTCTCGAGCGCAAAGGGCGACAGACGTGCCTCGATGTATCGGCCGGCAGCGGCACTGGCGCCGGTAAGAATATTACCCCAGTTACCCTGCGTCTCCACCAGCAATTCTTTTTGGCCCAACTGCACGAGGGCATCCTTGATGGACGCATCACCATGCGGGTGGTACTGCATGGTATTGCCCACGATATTGGCCACCTTATTGAAACGTCCGTCGTCAAGGGTCTTCATCGAGTGGAGTATACGGCGCTGCACGGGCTTGAGGCCGTCCTGAATATGCGGCACAGCACGCTCGAGTATCACGTATGAAGCATACTCGAGAAACCAGCATCGGTACATGCCGCGCAAATGATGGGTCAGCGCGTCACCTTCGATGATGGACGCGGCGGTGATGTCGTCCAAGTCGCGAATGTTTCCACTTGCAGCAGCCTCGGAGTCTTCTTCATCGGCGATGTCAAAATCGTCGGCATCTTTTGTTTCGGCATTTTTGTCCATGGCTGTATCGCCGGTGTCTGCCTCGGCAGCACCGGCATTTGCGGCATCGGAAGCACCGTCAGTCTCCCGGGGTTGGATGGTATCGTCGTTTTCGGTCATAATTCGTTGGAATGAAGGCCCGGCACGCCCGTTGCGGCGCGTAAGGGCATATTTGGTGCAAAGATAGCGTTTTTTCTCCGAAAAGGCAACAGCCGTGCGCCCCTCGCGCCAATTTGGACGGTCTTTCGGCAGCGCAGCGCACCCGCCGATTCCTTTTTCAAGCAAAAAAAATCAGCGACGTCCGGGTCTTCATCTTCGAATGTTTGGGCTCAGTTGGCTCGATTGTCGGCATTTTTGTGTAATTTTGTACTCTTATAAACAGCGGCGCACACATCGTGCCCGCGCCAACATCATCGTAAATGCTTGATACTTTAGGACAATACATAGTCACCGTGGCCGATTGGGTATGCGGTTATCCGCTATTTTTTCTGCTCATAGGCGGCGGACTCTACCTGTTTATCAGTTCGGGCGCGGTATCGCTGCGCCGACTTCCGGCATCGCTGGCCGAATTGCGCCGCCGTCCGGGCAATGCCGAGCGCCAAGCCGGCCAAATATCATCGGTCCAAGCGCTGCTGTCCGTAGTCGCCGCTACCGTCGGTTTGGGCAATATTGCCGGTGTGGCCATAGCTTTGGTTATGGGCGGCCCGGGTGCTATATTTTGGATGTGGGTCAGCGCCATCGTCGGCATGTCCACCAAGTACCACGAAGGAGCTTTGGCGGTGATGTACCGCGGCCATGACGCCTCGGGACGTCCGCGCGGAGGTATGATGTACATTATCGAGGAGGGCCTGGGACACAATTGGCGACCCCTGGCGACATTCTTCGCCATCGCCGGTATGTTCGGCACTCTTTGCATCATGAATGCCAATCAGTTGACCGAAGCCGTCACGGCTACTTTCACCACGCCGCAATGGATTGAAAGCAGCAGCCTTTTGGCCGTGGTATCCTCGGTGACTTCGCTGTCGCACGTTCAGGCTTTCAAGTTGCTTTTCGGCATATTGGTGGCCGTGATTGTCGCCTTGGTGGTATTGCGCGGCATCAGGCGCATCGCACGCGTGGCCTCGGTCATGGTCCCATTTATGGTGGGCGTGTATTTTGTGATGGTACTATATATAATATGCACCAATTTGGGCCGCGTCCCTGATGTCTTTACCTCGATATTCCATGAGGCCTTCAACCTGCAAGCCGGATTCGGCGCTCTTGCCGGAATCGCTATTATAGGCGCTCGCCGCGCCGCACTGGTCAACGATGCGGGCATAGGTACAGCCTCTATCATGCACGGCGCCAGCCGCAACACCAATCCCGTACGCGAGGGTCTTATCGCAATGCTCGGCCCGGCCATAGACTCGGGCCTTGTATGCACGCTCACGGCCACGGCATTGCTGATATGCGTCCCCGACATCCAAAGCATCGAAGGCGTCAAGGGCTTGGCCATAGCCATGGATGCCTTTGGCCGCGCTATTCCGGGCGGAGCTTATATGCTGATGTTTGTGGTGATATGCTTCGCGCTGTCCTCGATGTTCAGCTACAGCTATTACGGCACAAATTGCGCCGCTTATCTCTTCGGCGAGCGTAAAGCCCGCTACTATACCTACGCCTTCCTGGCATCGCTGGTGGTCTTTGCCGTAGTGCCGCTCGAAGCCGCCGTGGGCATGTGCGACTTGTTCTACGCCATGATGGCGCTGCCGACAATGTTCACCCTGCTGGCGCTCAGCCGCCGTGTCCACCGCGTCACCCGACAGTGGTTTGCACGAGCCAAGGGCAAAGACGCAACGCCCGAAGAAATGGCAATGACACCCGAAGACAAAGGTGTAACGGCCGAGCGCTAAGATACATTTTTCGCAGACAATACATTTCAGCATAACGATATACAATGATACTTGACTTTATCACCTGGGACGCAAATCCCACAATCATAGATTCTTTTGTAACCGTGCGCTGGTACGGCGTGATGTTTGCCGTCGGATTTCTGATCGGATACAGCATCCTCTACCGCATGTTTCGCCACGAAGGCGCGCCGGAGCGCTGGATGGGCTCGATACTGCTGTGGACCGTCGCCGGCACCGTCATAGGTGCACGCTTGGGACACGTGTTCTTCTACGAATGGGACTGGTACTCGCAGCATCCCGAGCATATCTTCTCGATATGGGAGGGCGGATTGGCCAGCCACGGCGGCGCCATAGGCATCATCATTGCCGTGCTGCTGTTTTCGTGGATTACCACCAAGCGCAGTCCGCTATGGACATTTGACCGCCTGGTGATACCCATCGCATTGGTGGGCGCGATGATACGCTTCGGCAATCTGATGAACAGCGAAATCTACGGTCATCCCACCGACCTGCCGTGGGGCTTCATCTTTGTACGCGGACACGAATATCCGGGCGTTCCCTGCCACCCGACACAGATCTACGAGTCGCTCTGCTATTTGGCACTTTTCGGCCTGCTGATGTGGATGTACTGGCGTCGTAATGCCGAGCGACGCCCGGGTCTGATTTTCGGAGTATTTCTGACGGTGCTTTTCTCCTGCCGCTTCCTCATCGAGTTTGTCAAGAACGTCCAGGTATCTTTCGAGCAAAATATGACACTGAATATGGGCCAATGCCTGAGCATTCCGTTCATCATCGCCGGCCTGATATTCATTGTACGCGCATACGTACGACCCGAGAAGGATATCGCCTTCCCCGACCGCTTCTCCGACCAAGACCAAGGCAAGAAATAAACTTCACGACAGCGACATGACAGACCAATTGCGACGACATCTCCCGACCATAGCCTTTGCCGCCTGCCTTATCTTACTGGTAGGTATACGACTTGCTGCCATATACGGACGCACCCAGTTGCACTCCGACGAAGTGTTTTCGGTGATGTTGGCGCGTCACAACCGGGCCTATGTCCAAGCCTTGCCCGAGGGAACGTACACCGGAGCGCAGCTCAAGGATGTATTGGCTCGAGAGCACAGCCTCGGCGAAGACCTTGCATCGCTACATTCCAACAACTATGACATTCCGCACGCCTCAATGTACTACATGGCGCTGCGCGTAGCCCTGGAGCCGACGGCCGACGGATGGGACGCCCAAGCGGTGGCCCGCGCCGGCGGATGGCTCAATATCATCTTCATGGTCGTGGCGTTTTGGGCTATGTGGCGCATCGGTACTCTCGTCTTCGGCCGCGAACGATGGTGGCTGACTTTGGCTATAATCACCGCCGCTATGGCCACGCGCACCGCGGTCTTCGACACAATGTTTGTGCGCGAGTACCAGATGGCGCAAATGTGGTTGACGCTTCTGGCATTATGCGCCGTCAAGATATGTATCAAGCTAAGAGATAGCCATATAAGTCTAAAATTGTACGCTGCCCTGGCGGTCACGGTATGCGGAGCGCTCAGCACCGGATACCTCAACGCGATATACGTGGGACTTGTCGGCGTGGGGCTGATGGTGGCTGCAGCACGTCGCCGCCGCTATGCGGACATAGGATGGTTGGCCCTGAGTGCCGCCGTTGCCGTAGGCCTTTGCTGGATCATATATACGGGATTCTTCAATTTTTTGCTGCATCCGACGGTGCATACCCGCGGAAGTTTTGCCAACGGCGGCGCCTCCTTACAGCGCGTGGCCGGATGGCTCGGCTCGGACACACTGACATGGACCGGGACGGTGGCCTGCGCCGCCATATTCGGTCTGCTGGTGTGGAAGAAACGACTTGGACAGCTACGGAATTATGCAGCAGTGCTTTGGCTTGCGTTCGGCGCCATTATCGCCATATTTCTCACCGACTATGCCTCGGTGCTGCATCAGGCACGCTACACCTTCCCGCTGCTGCCTCTGGCGATGCTGCTGCCGGGAGCGCTGATTGCAGCCCTGGACGACAGCACTTCGCGCTCGGCAGCCACCGTATGGGCTACCTATTACATCGCCCTGGCGCTGCTATGGCCCGTACGCACCAATTACGGGTGGCAACAGATGGCGCCGCAGATGGAGAACGGCGCAGTATTCTACCGCCTCAATCCCAACGAATTGCCGCAAGCGATACCGGTGCTGCGCGATGATGCCGCATACATCGTCACCTCTAAGACGGACACTGTGCGTGCTCACACCGACATCCCGATAGTGACGCGTCTTGCACCACCCGTTGCGGTCAAGAGCATGCGCACCTTCACCGGACCATTAAAGCTGTACACGACCAAGACGGCCGAACAATCGCAGCCGATGCCGAACAATACACCCACGGCAAGGCGTTAAACCTTCGCACCCGGGCTTAGTCCAACAGATACATCGCGAGCGCAGAGCGCCAAGAACTCGGCGCGGACATTGCGCCGGACATTACCGATAAGTACACGACAAATACATACGATACAACAACTTCCACACGGCATAATAATATGATTATGAACACCATCAAATACTTTTTCGCCGCTATTGCGGTTTCGACAACACTGAGCGGATGCTCTGCCGCAAGCCGGCCTTCCGCTCCCGCCAACGAGATTGTAACCCGACAGCCCTCGGCCGTAGCACCGGGCGAGGATATCGGAAAGTCACTCATCGGCGAATGGACTATAATCAAAGTAGGCACCACCGACATCCGCCAAGACGAGGATATGCCATACATCAACTTTTCGCCGGCCGAATTACGCTTCTATGCTTTCAACGGCTGCAATATCATCAACGGCGACTACCACGTCGACGGATCGGCCATCGTCCTGTCGCACGTGCTGTGCACCCAGCGCCTATGCCCCGAAATATCCTATGACGGGGACATCAATTACGCTTTGCGCGAGGACGAGAAACTCCACGTATCCATCAAGGACATCGGCAACGAGTCTTACCTATACCTCAGCGACAGCACCGGACATAAGCTGCTGACGCTGCGTCGCCACAATATGGACTTTCTGAACGGCGAATGGGTTGTGGTCAAAATCGGCAACGAGACAGTGGACGATGAAGGCGTCAACATCTTCTTTGACATATCCGCGAAAAAAATCCACGGAAATTCGGGATGCAACTACTTTAACGGAAACATCTCCATGGATCCGGCAACGGCCAATTCCATCAATTTCACAAATATGGGCGTCACTCGCATGTCTTGCCCCAACAGCGACCGCGAGCGCAAGATGCTTGTAGCGCTTGAACAAACCGCCACAGCCATACGCGGCGGTAGCGACAAGGCCCTGCTCATCGACCGAAAGGGCAAGACTCTGCTGACGCTCAAACGTGCGCCAAAAGACGACATGTAATCGGCCCGGCCGACATATTTACCGCTTCAAATCGCGGGAAAAGCATGCACAATGATGCTTTTTCCGCGATTTATACATATATTTTTTTCTGTCGGTGTAAAATCTCCCGATTTTTATGTAAATTTGTTCGAGACATAACCAACAACGACATTTATGGCATCTTCGGAAAAAGAATTGTACGGACTTATCGGCTACCCCCTCGGACACTCGTTTTCGCAGGGATATTTCAACAACAAATTTGCCAGCGAGGGCATAGATGCCGAATACCTCAATTTCGAAATCCCGTCTATCACTGATTTAGCCGAAATCATAGCTACGCACCCGGCTTTACGCGGACTCAATGTCACCATTCCTTACAAGCAGGACGTCATCCCATATTTGGACGAAATCGACCCTACAGCGCGCAAAATCGGCGCCGTAAATGTCATACGCGTCTCCCGCAATGCTGCCGGACACGTCCGTCTAAAAGGCTTCAATAGCGACATTATCGGCTTTACAGACTCTATATCGCCGCTGCTGTCGGGCAAAAAACACACTCATGCTCTGGTACTTGGTACGGGCGGTGCATCGCACGCCGTCATCGCCGGACTTTCGAAACTCGGCATCGAGGGAACACTTGTGTCGCGTGCACCCCGGCCGGGCGTAATCACTTACGCAGACCTCGACGAAGATATCATGGCTTCCCATACGGTCATCGTCAATACGACGCCGCTGGGTATGTATCCGCAAGTAGATGCTTGCCCCGACATCCCATACGGATTGGTCACCGAGGCACACGTGTGCTTCGACTTGCTTTACAATCCGGACGTAACCCTATTCATGCAGCGGTGCGCCGAGCAGGGCGCCACGGTCAAAAACGGTCTCGAAATGCTTCTGCTGCAAGCTTTTGCATCTTGGGAAATGTGGCACCGCACCGACTAACCGTCCCCCCCTCCGACCAACAGCCCTACAACCCTGAGCAATGCGGCACGACATCAAGCACCCCGACATCTGATTTATTGAAGGAATGCGCCCTTGGACACAGTCTTTACACGAAAAATGTATGGCGCTTCCGGCCTTAATTCCGGCCGCAGCTTTTGCCATAGGCATAGCCATGGCTCGATATACGCCCATGCCGATATGGGGCGTTGTGATTCTTGCCGTAGCTACCGTGTTTTTTGCTGCAATCGGCCGCCGTATACCCTCGATAGCCATAGGACTGGCCATGACGGGATATATCTGCGGCGACTCGGCACTTCCCGAGCCGCTGCCATCGGCCCTCGATGACAAGACGGTAAACATCGTCGGCGAAGTCGTCAAAGCCGAGCCGGGGGCGGATCGCACCCGATATATCATCGAAGTGACGCAATACTACGATGTCAAAGACGCCAAGGGAAAAAACAATGGCCAAGGGAAAAGCGATGCCAAGAGAAAAAGCGACGGCAAGGGGAAAAGCGACGGCAAGGGGAAAGCGAATTGCGACACGAAGTGCAAGGTGCACAGCGTAAAGTTCCGTACCGCACTGTACGACAACGGCATACGCACTTACCATCCCGGTGACATCGTGAGCGCTCAAGGCAAATTGCGCGATGCGCGTGTCCGCGATATTGTCCCGGATGCAGCCAATTACAACGAGTACCTGTATCTGCAAGGAGCCAATTCGACATTCCGTGTATCCAAAGACGAGATACACTTAGTACGCAAATCTTCGGGCAATGCGCTGCACAACGCCCTCGAAAAAGCACGTGCCGCAACCACCAACGCCATCATCGACTCGGGCGTCAGCAGCGATGTTTCGGCCTTCCTCACGGCTGTCATCGTCGGCGACGATTCGTACTTGATGCCGGATACGGACGAAGCTTTCCGCACTTCGGGACTTGCGCACCTACTGGCACTCAGCGGATTGCACGTCGGCATAATCATTATGTTCATCACGGTCTGCCTTTCGTGGATGCGTCATACACGATACGGCTACCGACTTTTTTATATACTGCTGATCATGGCGGCGTTTGCCTACGCGGCATTTGCCGGGATGACACCCTCGGTGGTACGCGCCGCCACTATGACCGCCGTATTGTGCCTCTCCGCGCTGACCCAACGCCGCCTGAGCGTGTACAACGGCCTATGCGTAGCCGTGTTTTTATGGCTGGTCATCAACCCGTTATGGCTATTCGCTCCCGGATTTCAGATGTCCGTGTGCGCCGTCTTAGGCATCACCGTGGCCCTACGTGCCGTCAATGCTTACAAGATACGGCGTACTTGGGTCAAAAAAGCGCTACGCATCGTCATCATCCCTATGGCGGCAATGGCAGCCACGGCCATCCCGGCTATGGCTTATTTCCATACATTCCCGTTGTACTTCCTTCCGGCCAACATTTTGGCTTCCATAGCGATAGTGCCTCTAATGCTTTGCGGCGTGCTGCTGGCCATAGCCACGCTGACAGGCATAGGACATGGGGCTTTGGCTTATTTTTGCGAAAAGTTGTACTCGTTCATCGAATTCTCGGCCAAGACTTTCGGCGGTGACTCGGGGGTGGTACACGCCTATCCGTCGACGTTGACGATTGTCTGCTGTCTGGCGGCGACGGCCGCATTTTTCATTCTCTTGTATCGACCGCGCAGTATCTTACGTATCAGCTCATTATGCTGCACATGTCTACTCATTGCGCTATCGGCATCTTGCGACCGAAGCCGGGTGTCCATCGACGCTTATGTCCTCGCCGGAGGCACTTCGACGGACATACTTCTGGCCGACAGGGACAGCGTATACCTTATTACGGACGCAACGGGCATCAATGCAGCCAATATCCGTACCGCCGAGCAGCAGCGCTATCGCGACATGCTGCTGCGCCGCACGGCCAACGCCGAATTGGTATTACTCTCTGCCGACTTTACACGCCGCAATTTCAGACGCTCGGGCAATGTCCTCGACTGCGGACAGCGACGTATCTTACTGGCCGACAGCGACTCGATAGTGCCGCCGTCCGAGCGCTGCGACTATGCCCTGATATGTCGCGGCTTCAAGGGCGACATCCGCAAAGTTGCACAATACGCCGATACGGTGCTCATAGGTCCATCGGTACACTATCGCCGCCGCCGTCGCTTCGAAGCGCGGATGGACTCGGCAGGCACGCCCTACAAGGATATGCGCCGCGAGGGCGGACTGGCCATACACATCGCATCAAATTAATTCATTATCAACTACATAAAACGCAATCTTATGGTTAAACACATTGTAATGTTCAAGCTTACGGGCGATGTAGCCACTCGCCGCGCCGTCGCCGAAAAGTTTGCCGAAGCGCTACGCGCCCTCCCCGAACAAATCGAAGTACTCAAATCCATCGAAGTCGGCCTCAACGAAAACCCCGGCGAGGATTGGGACGTCGTTCTGACAGCCATAGTCCCGACCATGGCGGACGTAGAGACATACGCCAAGCATCCGGCACACGTTGCCGCTGCCGGTCTTCTGGCCGGGCATAAGGAACTGCGTGCCTGCGTAGACTACAATTTCTGATTACGGGATATAGGACCGCAGGTCCACACGTTTAAGTGCATTAAAAAACAGAGGGCGAAGCCATTATACGGTTTCGCTCTCTGTTTTTATTTGTCGATGGGAGTGTTTCAAAAATCGTAGGGCCTATAGATATTCGCTACTATGACACACCTTCAAGGCCCTAAAAAGTGTCGCGGGCTCGAGACTCAAAAGAGCTTGCCGAAAAGCCAGAGTATAAACAATATGCTGAGCGCTGCTATGGCGATGCGCACCAAACATCCGGCAGCCATGCAACCGCCGGCAAGTGCTCCTCCAGCAGCATCTGAACCGGCATTTTGGCCATCCGATCCTATAAAGCCTATAAGTCCGCCGATAATGCAGGCTATGACAATAACCCAAATCCACATATTTGTATTGATGTTAAGTTTGACATTGTTTGTTGTACGCAGCTTGAATACTCGTCTAAAGATTTTTTGCTTAACCCTTAAGGACCTCAGTATTTCAAGCTCCTACTCTTATATCCCTATGGAGAGTAAAAAGTAAATCCGAATACTTCGATAATTGTGCGTGACAGACTCCGCGCCGCAATATACGCAGGACAGCGCATGATATACAAAAGCACTCCGAGCACCGTACATATACAAAAAAAAGAGAGTCGCGCATGCGCGGCCCTCCTTTTATGTTGCTTCGATCTATATCTATAGATTATTCAGCGGCAACGGTGCTATCAGCAGCAACAGCGGGAGTGTCAACAGGAGCCTGTTCAACAACTTCGGTCTGAGCAGCAGCTTTCAGGCTGTCGGAATCGGTAGCGGCAGCTTTTTCGCCTTTACCGCAGGAGAACATAGATACGCTGAATGCAACAGCGAGAAGGAGAACTAACTTTTTCATTTTGTTTAAAGATTAGATATTAATTAATATGTTTGCTTCAAAAACACAGCAAAGGTATAGCCTTTTCCCGATACAACCAAACATTTTCCAAAATATTTGATGTTTTTCTATGTAAAATATTGTTAACGAGGCTCGATTTTAGGCCATATCTCACTGCATCACAGATGCTTATCAAAGGTTTAATCAACCTCCGATTTTTTATGTTTTTTTTCGTGTTCGGCGAGTTCGGCCACGATTCTATTGGCCATAGCGACGGCCTTGGTGATGTGATCGCAGACTTTGTCTTGTCCTATGAGGATATCGATGCCGGCTTGTTCCAGCGAATGGCGGACGCCGTCATTGACGCCGGACAGCACCACGTGTATGCCTTCGCGCTGCGACGACTTGATCAAAATCTCGAGATTGTGCAGACCCGTAGCGTCGATAAAGGAGACTTTGCGCATACGGATGATACGCACTTTGGGCTTGAGGTTGCCGGTAGTGGTACGCATCACCTCGTCGAATTTGGTGGCCACGCCGAAGAAGAACGGGCCGTCAATCTCGTAGACACTGACGCCGCGAGCCACGTCAAGCACTTCGTGCTGCGACAAGTCTGTACCTTCGGCCACGTCCAGGTGGTCGCTATACACCTTGATTTGGGTATTTTGTGTCACTCGACGCAGGAACAGGATTATGGCAAGCAGCAACCCGAACTCGATTGCGATGGTCAGGTCAAAGATTACCGTCAGGAAGAATGTCACAAGCAGCACCGAAATGTCGCTGCGATGCGTGTGGAATATGGCTACCAGCGTGCGCCAGCCGCTCATGTTATATGCCACAACTATCAGTACGGCAGCCAAACAGGCCATAGGTACGTGGTTGATAAGCGGCATTGCAAACAGGAATATCAGCAGCAGTACGGCTGCATGTATGACTCCTGCCACGGGGGTGCGTCCGCCGTTACTGATATTGGTCATGGTGCGAGCTATGGCGCCGGTGACGGGAATACCGCCAAAGAACGGCACTACCATATTGGCTGCGCCTTGGCCTATAAGCTCGGTATTGGAGTTGGTATGGCTGCCGGTGACGCCGTCGGCTACGGTGGCGGACAACAGCGACTCGATGGCGGCGAGGACCGCAATGGTGAAGGCCCACGGCATAAGGTTGTTGATTACCTCCATATCCCAGTTGAAGGCCTGCGGAGCCGGAAGGTCTGTCTCCATATCGCCGAAGCGGTCGCCGATGGTTTCAACGGCAAAGTCGGGGAAGACGCTGTGCAGCAAGGCGACGCCGGCCGTAACAACGACTATGGCCATAAGCGCGCCGGGCAGACGCTTGGAGATACGTGGTGTCAGCACTATTATGGCCAGCGAAACGATGCCGACGGCAAGCGTTGTCCACGAAATATCGCCGATATGATCAAAATACACGCCCCACTTGCTGATAAAAGCGCCGGGAACGTCGCTCAGTCCGAGGCCGAAAAAGTCGTTGATTTGGGTGGAGAATATCGTGAGAGCGATGCCGGCAGTGAAGCCCACGACTATGGGATAGGGTATAAACTTGATGACCGTTCCCAAATGGAACAAGCCCATGCCCACGAGCATCACCCCGGCCATAAAGGTGGCCACGCCGAGACCCTCGAGCCCGTATTGCTGAATGATACTATATACAATAATGATAAATGCTCCGGTAGGGCCGCCGATTTGCACTGAATTGCCGCCCAAAGCCGAGACGATGAAACCGCCGATGATGGCGGTGGTCAATCCGACCGTGGGGCTGACGCCGGAAGCGATGCCGAAGGCTATGGCCAAGGGCAGGGCAACGATGCCGACGACTATACCGGCGATGAGATCGGACTTGAAACGCGCCGCCGAATAGTGGCGCAGCGCCGAAACGATTTTCGGCGAAAAATCTATCGAGCCTGAAAAATTCATAGAAACTCTTACCTTAAAAAAAATAAATTAGTACTTTTATTGGAAACCTATGGGAGGAAAGATTTTTAGGCCGTCACAGCGGCATTTGCGCACCGACATCCTCACGGATGCGCGTACACAAAGACATCAGCGTCGATGCGCGGATGTCTTCCGCGACATCTGCACACCGCGCTATGTTTACTTGATCAGCGAGCGCGTCACCTTGCCCGAGGCGTGGCGACAGATATATATGCCCGCAGCTTGGGGACGACGGGTGTACGTGCGGCCTTGCATATCGGTCCAGGACACTGTCTCGCCCTCGGCATCGACGCTTATATCGTCCACCGCGTTCCAATCCGAACCATCGACGGTGGTCTTGGTGCAGTTGATGGTGGCCGATACGGCAAATTGCACTTCGGTCACGCCCTGCTGTGTCGGAGTCCACACTCCGTCTGTCCACGTTCCGGGAGTCTCGGTATACATATAGTCTGCGCCGACCTTGGCTCCGGCGAAAGATATACCGAGGATGGCTTGATTTTCAACGGCCTTGACGGTGATGACGCTGCTTGCATAGGCTCGCATTTCGTTGGTCTGCGTCAGATAGCCGAAGTAGAAGCGTGCCGACTGGCTTTTTTCCTTGATGGCGCTGTCGTCGATGGTGAAGGTACAATACTTACCTTGAAATTCGACCCCGCCGATATTTGCGCCGGAACGATTTTGGGCCGTCGCCGGGCTGTAAGGCGGAGTAAGCGTCAACGGCGCCTCCCAATTGAAGATGTCGCTCCATGCGCCTTCGGCCCGCGATGTCAGACCGCAGAATGCAAGAAGTATTGCTAAGACGTATTTCATATCTATATGATTTTATGATTTGACAAAAGATTGACGTCGCCCGCAATCACTTGCAAGCAACGTCTTATATGAGTATCTATCAAACAAACTTGTACGCCCGTGGGGAGTCGAACCCCAATCGATGGAACCGGAATCCATAATTCTATCCATTGAACTACGGGCGCTCATCGCATCTCGTGCCTTTTGAGATGCGCAAAATTAGGCAATTTTTCGTACTTTTGCAAATACTAACGACAAATAGCATGAACGTACGCATCGAACAAGGATGGAAAGACGCCTTAGCGTCCGAGTGGCAAAGCGAGAGTTTTCAGCGACTTACCGATTTTGTCCGCAACGAGTATGCCACGACGACGGTGTTTCCGCCCGCGTCGAAGATCTTCGCGGCCTTTGACGCCTGTCCCTACGCGGACACGCGCGTGGTCATCCTCGGGCAGGACCCGTACCACGACGTGGGCCAGGCCAACGGCCTTTGCTTCTCGGTGACTCCGGGGACGCCGCTACCGCCGTCGCTGGTCAATATACTGCGCGAAGTGGCCGAAGATACGGGGCAACCCGTCAATCCGGACGGCGACCTATCGCGATGGGCTCGGCAGGGCGTACTGCTGCTCAACTCCACCCTGACGGTACGCGCTCACCGTGCCGGCTCGCATCAGGGCAAGGGCTGGGAAGAATTCACCGACGACGTCATCCTGCACTTGGCCAACCATCGGCGCGGATTGGTGTTTATGCTTTGGGGTAGCTACGCCATCAAGAAAGGCGCATTCATCGACCGTCAGCGGCACTTGGTGCTGACATCGCCCCACCCTTCGCCATTGTCCGCCTATCGCGGATTTTTCGGCAACCACCACTTTACGCGCGCCAACGCCTATCTCGTTCAGCAAGGACTTAAACCGATACAATGGTAATGCCCCTACGACACATATTTGCGGCCTTAATGGCCCTGACGGCACTCGCGGGAGCCGCTGCCGTGCCCGAGCACACGCATACAGCCGTATTCAACGAGGCGGTGCGCACTTTGCGCGTCGGCACCCTCGGAGGACCGCGCGGTCAGACCGGTATTCCGGTAGCCATATTGGACAACGGAGGATTTGTCATCAGTTTCGACCATCTGTCCGAGGACCGCGAGTACCTGCGCTATTCGCTGACGCACTGCAACGCTGACTGGACGCCCGACCAACTGTCTTACGTCGAGTACCTTGACGGCTTCAACGAGGGCACCATCGACGACTACGACTTCTCACGTGCCACCACGGTGCACTACGTCCATTACCGGCTCACGCTGCCCAACGAGCAAGTGCGCCCCACCATCTCGGGCAACTACCTGCTCCGCGTCTATCCGGAGAGCGACCCGGAGGACATTTGGTTGCAATGTCGCCTGGCCATTAGCGAAGGCTCGGCCGTCTTAGGCGCCGAAATCACCTCACGCACGGACGTGGACTACAATCGTGCACACCAGCAGTTGTCCGTCAACGCCAATGTGCACGGAGCAGCCGTCGCGGACTCCTACAACGATCTCACCCTGGTCATCGAGCAAAACGGTCGTACCGACGATGTGCGCACGCTGCGTCATCCCCTGCGCGTATCGGGAGACAACATCTTCTACGAGCATATGCCGGAGTTGATTTTCAACGCCGGCAACGAGTATCGGCGCTTCGAGACAATCTCGACGCAATTCGCCGGAATGAACGTGGACGAGGTGGCATACTCTGCCCCCTACTACCGCATGGTGCTGATGACGGACAAGCCCCGTTCGGCTGACAGCTACCACTACGACGAGACTCTTGGCGGCGGATATGTCGTGCGCGAGTACAACAGCGATGACGACAGCGACGTGGCCGCCGACTACACAGTGGTGTACTTCTCGCTGGACATGCCGCAAATGCCGGGCATGGACATATACATCGACGGAGACATGGTGCAACGCCGCTTTTCGGACGAAGCTCGAGTAGGATACGATGCCGATACAGGCCGGTACACCAAGGCAATGCTGCTCAAGCAGGGAGCCTATTCGTACCAATACTTGGCCGTACCCGCCGGAACGCGCACGGGACGGACGGACATCGTCGAGGGCGACAAGTACGAGACACGCAACACCTACCGCATGAGGCTGTACAACCGCCGTCCGGGCGCACGCTACGATGCCCTGGTGGGAGCGGCCGAAATCACCTTGCGCTGACACACCCCCAAGATGAAGTCACCTTGCGCCGATACCGACAAAAGACACAAATGAGCTACACCACAGAAGAAACGACAATGCTTCAGATACAGAATACATTGGTATCGCTGGACCTTATCGAGCGGTATTTTTGCTGCGACTTGGACCAATGTCTGGGCCAATGCTGCATAGACGGCGATGCGGGCGCTCCGGTCACCGAAGATGAGTGCCGACAGATAGCCGAGGCGCTACCGACATTTATTGACGACCTGCTGCCTGCCGCACGGCGGCGCATCGACGAATGCGGCATCAGCTACATAGACGAGGAGGGCGACCTGGTCACCCAGATTGTAGATAACGCCAACTGCGTATTCACCACCTACGACAAGGGAGGCAAGTGCCTGTGCGCCATCGAAAAGGCTTATCGCGAAGGACGATGCTCCATACGCAAGCCCATGTCATGTTATCTCTACCCGGTACGTCTGTCCGAATACCCGGATTTCACGGCAATCAATCTGCACCGCTGGAAAATATGCAAATGTGCCGAAGTCCTCGGACGCCGCATCGGCCTGCGGGCTTACAAGTTTCTGAAAGAGCCGTTGACAGCCCGCTTCGGCAAAGACTGGTACGACGAATTGTGTCTGGCCGCCGAAGCATACATCGAGCAATACGGCGGCGACAACGCCGAATAACGCACTGACTATAATAGCCGATACGGCTGTTATAGCTATTATAGCCGGTATGGCTGATATGGCTATCAGCCGAACAAAGCGCGGCTCAAGCGATTGAGAGCCTCGACCTTGTCTTGGCGACGTACAAGCATGGAGACATTGTAGTTGCTGCCGCCATAGCTGATCATGCGAACCGGAATGTCCGAAAGAGCCGAAACGGCCTTGGCTTCGAATCCGGTATTATGCCACTCGAGGTCGCCCACGACGCATATAATCACCATATCGCGGTCTATGGTGACCGTCCCGAATTTTTTGAGGTCGTCGACGATGGCTGCAAGGTGCTTTTCGTCGTCTATGGTGACGGTGACGCCCACCTCGCTGGTGGCCATCATGTCGATGCTTGTGCGGTAGTTTTCGAAAGTCTCGAAGACCTTGTGCAAAAAGCCATAGGCCAACAACATTCGCCCGCTCTTGATTTTTATGGCTATGATGTTGTCCTTGGCTGCCACAGCCTTGATGCTACGCGTAGACGGCATATTGTGTATCAGCGTGCCGGGACGCTGCGGCTCCATGGTGTTGAGCAGACGCACGGGAATATTATTCAGACGGGCAGGCAGGACGCAGGATGGATGCAGTATTTTGGCACCGAAATAAGCCAGTTCGGCGGCTTCTTCAAAATGCAATTCGCTCACCGGCGAAGTCCCCTGCACATATCTGGGATCATTGTTGTGCATCCCGTCGATGTCCGTCCAAATCTCGATTTCTTCGGCACCGAGGACCGCGCCCAACAGCGAGGCGGTGTAGTCGCTGCCTCCGCGTTGCAGATTGTCCACATGTCCGGCGGCGTTGCGGCAAATGTAGCCCTGTGTCAGGTAGAGGTCGGCGCCGGGATTGACTTCCATCAGGCGGCGCAGGTGACTGCTTATGTATTTCATATCCGGCTCACCTCCGGCATCGGTACGCATGTATTCCAAGGCCGGCAGCAGTACCGAGTTTACGCCGCACATGTGCAAGTATGTGTTCATCAGCGCCGTGGACATCAGCTCGCCTTGGGCCAAGATTTCTTTTTCGCTCTCGTCGGAATAGTCCTCATTGGTGAGCGAGCGTACATATCCCAAGCAAGCGTCTATGGCCTCAGTGGCGACTCGTCGTGCTTCGGCATTGTCCACGAAGAGGCCGGCGATGACATCGTTATATTTGCCGTGAAGCACATTCAGCGTTTCGAGTGCACCGGGCTGATTGCCTTTCTGCAAGTATTCAGCTATCTCGACAAGAGTATTTGTCGTACCGGACATAGCGGATAACACCACCATATTGCATCCGCGCGAACTTATCAAGTCGGCGACGTGGCGCATACGCTCGGCGCTGCCCACGCTTGTTCCTCCAAATTTCAGTATCTTCATTGTTCTGTATTCACTTGTATATCTACACGTACACGGCGTGCACACTTATGCTTTAGGCGGGCGAATATGGCCGGCCATATAACGCAAAAACTGTTGCAAAGGTACACACTTCCACCGAAATAGAGCATCAAAACACGGCACAAAATGCGTGTCCGCCGTCCGGAAACGTGTGCAGGGGTTCGAGATGAGCGCCTTGCATAGACCCTCAAAAAGGCCGGTGACCATGACGGCACAAAAAAAAACAGGCCGGTCGGAGCTTGTCGCTCCGGCCGGCCATATATTGAGTATCGTTCAGGCGGTTACTTCACGAATGCCTTCTTGACTTCCTTAGTGCCGTCATCGTAGATGGTGACAATCAGGTTGAAGCCTTCGTAAGGTTTCTCGCTAAGACGACCGTTTACATCGTAGTACTCGACCTTTTCGATGGTCTTGCCTACGACAGGTGAGTCGATGCCGGAGAGGCTACCGGATTCTACGTCGGTGAATACCCAGCGCTGAGCCTTCGAGCCGTTGCCTTCATAGCCCTGGATGCCCGAACCATCGGCGATTGTGCCGTTGATCACGTCAAGGAAGAGTCCGTTCTTATGAATGATATAGAATTCCTTGTCTCCGGCTTCTCGGATTATCCATTGCTGGGCATCGTTTGTGGCTGCGGAGTTTTCGTACTGTTGCACCTTGCAGTTGTTGTCGATACCGGCGTTCTGCATATCAAGTGCCTTGTCCGAATGTACGGCCACGATGGAATAATAACCGTCGCCGAGGTAGCTGATGCGCCACTTTTGGCTGTCGTCACCGTTAGCCTTGCTCAATTTCACATTCGCGCTATTGTCTGTCGAGGCTTGGTCTACGTCCAGCACAAGGTTTCTATTTGACGAATTGCGGATTTGGTATATGCCGTCGTAGAGCGACTGCCCGCCATCGACAGCCACAAATTTGAACTTCTGGGCATCACTCGAGTTGCCTGTCCAGCCGTTGATATTGGTGCCATCGACGAATACGCCGTTGTTGACATCGGCAAATCTACCGCACTTGTTGATGATGTAGAAATTACCGGCACCGGCATCGCGCAGTATCCATTCGGAGGCGTCATCACCTTCCGTAAACATATGCTGCTGGATATTCGGACTGCCCTTGTATTCCTTGCCGTAAAGGTTGAGTGCCATATCGCTGTGCTTGGCTGTGAGCGAGTAATACCCGTTGCCGAGGTACTTGACACTCCACTTCTGGTTATCCTCGCCGGTGATGCGCTGCAATTGGACATTTGCGCTGTTGGATGTGGAAGCGTCTTGGACGCCGACACCATATCGGAAGTCCTTGGCCAGGCGTATCTGATAGTCGCCGTCAGGTATAGACTGTACGCCGTTGACCGCTATAAATATCCATTTCTGGGCATCGCTTTGGTTGCCCGTATGTCCCTGGACATTGGTACCGTCGGCCATAGTGCCGTTGGTGACATCCATATAGAGGCCGTTGCTGTTGACGATAAAGTACGTCCCGTCAGCGGTGCTCCGGAGAGCCCAGTTCTGGACAGCCGTACCATCGATAGAATACTGCTGGACGTTGGTTCCGGAAGCCGAGCCGGCTTTGTAGAGGTCCAGATTCTTGCCCGAGTGCAGAGCTTGCAGATGGTAGTATCCGTCGCTGTAAGTCACATTAAACTGCTGGTTCGTGCGGCCCGAATACTCCGTTATTATTACGTTGGCCTCGTCTGCGGTAGAGGCATTGGCTACGTCAAGGCCGTAATTTACATTGCTGTAACAGGCAATACGGTATACGCCGTCGGGCAGTCTGTCCGGGTTATTGCTCTTGACGGGAACCTCGATTTCGCCGGCGGACTCGCTTGTCGTATTGCCCAGGTCGTCTTCGGCGTAGATATGGGTCATATAGACGCCGGTTTCGCCGTTGTGGTTGGAGGTCCGGATGTCGCAGGTGGCGGTATTGCCATCGACGGTCGCCTCATACCATTTGATATCATCCTGATCGTTGGCTATGCTCCACGTAGGCATCTTTACGGATACCACTTTTTCGTTGTCTGTAACCGTGCAGGTCACTGTATAGCCCGAGCTGGTGAGGTTTGTAATCTTGATGTTGCTGATTACCGGCGGTTCTTTGTCTACATCTACGGTGGTGAATACCCATTTCTGGGCCGCAGTGCGGTTGCCACACCAGCCGGCGACGTTTGTGCCGTTGGCAATTGTACCGTTTTCTACGTCAAGGAAGAGGCCGTTCTTATTGATTATGTAGTAAGCGCCATCGCCGGTTTCCTTGATTATCCACTGCTGTGCATTATTTGTAGCCGCGGTGTTGTCGTACTGCTGCACGTTGCAGCCGTTGTCGATGCCTCCTCCATACATATCAAGGGCTTTGCGCGAATGGGCGGCTGCCATCGAATAATAGCCGTTGCCGAGGTACTTGACATTCCATTTCTGGTTGTTGCCCGTGCCTATGGTCCACAGATGGACATTTGCGCTGTTTTCCTTGGACACGGTTTCCACGTCAATGCCGAAGTTGTTGTCCTTGGCGCTGCGGATGTTGTAGTAGCCGTCCTTGATGGTCTGCGTGCCGTTTACAGCAACAAATTTCCATTTCTGTGCATCACTCGAATTGCCGCACCAGCCGCCGATATTTGTACCATTGGCAACCTTGGCGCTATATATGTCGAGGAATAGGCCTTTCTTGTTCACGATATAGAAGCTCCCGTCGCCGGCATCCTTGAGCATCCACATGGAAGCCTCATCGTTGTCGGTGAACGGATGCTGCTGGGCGTTGGCATAGCCCTTGTACGGGCCTCCGCTAAGATTGAGGGCCATATCGCTGTGCTTCAGGCGTATGGAGTAATATCCATTGCCCAAATACTTCACGTTCCATTTGTGGTGAGCCGAACTGTCAAGCGTCCACAGATGTATATTGCTGCCGGAAGTGGCTGTACCTGTCGCCTCAACCACACCGTAGCCGAAGTTAGAGGCCAAATGTATCTGATAGTCTCCGTCCGGTATCGACTGCTTTCCGTCGACAGCTATGAAGAACCACTTCTGGGCGTTGCTCTTGTTGCCGCTATATCCCTGGACATTGGTGCTATTGGAGACTATACCGTCTTTTACATCCATATAAAGGCCGTTGTTGTTGATGATATAGTAAGCACCCTCGCCGGCTTCTTCGAGTACCCAATTTTGGACATCCGTCCCGTCTATGGCGTACTGCTGGACATTGGTTCCGGGAGCCGAAGCGCCCCTATAAAGGTCCAAATTCTTACCGGAGTGTACAGCCTGAATGTTATAATGGTCACCGGCAAAGGTTACATTAAACTGCTGTTGCTTAGCCCCGGAGTATTCCCAAATGTGCACGTTTGCCTCGTCGGCGGCAGACCCTCCGGCTATGTCAAGGCCGTATTTCGGATCGTTGTAGCACGCAATACGGTAAGTTCCGTTGGGAAGGTTCTGCTTTTCCTGTGTAATGGAAGGTGTGGTGTAACTTGCGTTAGCGGGCACGTTGTAAGATGCCACGTACCAGTAACTGGTCACGCGGGCCAACACCGTATTTTGATTGTAACCGCAATATTGGCCTTGTAAAGTATTGGACAAGGGACGACGGCCGAAGTAAGCGGCACATGATGAGTCGCCGCTATACACGATGCCGTTCTCTATATCGGTTATCCATTGGGCATGAGGGATACTGGTGACATATATGCACACGCCCTCCGGGTGAGCATCCAAAATGCCCTGTAACTGCGCTACGGTCAAGCCGTTGACATAGGCTTGATTGACTGTGAAAGAGCAGTTGCCGAAAGTAGCCGAATAATTGGATCGCTGACCGGCACCGTTGATCCAGCCATAAGGCATGAGCGAAGCTTCGGTAATCGCAGTCCAGTTACTGTTGTTGCTCAGGTAAGTACGCGCACGTAGCATCATCGCATTTGACACAAGCGTACATGTCACATCCGATTGTTGGGTCAGATAAAGGTCATTCGGGTATGGTACTCCGGCATTTGCCTGCGGCGGAGCCATCACTCCCATACAGACCAAAATCGCAGAGAGTGCAAACCGCACTCTCCTCGTGATCAGTTTTAGTTTCATTATTATAATAAGTTTGTAGGTTAGATTGCTGCTTTTGAATAGATTGCTACTTTTGAATAGATTCAAGTTTTGTGTGCTTTAATCTCTTAATCTTATGACTCTAAATATCGCCGTTACTTATGGCGACATCGGCATCATCTGATGCCGATATACAATATTCATAGCGGTGTACGTTAGAATGCAAACGCGAATTTACAAAATTTTTCGTTAACTTGCTTAAATCTAACCTAAAAATTAGCTTCAAGTCCGCAATTTCGAGCATATTTTGAGTATTTCAGAGCGTTTCAAGGATTTATTTTCATTTCTCAAAAAGCCGTTATAAGCAAATTTTGTCATCAGCGAAGCACATGCGCGGTGGGCAGGCATGCGTAAAAAAAAGGGGCGTGCACCCGTGGTGCACGCCCCTATCGCGTTTAGGTTATATCCTTGAATATAAACCTCAGAGTTCAGTCATTATTTCCAGCCGGGGTTCTGACCCAAGTTCGGGTTCAGGTCAAGCTGTCCCGAAGGTATAGGATCAAGATAGAACTTCTTGTCGTAGATACGGTTGCGGCTTGCATACGGACGAACGTAGTCACCGTCCATGCTTGCGGGTTTAACCGTAGCGTTGCCTACGTAAGCACCACGAAGGATGTCGGGGTGTTTCTGAGAGTCAAGTTTGTCAAGCTGGTGCCAGCGGATAAGATCCCAGTAGCGGATGCCCTTGTCAAGCATAAGCTCGCAACGACGGCAGCGACGGATTTCGTAAATCAAGCTGGATACGCCCATATTGTTGTTGGGGTCGTTGATGGCGTTCAGGCCGGCAACAGTCTGTGTGGGCAGACCGGCGCGACGATAGAGCACGTTCAGGTAAGCATCAACATCACCATCGGTAAGCGTTCCGAGTTCAGCCTTAGCTTCTACATAGTTCAGAGCGATGTAGGAGGTCCAGAAGATAGGAGCGCAAGTGTAGTTCTGAGTGGTGTTTTGACGTTCGTTGACGGGAATAAGAACGTTGTCGTACTTGGCAACACCGAAGCCGGACGAAGAGTTCATACCGGAGGTGCCCATACGGCTCCAGTTCATACCGAAGTAGTATACATACGGGTCGGTGATGACGGAGAGACGTTTGTCGCGTACATTGAGAAGTTTCTGGATGGAGTAAGCGGGTTGAGCTTCGCCACCGATTTCGAAGGTGGTATTCTCACCTACGAGGCTCTTATCAAGAGTGGTGGTAGCTTCGGGCTTGCCATCGAGGAACAAGAATGCCTTGAAAGCGTCGAGCGAAAGACCGGAAGTTGTGGTCGAAGAGCAGGTGTACGAAATAGTCGAGTGACGGCCGTTAACCTTGTCGTAACGACGACCGAAGATGATTTCGGGGTTAGCGGAGAAGTCGGCGAGTTTCTGAGTGGGATCTACAGTGCTTGTTCCACCGCCCCATACCGAGTTGTATATGGACTGGTAGTCGTCAGCAAAACCATAGCGATCGAGCAGTTTCTTGGAAGCGTCAGCAGCTTCTTGCAGATACTTTTTGGCGCGAGCGTCATCGGGAGCGATGCCGTTTTCAGCAACAGTGCGATAGCGGCAGAAGGTACCTTCGTAGAGGCAAACTTCGCTCTTGATGGCCAGAGCCAGGTCTTTACTCCAGGAAAGTTTGGATTTCTGGGTAGAGATGGTGGCGATAGCGTAGTCGAGGTCGCGGAGGACGGAGTCCATCACGATGTCGCGGTTGGTACGCGGACCGTACAGGATGTCGTTGTCGGAGGGATCGACAACTTCGCTTTCCCAAACAACGTCACCGAAGCGGCGAACGAGTTCGTAGTAAGCCTGAGCGCGGATCAGCTTGGCGATGCCTTCGTAGTTGGCATGAGTAGCCGAAGCCAATGCGGGTTTGGCGTTACGTACACCGGCGATGATGTAGTTGGCACCGCGGGTCTGCGAGTATGTCCAGTTACCATCTGTCGGGGGAATAGTGGGTTGATGCCAGTTGGCGAAGCTGCTGCCGACCTGGTCATCGCTCAGCGTCGAGAAGTAGAACGAGCCGAGGCTGTTGCCGGAGCCATAACCGCTGGAGATTTCATCGATATAGCGGTCGACTTGAAGCTGGCAGTTATTGGCGTTGGACCAATACTCCGGCTTTTCCAAAATACTTGTAGGCGGAAAACGGTTGTCGTTAAGGAAGTCATCGCAAGATACCATCGTGAGGCCCATTGCGAACACAACCGCATAACTTATTATCTTTTTCATTGTTATCTACGTATAAGATTAGAAAGTTACCTGAACACCGAAGGAGAATGTACGCGAGATAGGAGTGGTACGTCCATAGTAACCGTTGCCTGCAAATACTGAAGACTGGCTAAGAGTTGTACCGCTGGTACCTACGTTGATTTCAGGGTCAAGAGGATAATTCTTCATACCGTTGTACAACAGGCAGAGGTTGTCGGCGGAGAAATAGATGCGTGCTTTCTGGATGAGCGCTTTGCGTGTGATTTCGGCAGGAAGAGTGTAACCGATGGTCAGGTTCTTCAGACGCAGATAAGCGGTATTCATCAGATAACGAGACTGGGGATAGAAGTTGTAGCGGCCGCTGTTGATGCCGGAGAGTTTACCGATACCGTCGCAACCGGGATACAGGCGGGGGAAGTCGTTGCTTTGATCAACAAGGATTTCGCCGGTGAGACGCTGGTTCTCCATATCGATAACCTGCTTGTTGTAGGACATCTGGTTGGTGTAGATAGCGTCCGTGCCGCGAGCGAAAGGCATTACGAATGCGGAGCAAGCCCACATGTCGCGTTTGCCGACACCCTGGAAGAACATATCGATATCGAAGCCTTTCCATGCGCCACCGAGACGGAAGCCGTATTCGTAGCGAGGTTGGGTGTTACCGATAACTTTGAGGTCACCGTGGTTACGTACTGTACCTACGGGAACGCTCTTGTGGTTGGCGTTGGCCAGAGCCTCTTCGTAACCGGCTTGTCCGGGGATGTAGGTCTTGCCGTCGAGTTCGATCATATCGGGGTTACCGAAGTTGATGACGCCGTCACCGTTGAGGTCTTTGAACTTGATATCTCCGACACCGTAGGTGAAGGATCCGGATTCGAGTGCGCTTTGGTCGTACTTGTTGGTACCGTCAGCGTTCATATCGTCTTTGGTGAAGTAGCGGTCTGTTTCGAAACCGTAGATATCACCGTAGTATGTACCGGGGGTGTAGTTGCCCTGAGCGGGAGTCCAGGAGTAGAGCTTACCGGTATCGTTACGCCATTTCTTAACTTTGGTCTTAGCGTCAGCCAAGGTGAAGGTAGCATATACTTGAGCTTCGCCGAAGGAGTGGTTCCAGCCCAGAGAAAGTTCCCAACCTTTGGTTGCAAGTGTACCGCTGTTCTGATAGGGCGAGGATGCGCCGAGCACGGAGGGAAGGTCGACACCGGGAGCAAGCATGTTGCGAGTCTCACGGTTGTACCAGTCAAACGAAGCTGTCAGGCTGTTGTTGAGGAAGCCCAAGTCGATACCAACGTCGGTGGTCACGACTTTTTCCCAAGTAAGGGTGCGGGATACCAGAGTAGGCATAGCTGCATACTGAGTGGTAGAGTTGCCTGCGGTCAGCCAAGAGCTGGAGTAAGGGCCGGAAATAACGGAGAGGAAGCGGTTGCTACCTACAGCCTCGTTACCGATCGAACCGTAGGATGCGCGGATCTTACCGTTGTTCCACCATGCTTTCAGAGGCTGGAAGTATGCTTCTTCGGAGAAGCGATAGCCTGCGGAGAACGAGGGGAAGAATGCCCATTGGTCATCAGCGGGGAATTTGCTCGAACCGTCGTAACGACCGTTGAATTCCAAGAGGTAGATGCCCTTGTAGTCAAAGTTGATACGGCCGAAGAAGCCGGCGGTAGCGCGGTGTGAAATGCTGTTGCTTATCTGATAACCGGTCTTGTCGCTGCCACCGGTGGTGAGGCCTAACCAAGGCTGGTTAACATCGAGAAGTTGGTCACGTTTAGCATACAGATAGTTGTAATCTTCTTGTTCGGCGGTAGCACCTGCCATAACTTTCAGGTTGAAAGCATCAGCGAAAGTATGAGAATATGTACCGTAAACATTCATCGACCACATGTCGTCTTTGGTGTTGGTCTGACGTGCATCCGACCAGCTTTCGGGAACGATGTAGCTCGGGCTCGAGATGTTACCCCAGCTGTTGTAACCGTAAACGGGCATGTAGGGAGTAGTGTTCAGAAGGTCAACTACGCTGTAAGTGAAGTCGCCGTGCAGAGTGAAGCCTTTGAAGAGATCTGCGTCGATGTAACCGGTGATGCGGGTCTGTGTAGCAGTATCCTTGATTTGGCCGGCTTGCTTGCGATAAGCGATATCGTTACGGAAGTCGATGATTTCGCCGTCGTCACCATACAGGTATCCGTAAGGTCCGAAGTACGAACCCCAACGCCACATGTACTGGTAGTCACCACGTACGTTGTAAGTGCCCTTGTAGTCCTTTTCGGAGAAGCTGAAGCGAGCACCTGCGCGCAACCACGAGAAAATTTCGGTGGAAATGTTGGCTGTGGCATTGTAGCGATACATCTTGGCGGGATTGAATTCCATCAGGTCAGACTTGTTGCTGTAACCGAAGGCGAGACGATAGTTGGTCTTGCCGGAGGTGCCTTCGAGGCTGACGTTGTGGTAGTTGCTGGGAGCAGCGTTGTTGAACATGATGCCTGCAACGTCCCAGTCTGCATAATAAATAGCAGATCCGTCGGGATTCATCTTGTAGTCACCGATGCTGGAATCGGAGGTCCAGGGTACCATTTCGCGATAGCCGGCGCGTTTGCCACCGTGCTCTTTTTCCCATTGCTGAGCAAGAGGCATCATCACGAAGGGATCCATACCGAACAGACCAAGTTCACCGTTGGATGCAAGGTTAGCCTCGGTCAGGGCGTAGATCTGATTGTATACCGAAGGATATTCGGGAAGAGTTGTTGCCTGGCTCCATGCAAAGTTGTTGGAGTACTTCACGGAAACGCGGTCCTTGGTAGCGGAGGTCTTGGTGGTGATGAGAATCACACCGAAGGCTGCACGTGTACCGTAAATGGAGGACGAAGCGGCATCCTTAAGTACGGAAATCTCGGCGATATCGTCGGGGTTGAGGAAAGTGATGTCGTCAACCACAACACCGTCGACTACAAGCAGAGGTGAGGATGCACCGCCGTTGGAGAACGTACCGGTACCACGAATTTTCATCGTAGGTGTGGAGTTGATACCACCGTCATTGTTCGTAATGGTCAGGCCGGGGACTGCACCTTGGAGTGCTTTGGAAACGTCCGTGGTCGAACGGCTGTCCATTACCTTGGCAACGTCAACGGTAGCAACTGCACCGGTGAGGTTAGCCTTTTTCTGTGTGCCGTAACCTACGACAACGAGCTGGTCGAGAAGCTCGGTGGTAGGCTCAAGATAAACGCTCATGTCATGCTTGGCTGCTACGTTTACGGTCTTGTAACCAACCGTGCTAACAGTCAGCATCGTCCCGGGTTTCACCTTGATAGTGAAGTGACCAAAGGCATCGGTAGAAACGCCTTGCGTCGAACCCTTAGGCGTAACACTTGCACCAATGACCGGGTCATTGTTTTCATCATAGACTGTACCGCTGAGGGTGACAGCCGCCTGACTTTGCGATTGAGGCTCGGGATTTGCCAATGCGAAAACCTGTCCGCTGAAAGGCAAGCCACAAGTCAACAACAGAGTCACAAAAAGATGTTTTCTCATAAGGTTGTAGTGTTGATTGTTACTTTGATGTCCGCCACCACGCCTTTTTAGGGGCCCGGCAACCGACATCGGGGTTAGGGTAAATAGATTATTTTTGGTGTTTGTTGTTTCTTATTTTAGGTAATTGTTTCGCTGTCTGTTTTTTAGACTAATTAATACTTTTTTTGGTGTTGGACTTAGTGTTTTAACGATTATTTCATCCGCTAAGTTAATCAGATTTTTTAGATTATCAGAAAATATTTGCATAATTTAACACGAAAAATATATTCCGTCCTGTTCACTCGCGGTTACACGGACAAATTTAGTATCTTTTAGCCATACGCGCAAAAAATAATGACTAACTTTGCATAGTATCCGTCGGCGTTTTCACCCCACGGCACGATACACATTATTTAATATATATACATTATACATATATAATATAGGCGTATCAAGCGCCTCAAAACTCATAATCAAGGTCATGAAATTGTCCATCAAATACTTGCGTGTGATATGCGCGCTGCTTGCAGCCCTGCCGCTGCTGATGTCTTTCGCTCCGACGGCCACGGCTCAGTGTGTGCGCGGCCAAAAGTCTTTCGGCGTAGACGCGGGTTATGTCTCGCGCAACAAGTCCGTAGTGGCGGGCTTGCAGTTCCAGTACGGGTTCAGCAGCCACTTCCGCGTTGCACCGGGGGCACGCTGCATATTCCGCAATAATGACCGCGATGCCATACAATTGGATCTGGACACGCATTACCCGTTCAATTTCACGGGCGACCGCGCGGCGCTGTACCCCATCGTCGGCCTTAATTACTCGTGGTGGAACAGCCACAGCCATCCGCAGGACAGTCCCGAGGACGAAGACGTGTCCACACGCAAGCGCAATTTCGGACTCAATGCCGGCGCCGGATTCGAGTTTACGGCATCGCCGACACTGAAGATTCATATCGAGGCTCGATACTCGATGGTCAAAAGCAATTCGTCGGCCCAATTGACCGCCGGCATTGCATACATCTTTTAACGCCGCACACCCAAGCGCACGAACAATATATTTTAGCGCATGAACAACATTATTTTAGGAATCGAATCATCATGCGACGACACCAGCGCCGCCATCATCGGCGATGGCCTGCTGCTGAGCAACGTCATCGCCTCGCAGAGCGTCCATGAGGAATACGGCGGCGTGGTGCCCGAACTGGCATCGCGTGCGCATCAGCAAAACATCGTCCCCGTAGTGGACACGGCCATCAAGCGCGCCGGCATATCCAAGACGGACATCTCGGCCATAGCCTTCACTCGCGGCCCGGGGCTGCTGGGCTCGCTGCTGGTGGGCTCTTCCTTTGCCAAGGGATTGTCCCTGGGGCTGAGACGCCCGATAGTGGACGTCAACCACCTGCACGCGCACGTGCTGTCGCACTTTATACGTCGCAAAAGCGAGGACGAAGTGCCGGAATATCCGTTTCTGTGCCTGCTCATCTCGGGCGGCAATTCGCAGTTGATACTTGTCAAGAATTACAACGATATGGAAATCTTGGGCAAGACCATCGACGACGCCGCCGGCGAGGCTTTTGACAAGTGTGCCAAGGTTATGGGGTTGCCCTACCCCGGCGGTCCGCATATCGATGCTCTGGCCGCGCAGGGCGACGCCAAGCGTTTCCATTTCTCGAAACCGCATATCGCCGGACTGGACTACAGTTTCAGCGGCTTGAAAACCTCGTTTTTGTACACCCTGCGCGACGGCGTACATGCCGACCCGGATTTCATTGAGAAAAACCGCGCAGACTTGGCTGCATCGCTGCAAGCCACGATTATAGACATCCTTCTGGACAAGCTGGACAAGGCCGTACGCCAAACTCGCGTGCGTACCGTGGCCATAGGCGGCGGCGTATCGGCCAATTCGGGCGTACGCGCCGCCGTGGCCGAGTATTGTGCACGCCACGGACTGCGAGCTTTCATCCCCGAACGCGCTTTCACCACCGACAACGCGGCCATGGTGGCCATAGCCGGATATTTCAAGTTCCTGGATCGGGAGTTCTGCGAGTACGACAAAGTTCCCTTTGCCCGTGTATCAGTCTGAAATAATGTGGAATGCCTGAATAATGTGGAATGTCGAATGTGGAATAACTTTTGCCGGGACTTTAAGGACCTTGGGGACTTTAAGGACTTTAAGGACCTTAGAGACCTTAAGGACTTTAAGGTCTTTAAGGACTTTAAGGTCTTTAAGGACTTTAAGGACACTGAGACCTTAAAATATTATCAAAAGAATTTTCAATGAAAGCATACGTCATTGTCATAGGCGACGAGATCCTGTTGGGACGCGTCACCGACACCAATTCGGGCGACATCGCCCGCAGTCTCAACCCCCTGGGCATACCGGTCGTAGAGGTGGAGGTCGTGGGTGACGTCGCCGCCGACATTACAGCCGCGGTACATCGCGCCATGGCTGCCGCCGACATCGTAATCACCACCGGCGGCCTGGGTCCGACTAAGGACGATATCACTAAGGCCGCTCTGATGAGCATCTTCGGCGGCAAACTGAGACACGACCCGGAAGTCACGGCTAATATCCATCGCATATTTGCCGCCAAAGGTCGCAAAATAAATGCGTTGACCGAAAATCAAGCCCTCGTACCCGATACATGCACCGTCATACAGAATATATATGGAACGGCGCCCGTAATGATGTGGGAACGAGACGGTCACGTCCTGGTGGCAATGCCGGGCGTACCCTCGGAGACTCGCGGAATGTTGAGCCATGCAGTGATACCGATGATCGGCGAACGTTTTCACGGCGATAAGACGCTGACGCACAACACGCTCGTCATCACCGGGATTACGGAAAGTGCACTTGCCGAACGGCTTGACGCTTGGGAGAAAGCTCTGCCCGCAGGCTTCCATCTGGCTTATTTGCCGGACGTCCCCGTAATACGACTGCGCCTGGACGGCGTCGGCAGCGATGCCGAGGCTACATACGCAAAAGCAGCAGCACTTATCGCCGAGCTCAAGGAGGAACTCGGCTCGCTCGTCGTCGGCGAGGGCGCAATGTCCATCGCCGAGATGCTCATAGACAAAGTACGCAGTTGCGGATACTCTCTCGGGACGGCCGAAAGCTGCACCGGCGGACGTATCGCATCGGCCATCACTGCCGTGGCCGGGTGCTCGGACATCTTCGCAGGCGGCATAGTGGCCTACGCCAACGAGGTAAAGCACAACGTATTGGGCGTATCACAACAAGTCCTTGACAGCGAAGGCGCCGTCAGCCGCCCTGTGGTCGAAGCTATGGCCGAGGGCGCTGCACAATGCCTCGGATGCTCGTGCGCAGTGGCTACTTCGGGCATCGCCGGTCCGGGCGGCGCCACGCCGGACAAGCCCGTGGGCACGGTATGGATTGCAGCACGTACCCCGTCGGCACACACCTCCGCCCTGCACCATTTCTCGGGCGACCGCGCCACCGTGGCCGCAAGCGCCACCAACGCCGCGATGCTGATGCTGCTCCGGTTGCTCAACGCCGAGCGCTAAACACCTGCAGCAAAAGTATTTCCATCGAAGAAAGGGAAATTTAAGACAAAGCGCCGGTCATCATCGGCGCTAACAACTTGTGGCGCAATCTATTCAGCGCCCACAATCCGATTGTATTGCGGCAGGTCGGCCAAGAAATGATATTCGCCGCTGTCGGGATTGACTTTTACGCAGTAATGCCGTAACCCGTTGGATACGAATAGATAAGGGGTCTTCAGAACAAGATTGTACCGTACGATTTGGTCAAACGTGTTTTGGCTGACCGTCACCGCAGGCGCTTTGTACTCCACGATAGCCACCGGGCGTGCGTAATCGTCATAAATCACTGTGTCACAGCGACGCACCGTCCGATTGAAGCGCAGGCCCACCTCATTGGCCATGCGTATATCCGGGTAGCCGAGCCGGGAGATAAGATAATGCGTAAAGTGCTGACGCACCCACTCTTCGGGCGTCAGCATCACCCAAATGCGGCGTAAATCGTCGTACACCTCGATGGCCCCGTCCCCGCTGCGGCGGCGCAAGGCTATATCGTAAGTCGGCAGGTTTAGCGGCGGAAATTCGCGCAAGTCAAATATGGGTCGTGGTGACATCGAATGAAATATTTGTCCGAAAACGGAATAATGCGTAAATTTACAAAATAATTCCGAGACAGACATTATGGCATCCGCATCTACGACATTTGCCTCGCTGCGCGCCTCGCTCAAAAAGGGCGAGTACGCCCCCGTATACCTGCTTCATGGCGAAGAAGGCTATTTTATCGACGTGCTTACCAAGGACTTTGAGAATATACTCGATGAGGACGAAAAAGTCTTCAACCAGTACATCCTGTACGCGCCGCAGACCGATATGGCCGAAGTCGTGGATATCTGCCGCCGCTATCCGATGATGTCCGACCGCATTGTAGTGATACTCAAGGAAGCACAAAGCGTGCGCGCCGACCTGCTTGACAAATTGGCCAAATACGTATCGCAGCCTTCGCCGTCGACCATTTTGGTGATATGCTCGCGCGGCGCCACGGCCAAGGGCAAGCAGTTGATGGCGGCCATCAAATCGTCCGGCGCCGTAGTCTTCGAATCAAAGAAAATCCCTGAGTACCAAATAGGTACACATATCGCAAATTTCATCAAGGAGCAAGGTCTGAACGTAGACCCCAAGGCTCTGGAAATGCTCAAGGAATACGTCGGCAATGACCTCAGCCGTCTGTACAACGAGATTTCGAAGCTGACGACAATCCTGGGCCCGGGCGCGACGGTGACGCCGCAAGCCATCGAGCGAAATATCGGATACTCGAAGGAATACAATGCTTACGAGCTGGTAGACGCTCTGGCACAAAAGGATGCCTTGCGCGTATTCCGTATCGCAGACTATTTCCGCAGCAACCCCAAATCGACGCCGCTGGTATTGGCCACCGCCGCAATATTCGGATTTTTCTCGGACTTACTGGTGTCGTGGTACACCCCGGACAAGGGCGACCGAGCGCAGATGCAAGCGCTGGGGCTGAAAAGTCCTTACCCGTTGAAGCGCTTTGCCGTAGGGCGCCGCAATTACAATGCCTCGCAGGTCATCGAGGTCATACGTGCGCTACGCCAATTTGACGCGCAAAGCAAGGGCGCCGGGTCGCGCCAAAACGAGCACGCCCTGTTCCACGACCTTATGTACCATATACTTAGCGCAAAGGGATACCTCGGAGTATAGGATAGCGAATTCCTGCGCGGCAACCAAGACACATTTGCGTCCGGCCAAAGATGTATAAGAGGTGTGCCCGAATAGCGAGTTCCGGCACGGGCGCTGTGTCAAAATGGCAATTACGGGAAGGGACACATCATAATGTGTACGCAGTGATATGGCCTACAACCTTTTACGTCCAAGTGTATTTAACGGAAGCGGCGAAAACGCACAGTCATCGGCTGAGAGCCGAGGTTTAGTGTCAAAATCGAACCGCCTTCGTCGAGGGTGGCGTGTATCTGTCCGCCAAGTTCCGTTCCATCAGCGCAATACCATTGCAAGTCGTAGTCGCGGACAAAGGGCGTAGGCATCAGCCGTCCCTTGATGTCCATCGCGTGCCACATATCAGAGGTTTCGTAGCCGCTCAAATAGACGATGATATATCCGTCGCCGTCACGCAACGTTGCAATGCGCAGCGGGGCCAATGCCACCGTCCCCTCGACCCCGATATCGCTATCCATAAATTCCCATAATCCCTCGGTCATATCGGTACTTTCGGCCAAATACCGGGACAATTCGTCGCGAGTCATTGCATATCGACGTGGCACATAGCGATATACAATCGGCGCACGCGCCACCGCAGGCCGCACTCGGCTGTCATGTCGTACGACAATTGCACTGCCTACGGCAAAATCGATGTCCGTACCGGGTTCAATATCAAGCTCTTCGCCGTTGACGGCATATAAGCGCGTACCATACGCATTCTTGGCGATGCGCAACGATACGGGGACGGATGCTTCCTTGACATTTACTTCCCAACGGGCTATCACACTGTCTGTTGCGGCGATATACCCGACTGTGGCCTTGTCTCCGTAAATATTGTCGCGACTGACGTCTATGTCAAGGCGTCGCACGTCGCCCGAAGCAGCATCGCGCCACTCAAGACTCCACGGCGCACGGCAACGCACATGCACGTCCGCAGCCTCGACAGGTGCCACGACCTGCGGACACAACGTATCCGTGACCACGGCCAGTACGGCGAACAAGGCTGATGCAGGCATAAATTATTTGATAATCATTTGACAATATGCGGCTTATAACGCCATTGGCGATTCACCCGAAAAATCGGCCGAACCCGAGCATTATGCCGCGTCGTGACATCATTTTCAGTAAGAGACAGGCGTCAGAAAGCGTTGGATTCGCCATGTATGGCATTAATCACCGTGCGAGCTATAATCTTCATATCCAGGAAGAAATGCCAGTGCTCGATGTACCACACATCGTACTCGACACGCTTCTCCATCTTCCATACTTCGTCCGTAAGACCGCGATAGCCGTTGACCTGGGCCCATCCGGTGATGCCGGGCTTAACCACATGGCGCACCATATACTTGTCTATCAGTTGGGTATAGCTTTCGGTCTGTTTGAGCATATGCGGACGCGGTCCCACGACGGACATATCGCCGAGGAAGACGTTTATAAACTGGGGCAACTCGTCCAAAGATGTTTTGCGCAGGAAATCACCGACTTTGGTCTTGCGCGGGTCATCCTTGGTGGCCTGAGCGGTATCTGCAGCCGCATTGACGCGCATCGTGCGGAATTTCAAGCAATTGAATGTGCGTCCACGGTATCCGGTACGTTTTTGTTTGAAGAACACCGGGCCGGGAGACGACAGCTTGATGGCTATAGCCACCGGAATCAATATGAGGGGGAAAAATATCAGGAATATCGACGAGAATACGATATCAAAGAGGCGTTTGAGGCCGCGGTTGAGCGGATTGCTCAAGGGGTTGCGCAGAAGGCTCAGGACGTTCATTGCGCCGATGCTCTTGCTCTCGAAGTGGCGACGTACATAGCGCGAAATCTGCGGTACGTAATAGAACGACACCACATTATCGTCTGCAATCTTGAGCACACGCGACAGCGCCTGGGCTTTTTCGCCGGACCATGCGAAGTAGATTTCGTCCACATCATGCTCCTTGACATAAGCATCAAGCACGTCCAAAGAGCCGATGTACGGAGCCGGCAGCTCGCCTTCGGGCTTGTCGTCATCTATAAAGCCCATGATGCAAAAACCGTATCCGGCATCACTGTTCATTTCGTGGTACAGACGGTGCGCCGTGGTATTGGTGCCGACTATGACCACTCGCACAAAATTACGTCCCTGGCTACGCATATGCTTGAGCATAAAGCGTGACAGTGTCCATCCCGCCGGCCATGCCACTATCAGGACTCCGTAAAGAAGGCCATACGAAGCGACACCGAGGTTGTGGCCGAAGATTTCCTGCAAGGACAAAAAAGCAAGGCAATGCAGCCCTACGGCACGGAAGGCGCGTACGACCGTGTGGTCCAACAGGATAGTGCGGTAATTGTCGTGTTTCACAAATTGCACCGCCAGCGGCAGCAGACATGCAACGTTGCACAATACCCATCCGCGACATATATCTTCACCATATTGGCTACCCATTGCTATTGTCAGCCAATACAGCAGATTGACCATCAGGATATCCGCCATATTGAACAACGCCGGAATCCATGCGCCATATTTTCTGTATTTTCTTTTTTCAGTTCTTTCAATAAGTGATTTACTTTGCATACTCAATAGGTTTTGTCAATACAACATCTAATCCGTTGTCAAATTTGCTTGGCGTATTTGGTTTCGTACATTGATTGTCCATGGTCGATTGTTGACGGCAACGGATAAGTTACGGCTCTTTAGAGTTATAATATATTTTTCCGGGCAGTACGGCAGGTGTACTGCCCGGAAGTTATGAGATCTGTTATGAAAGTTTGTCGTCTACCAGACGCATACGCTGCTCGATGTCAGCGATTTCGGCTTCGAGGCGGCGCATCTTGCCTTCGATGTCGCGCACCAGCGAGTCGCCGCTCTTGCTCTTGGACGATAGGAATCCGAGGTTATTGGCGTATGTACGCAATTCCTGACGGCGTGCATCCAAGGCACGAGCCATACGCTCGCGTTCGCGTCCCAGGCGGTCTTTGTCGCCTGCCATTTCGGACAGGTTGCTATTGAATTTCTCCATACGTTCGCGGCTCTGACGCAGGTCATACTGGCGACGTACTTCGTCTATGCGCTTGCGGAAAGCATCGTATACCGCATCTTTCTCCTTGAAGGGGACGTGGCCTATGCTCTTCCATTGCTCTTGCAGGTCGGCTATCAGCTTGCGAGCTTCGTCCTTGGGCGTCTCGGCGGTGATTTCGTCAAGTCGTTTGATGAGGTCTCGCTTGGCTTGCAGGTTGGCCAATTCGGTCTGACGTGCGCCCTTGGCCTGTGCCTTTTTGTTTGCGAAGAAGGCGTCGCAAGCTTTCTGGAAACGGGCCCAGACGGTATCGCTCTGTTTCTTGGGTACCGAGCCTATGGTCTTCCATTCTTTCTGCATTTCGACGAGGCGATCGGTGGTCTTGCGCCAGTCGGTGCTGGTGCTCAGGGTCTCGGCTTCTTCGGCCAATGCGGTCTTACGTGCCAGATTGGCAGCCATTTCCTCCTTGATACGGCGGAAGAATGCGGCCTTGGACTCGAAGAATTTGTCGCAAGTGGCGCGGAAACGATTGAAGAGCGTATTGTTGACCTTGCGCGAGGCATATCCGAGTTTCTTCCACTCTTCTTGCGCCTCAAGTATCTGCTTGGTCATATCTTCCCAAGCCGGGAAGGTCTTCAACGACTCGAAATCGAAGGCTTCGATGCGTTCGCACAATGCGGTTTTGCCGGCTTCGTTCTCGGCTTCGCGTGCCTTGCGCTCCTCGAAAAATGCCTGGTAGCGTTTATTGACTACGGCGCAGGCGTCCTTGAATTTGCTCCAAATTTCTTCGCGCAATTCCTTGGCTACGGGACCTATTTCGCGCCATTTGTTGTGAAGTTCCTGTACACGTTTGAAGGCGACGATGATGTCTGCTTCGTCGGCCAGGGCCTCGGCTTCTTTTATCAGCAACTCCTTGGACTCAAGGTTTTTCTTGAAGTCGTAGTCGCGCAGTTCTTTATTGATTTTCAGGTTGTCGCTGTATCTTTCGCGCGCCTCTTGGAAGCGTTTCCATACGGCGGTCTCCTCGGTCGGCGGCACATCGCCTATGGCATTGAAGGCATCCTGTAACTCGCGATATGTCGGGAAGTTACGTCCCACATTGTCCGTATCGTCGGCCAGCGCATTGATTTTTTCGATGATATCGTTTTTGCGTTCGAGGTTGGTCAGACGCACGGCCTCCTGCTGAGCCAAGTACTCGTTTTTCTTGACGCGCACGGCTTCGACAAGCGCCGATACACGGCTTTCGGTGTCGTCTTCGGGCGCGGTAAAGTCCTCGGGGGCATTGCCTTCGGCCGTCCATGCTGCGCGAAGTTCTTCGACGTGCTTGTTGCGTAAGGTGGATGCTTGCAGGCGCAAACGCGACACAACGTCGCGCGAAATCTCGGCGGCGGGTCCGTCGGCAAGTGCTTGCAGGGCCTCGATGACGCCTTCCACTGTATCCGGCAAGGTGTGACGTGTGTGTTCAGGCTCGACGGAAGCCAAGTCTTCGGACTGCGGCTTTTCCGCCTGAGTTTCAGTCGTTTTAACTCCTTGTTCGGCATCGACAGACGATGCGACGGCAGCCGGTTCCTGAGTCTCGGGCGTCGTCGTTTCTTTAATGCCTTCGGAGGTTGATAGGGGTTGGTCTTGGGCTTGAGGAGCCGCGCCAACAGGATCGTCACACTTTTCCATATATTACAATTATAGGTTTTGGGGCAGGTTTGACCCGCGCCCCGATGAGGTTGTGGTTAGTAAATCATACGTGCGTTTGCACACCCCAAAATTAACCATTTTTTTTCTAATACAGATTATTTTAAGCAAAAAAAACGGCTTTTTGAATGTCGAATGACGCGCGGCAAACGCCAAGCATCAGGGCGCCCCCTTTTTTTGAGGAGTTTTTTGCCGGGAGGGAGCTTTTAGGAAATCCGGGGAATTTGAAATTTTTTAGGTGTCTTCGGGGCTTTGAGCCCGGGGTGAGCGGCCGGCGCTATTTCACGGTTGTCCGAAAGTGTCGTCGCGGCGACGGACGTTTAGCATTTTTCGCTTCATTTTTTCCGCCGAAACTACTTCGGGATTTCCGCTTTTTCTGCCCCGCTTTTTTCAAACTTCAACTGCTCTCTGTCACGCGAGCGCGGCCGAGCGTCAGCGAGGCAAAAAACTTCTCTCTATACTCTCTCTCTCTTAAATATTATTTATATTAGGGATATTCAGTTAATGGGCGTGGTGAGAT
>ERZ1026780.143-NODE-143-length-62700-cov-6.114119_pt1 | contig 62700 bp, 51 predicted proteins | sample MGYA00380126_ERZ1026780 | MGnify/ENA primary metagenome ERZ1026780 (study PRJEB33269, sample SAMEA4719762) | human gut metagenome | biome: human-associated habitat; feature: organic feature; material: feces | place: Cameroon | collected 2013-10 ... | reverse complement strand
ATGAAGTTGTTGATGGCATGAGAATCGTACATGTTGTCATTTTCCGCATAGAGCTTCGTCCAGTTGGTGACACACTCCATGCGGAAGTTCGTGCAGCCATTCCACGATAGACCTTCGAGGAGTTTCCTGACGGCAGAAGAAACGCCATTCTTTGTGCATAGGTCGAAACCGAACTTTTGAGCAATGGCCATGATGCCATAGTAGATTGACTTTGCTTCTTGCTCGTTGAAATCTATTCTGTCGGTAAGAGCGAAACTTCTTAGGCTATCTTTGCCATTAGCGACAAGACTATCGAGCACTGATTGTCGTCTGTTTTCTCTTGCTTGCTCTTCACGCTTCGCCTCTTCCGCGAGACGAGTTTTTTCTTCCTTTCGAGCTTTGACCTTTCTTGCAGCCTCGTTGTATTCAGGTTCGTTCCATATTTCATTCCACTTACGAGATAGTCTCTCATAGTCAGACCTAAGTCCCCTTAATTCACTCTCTACTTTGTCTGCACGTGCCGTTTCTGCTTTCTTGGCGGTTCGCAGCCTATACACAGCATCAGCATCAATTAGAGTTAATCGGTATTTGAGCCCATTAACTTCCTCGGTAAGCGTAGTCACTTTAGCATTAAGGTTCTTTATTATTGCATTCTTTTCTGAAATGACAGAGTCCTTCGCTCTCAGCTCTTGCGAAAGACCTTTATTACTATCCCATATTATACGGAAGCGTTGACCTAATGACGTTGCCGTAGGTTCGCAATTCCATTTCAGTCCTGTTGCTTTGATAAAGCTGTTGGTGGCTTCCTTGATACCTGCATTGTACGACTCTTTGAGTCTTGTAGCTTCTTCGTTCTTGTACTTGCCAGGTTGGAATATCTTGGCAAGAAATCCTGATTGTGCGGTTTTCAGTTTTTTTGTGCAGCCTCCTTCTGTTCCGTGACGATGGCTGTTTCGGCTTCAATGTTCGCCTTTAGCTTTTCTGCTTCTGCAATAGCTAGCTTTGCTTGTCGTTCAGCTTCAAGAGTAACCTTGTCCTTGTGTCTGCGTCCACGTCTTTCCTCTGGAGACAGCTCATCGTATGGGATGCCTCGCTGCAAGCCGTACTTGCAGCCCACCTCATTGTAGTATTCAGTATGAAGATCTGACAAATACTTCGACTTGTCTTTGGCTGTTTCACCCCAAACCTTGGCGTATGACACACGCTCAACGAAATCCTTGGTCAGTTCACTTTTGATGTAGTCGACACGCTCTTCTTTTGGTAATGTTTTCCATTCCTTAGTAGAAAGCACTTTATTAGGACTATCCTTGTGTACATACTTGCAGCCGATGCGCCCACGCTTTCTGACTCGCTCCACCGGAACGGTCAACACATGAGCATGAACGCCAGTCTCGTCACAATGCACGTCAAAGCCAATGATGTTCTCTTCTCCCCATAGTCGGCAACAGAAGCGGTATGTGTCTTTTGCCCAGTCGGTGATGGCTGGCATTAGTTTTATATGACTGTTGTCTGCGTAAGGGTCAGAGGTGTCTATCTCTTGATCGCCAAAAGCAAGTTTCTTCATCACTTCATGGTCGCCACCGAAAATAATGTTCACCAAACTATTCGGACTGTTCTTTGCAATCTGATTGGGATGCTTGGCATCCATATAAGGTTTGAATCCAAGTTCGTCATGACGTATCTGTAAACGCTCGTGTAAAGGAACTGGATTGGAGCCAAGGGGCATAATCTTGCATCCTTTGGCGATTTCAAAATTGAGATGCTTGCGAGAGTTGTTGTAGTGGTTATTCTTTTCCGTTTCAGCATTTCTTAATCGGTAACGTTTCTCGTCCCAACCTCTGCGTTCCGCTTCGTTGCCCATCTGCGACGAAAAAGCCTTCTTGTTTGAGCCTACATGGATTGAGGCACGTGGTATGTTGCTATAAGTCATCTTGTACTGTGAGTTGGTAGGTTCCAGTGATGCCACTGGCAGCGTTGTAAAAAGTAGTGGCTCAGCAGGTCTCGGGCGGAGCCTGAGCATAATAGAAGGACTTTTTAAGTGAACAGCGCAAGCAGGTGAATCTAAAAGTCCCTATTATGTTTAGGATTATTTCTGATAATCCGTTGCTGGCTGCTTGCCTTTACTCAGACTCGCTGTTGACCTGCTGAACTGGTGGATATTACTTTCTTAAACTGGAGCCTTTGAAATAAACGACATTCGTAATGGCCCTAAGACGATCAACCACACGCTCACCGTATTTTACTCTTAGTTCATCCACAGTTAGGTTTGTGGTAAGAATCAGTAGTGTGCCCTTTTTCTCAGCCAAATCAACAAGTTCGGCAAATGGCACACGATGCTCACCATATTTAACGTATTCTCCTTCTGTGCCAATATCATCTATACACACGATACGGTTCTTCAATATCTTATCAATAAGATTATTCAAATCAGTTGCATCGTATATGTTCGTAACGAGATTGCAGCTATCGATAATAATTGGAGGAATAATCTTGGTGCAGATGATAGTCTTGCCACGACCTAGATGTCCGATACATAAAAGACCACGACCGTGATTGTTAGTCAGCCAGCTTACTATCTCCTCATATTCGGGCAACCATTGATGAGCGCCAATGAAGAATCTGAGTCCATTTTGCAAGTTGACTTTTGCATCGGATATTCGGATATACACTCTTTCTGGTCTCAGCTGAAAACCGAAATCTTTCAAGCGTTCAGCTGCATGTCTAAAATCTATTATTGCCATAATTTACCACTTTTCTTGATTGTCATACTTGGAGAGTGAGTTGTCTTTCAATGTGACGCCAGTCTCCATTCTTTTACTTACATGACCTTTGAATTGATTAGAATTCGGAATTGGATACAAACCTCGCCATCCTCTACTGATACAGTAATTCACAATAGCGTCAGCCTTTGAAGGATCACCTCCACTCAAAGCCTGCAATTTCTTATAGCAAGCCTCAATAGTAGAAAGTGATTGTTCCCGATGGTATAGTTCACACAAATATCCAGACCATTTATTCAAAGCTGGCAGAAATTGTTCGTCAAAGACCAACATACCTTCTTTCTCTTCTTTGTTCCTCTCTTTCTTTATAGTAATATTATTACTTGTAGTATTAGTAGATAAAGAAGAAATACAGTTGGTATTGTTTTGGTATTGACTTGGTGTTGATTTAGCTGCATTGCGATTATTCTTAGGAGCACCGCCACGATGATGAGTCTCTGGTTTGGAGCATCCGTTACGATATAGCTTCCAACTTTTATCTAATTCTACCTTGGCTTGCAGAAACAGTTCGAATGCTCTACCGTGCAATTCATTCTCAATACCATCAAGGCCATATGCGATGAAAGCCTCAATGAGCGCCAGCTTGTCCTCCACGGGGCACGACTCAATCAGATGATTGAGCGTGCGTGTGAATGGGAATTTCTTACGTACAAACTCCATAACCTACTTATGATTAAATGATGAAGTAAGGTATGCTCTCTCTGCTTCTTCCTGAAGCTGTACCATGCTCTTAACGGGTTTTTGACGAAGCCAACTGTCAAGTTCTTTTCTCTCGAAGAATATCAACTTTCCATGAGGCTTATAATACGGAATCTCATGTGCAGAGGTCATCTTATATAATGTACTCTTAGAAATCCCCGTATACTCGCTGCCCTCCTCTAAGGTCAAGATTTCTTTTAGAGCCAACTGCTTTGACTCTAACTGGCGGATACGTTTTCCCTGTTCGTCACTCTTTTTCTTGAAGAGTGCCAACTGTTCATGCTGCTCCTGGCACTTTGCCTGAATTTCAGCATAGCTTTCAGATAAGTCTATGTATGACATTTTTATCTTTGCATTAATATGTTTATAAATAGGAGCTGGCCAGCATCCGTTACTGATATCGGTGCAAAGATAGACTAAAAGAAAAGGGAGAATAAAAAAGTAAAATAATAGTGGACTAATAATAGATTAAGTCCATTAATAGTCCTCTATTACACGATAAAAGCCTGATTTCCTATTTGTTATGTGTGGCTAAGGTGATAATCAGATTATCGATAGATTTACTACCTACTGGTAAGGTAGTCATAGCTTTGTTCTTAGCTACTTTCAAATCATTGTGATTCACAGGAGCTGATGTGCTTTGCTTCAATAGCTTGTCAGAAAAACAAGCCGTCCAGTCGTGTGACACAAAAGACTTTGCTGCCAACATATTCATCAAATACGCAAAAGCGGTGTTGGCATTCAAAGTAAGCATAGCCTCGTTATCAACAGATGCGCAATAGAAAAGATCTAGTATCTGTTTCTCATTCACGTCCCTATTATTGTACTTCAACAGACCAGTGACCTTACGTCCATTTCCAACTTGCGCAACTGTATTGTTCATCGTAGACGTAATCTCTGTGATAAAGAACGATAAATTCTTATAACAAACTCCTAAAGGATTGGATGGAGAAACAATGCCATCACAAGGATAATTGCTCGTTTCGTTAGGTGAAATGTTCTCTGCAGAGCCAAGTGTTCTCTCTTCAATATCTTTCTTTTGTTCACTGTCTATCAACTGATGGAACACCTGTATGGTCAACTCTCTGCTTGATTCTGCATTGAATAGTTTCGCGACAAGATTCGAATGAGACTCGAGAACAGACACGACTCTATTGTAAGAACGCCAGTTTTCGTCCTTACGGTCTTCCGCATCATATTTGTAGTCTTTTGTGTCAAGATTATGATCATCCTTAAAGCGACTGATAAACGCGCGATAATCCACATCTGTCTTGACTCCCATACGCTTATACTTCAGGAATGCCTGGTTCATGTATAGATACTCACCTTGGCTGTATTGAGGATATTTCTTGGTCCAAAGATGATAAGATAAAAGTATGGTAAGGAGATATATAATTAGAGCGGCTATCCAATAGCCACCTGATATACGCAAAACAAAAAATAATGTAAATACAAACAGCAATAATGCTGAAGAAGCCAAAAATGGCCATGATCGTTTACTAGGTCTGCGGAATATAATAAAGCTCATTTGGTGAAATATTTCAAGCAAAGTTACTATATATTCCCAACATAAACGAACATGACCATATTTTTTTAAGTCCATTTAAACAACTCGTCCATCTTATTTGCAGCACCTACCTGAGCTTCATCCATGATTTTAGCGTAGATTTCTGTTGTCTGAATCTTCAAATGTCCCAACTGCTTTGCTACAACAGCAATGGGAATGCCGCTACTAAGCAACACGGTTGCATTGGAATGGCGGGCGCAATGATAGGTTATCTTTTTCTCTATACCAGCATCCTTTATCCAGAGAGCCAATCGCTCATTGGCATAATCATTCTTGGGAAGACAGAACAGAGGAGTGTTATTGTCAACCGCATGAGGGAGCAGATTCAAAGCAACTTGAGGTACATACACCTTAAGATGCTGCTTGGTCTTCACCATTATAATGAATATACTTACCATTTGCGTCTGTATGAATGTCACTCCTTGTTATCGCCTTTAAGTCACTCCAACGAAGTCCAGTATAGCAACTGAACAAGAAGGAAGGCTTGATGTCATACTTACCATGAGTAAATGGAGTATTAATCAGCATGTTGATCTCTTTATGAGACAGAAACTCTCTTGTGCCTTTCTTTGCAGGAACCTTCTCTTTCGAATTCAATTCGTTCATTGGGTTGTGAGCAATCAACGATTCTCTTACCGCCGTATTCAGCGCGTTGTTGAGAGTTGCAATAAGTCGGTTCTGAGAATTCTGTCCTATAAGTACCTCCTTATGTTTATTCGGGTCTTTTGATCGCTGAAAATTCAGATTCAACGCCTTGTGCTTGAGATAATCAATAAAGAGAAGACACCATTTCTTGTCAATATCTCCAAGCTGGCTATGTGGACGGAATAGTTCTGAATGCTGAGCAAGTGAGTTCATGGATGAATAGGTACTATGACGATTACCTGTTTCCTTCAACGACCGTTCTGCCAATTCCTTTGCATAATCAGACAACAAGACCTTTGTCTTTGGCAATGGTTTGAAGTCTGCTTCCTCACGCTCCAGGTCTGCATTTAGCGTATCGCATACCACTTGCTGTAATCTAAGTTTCTCTTGATTCTCGAGTTTGACTGATTGATCCTTTTCTATGCATAGGATTACTCCAGTTGTTTCGCGCTCTCGCACACGGAATTTTCCACTGCCACTACTGTGATAACGCACCAATGATACATTGCCCGTTTTCAATGGTCTGCCGACGAGGTAAACCTTACGATGCACCTTGCTTGAAGTCAAGGAATAGCCGGCGATGATTTCATCCGCTGTCTTGTACAATTTCTTTTTGGCCATAATCAATATTTTAATGTTATGACGCAAAGTTAAGAACTTCGGATGTGTGGACAACGTGTGGACAAAAGTCGGAAAATAAAAGAAAAATACTCAGAAAATGGAAAGATGCAAAAGTCGCTGTAATCTTCCAAAACCCCGATAAATACTTGGCTTTTAATTGATTTCATTGGATTTTCTTTCTTATTGTTTACCATGAGAAAACCTCAAATCCAGTCAACCCCATTTTTCAATCAGTCAACCTGACGGCATAACGCCTTGTGGCACACTGCACAACCCACGTCCTCCGACAATGGGTTGATAAGCAGATGCAAAGATAGGTAATCTTTTCCAATCGCCAAACATATTTGACATTATTTATATAAAAACCAGTGATTGATAGCCACCAAACGAATGTTTTTTCGTAATTTTGTTGCCTCTGAAATAACAAAAACCTAAATATGAAGCATTTTTTACTTGCCAGCCTGACCGCAATCGCTTTGTTTGCGGCGGTTGTTCCATCCTCAGCCGCCAAGCATTGGATCGACGTTACTGAGTCGACCCTCGTCAACCCAGGCTTCGACGACGGCACTCTCAATGGTTGGACACGCGAAGGAGTCCACGGTGGACGTGGCGTAGCCTGCGGCGCCATGGAGTTTTGGAATGGCACCTTCGACTTCCACCAAACGGCCAAAGGTCTTCCACAGGGCCACTACCGCCTGAGTGTCAGTGCCTACTTCCGTTGCCAAGACAACGAGAACGGTTATCAATCGTACCTTAATGGCACCGAGGACATCACCGGATTTCTTTATGCTGGCAGCCACGAACAGAAGCTCGTAAGCGTCTACTCGTGGTCGTCGACGACAAATTTCGGCAGCGGCACATGGTCGCCCTGGTGGGTGGAGCCCCAAGTGTGGTTTGCCAACTCCATGGAAAGCGGCGCCGAAGCGTTCAAGCGTGGTGCCTACCTAAACGAGATGGAGTTTGACCACGAGGGTGGCGATCTCTCCATTGGCTTGAAAAACAGCAACTTCACATCCAACAACTGGTGCATGTGCGACAACTTCAAGTTGGAGTATTACGGCGAGGTAACGCCCATCAGCCATATCGATCTCACACCCTCAGAGTGCTCACTCATTGTGGGCGAGAGCCAGCAGTTGGCAGTAACCATCGCGCCTTCCGATGCCACCATCAAGAAGTTGGAATGGCTGAGCAGCAACACCGACGTGGCCACGGTCGACGCCAACGGCGTGGTAACGGCTGTGGATGAGGGCGAGGCCACCATCTACGCCCAGGCCACCGACGGATCGGATGTGAGCGGCGAGGCCATCATCACCGTGGAGCGCAATCAGCCCAAGGCCGGATCCCTCGTCATCAATGAGGTGATGGCCTCCAACATCGACGAATTTGTGTCGCCCGCCTTCAACTTCGACGGATGGGTGGAACTCTATAACCCCACCGACAAGGCCGTGGAGCTGAGCGGACTCTACTTCACCGACAACGCCGCCAACCTACGCCAATGGTACACGCCAAGCACGCTTGGCGTGGTCCCCGCTCACGGTTTCAAGACGGTTTGGTTCGACAGCAACAACATCAATACCAACCAGTCGGTATTTAAGCTCAACGTGAGCGGCGGCATCCTCATCATCAGCAACGCCGATGGCGAGGTGGTGGCCGAAGTGAGCTATCCCGAGAGCATGGACCGCGTGAGCTACGCCCGCACCGCCGATGGTGGCGACACATGGGGCATGACCGCCACTCCCACGCCGGGTGCCAGCAACGCCACGGCCGTCTTTTCTGCAGAGCAGCTTGCCGCTCCTGTGGTCGACACCGACTCGCGCCTGTTCACCTTGCCCTTCACGATACATGTGGATATCCCTGCTGGCGCCACCCTTCGTTACACGCTGGATGGCACATTGCCCACGCTCTCAAATGGCGAGACCTCAACCGACGGCTCTTTCGAGGTGAGCCAAACCAGCAGTTACCGCTTCCGCTTGTTTGAAAGCGGCAAGTTGGCAAGCGCCGTCACCACACGCTCCTATATATATAAGGATAAGGACTACGACCTTCCCATCGTCAGTGTGGTGATGGACCCCATCTTCCTTTACGACGACAGCCTTGGCGTTTACGTGCGCGGCACCAACGGCCGACCCGGCAACGGCCAGTCGACAGCTTGCAACTGGAACATGGATTGGGAGCGTCCGGCCAACCTGTCATGGATCACCACCAACAACGAGATGGGCATCAACCAAGATGTCTACTTCGAGATGTGTGGTGGATGGAGCCGCGCCTACACACCCCACTCCTTCAAGTTGAAGGGCAACAAGAAGTTGGGGGGCAACAAGAACCTCAATTATCCGTTCTTTGCAGCGAAGCCTTTCATACGCAACCGCACCCTGCAGATTCGCAATGGTGGCAACGACACCCGTTGCCGTTTCAAAGACCCCGCACTACAAACCATCCTCCAATCGTCGGGCATCGACATCGACGGCCAGAGCTACCAGCCTGTCCATGAGTTTATCAATGGCAAGTATATTGGCGTGCTCAACGTGCGCGAGCCCAACAACAAGCACTATGTTTACGCCAACTACGGTTGGGACGATGAGGAGATCGATCAGTTTGAGATGAGTCCCGACTCGGGCTACGTACAGAAATGTGGCACCGACGAGGCGTTCAACACATGGTATGCGCTCTCGGCCAACGCTGCCGACGAAGCCACCTACGAGGAGATCAAGAAACTCGTCGATATCGACGAATACACCAACTACATGGCCATGGAGTTCTATCTCGGTGGCGCCGATTGGCCTCAAAACAACATCAAGGGGTTCAGACGCAGCGTCGACGGCCGTTTCCGTTTCGTTACGTTCGACCTTGATGGCGCTTTTGGCAGCAACGACCCCTTCAATAACTTCATGGGTAGGCAGACATATACCTTCGACCCACTCTATGGTTGCGAGGTGAACCGCATCACCGCTGAGATCAAACTGGTTACCATCTTCAAAAACATGCTGCAGAATGCCACGTTCAAGAAGCGTGTCATCGACGTTTACAGCCTCATGGGCGGTAGCGTGTTCGAACCCACACGCTGCACGGCCATCATCGATTCGCTCAAGGCGCTTGTCGGTCCACAGATGGCGATCAACAACGAGAGTCCCTACGAAACAGCGGAGATCATCAAGAGCAGCCTTAACAGTCGGCTCTCAACAGCCACCCGGGCGCTCTGCAATTACGCCCCCATGGGCCTCACCGTTGCCGACGCACAAGAGGCTACCCTCAGCAGTTCCACACCGGGCGCCAGCCTGTATGTCAATGGCATAGAGGTTCCCACAGGTCGCTTCAACGGACACCTCTTCGCACCCGTCACCCTGCGGGCAGAGGCGCCAGCGGGCTACACGTTCCGTGGTTGGAAAAGCGTCAACGCCAACTTGAGGTCCATCTTCAAATGGGGAGCCACATGGCACTACTACGACCAGGGCAGTCTCGACGGAACGGCATGGGCCTACACCAGCTACAATCCCACCAGCAACGGGTGGCATAGCGGCTACGCCCCATTGGGATATGGCAAGGATGGCCTGAAGACCACGATCGATTATGGCGACGACAGCCGCAACAAGCGTCCCACCTACTATTTCCGCCGCAACATCTATCTTTCGTCGGCTCCCACAGCGGCCGACGTGTTCAAGCTCGACTACAAGGTCGACGACGGATTCATCGTTTACGTGAATGGTGTGGAGGCCGCCCGCCACAACATGAGCCAGAGCGGCTACAACGCCTATAGCGACACCTACGCCCCGGGCAACCCCGACGCGGGATCGGTGAACCTCAGCGCCGCCCTCTTCAACAAGGGCACCAACGTGATTGCCGTAGAGGTTCACAACAATAGCGCATCGAGCAGCGATATCTACTGGGACGCAACCCTCTACACCACGATCGGCGCCTCGCCCTCAACCAACTACTACGCCACCGAGGCCGAGATAGCGATGCCCGAGGGCAATTTCAGCCTCATTGCCGACTATGAGCCCATCGCCAACGCCTTGGAGGAGGGCTTCACACCCGTGCGCATCAATGAGGTGAGCGCCGCCAACGACGTCTTTGTCAATGAGTATGGCAAGAAGTCCGACTGGGTGGAACTCTACAACACCACCTCCGAGCCCCAGGATGTGGAGGGAATGTTCCTTACCGACAACCTCGACAATATGCAGAAATGCCAGCTCACCAAGGGCGCCTCGATGGCCGCCACGGTCATCCCCGCCCACGGCTACCTCGTGGTATGGTGCGACAAGCGCGACAGCCAGCGCCACCTGCACGCCTCGTTCAAGCTCAACGACGGCGGCGGCGTTGTGGCGCTCTCGGCCGCCGACATGAGTTGGACCGACAGCCTCTCCTACCCCGCCCACGACGGCTACCACTCCGTGGGACGCTACACCGACGGTGGTCGCGACATCTACCTGATGAGCCAGCCCACCATTGGCAAGAAGAATATCCTCACAAGCTACAACACCCATCTCGCCCACCAGACGCCCACTGGCATCCAGACCATCGCCACTACGGCCCCGGCTAAGTTGGCGCTGAGCTACGCCTCTAAGCAGCTCTTTGTGCGCGGCGAGGGCCAGCAGACCACCGTGGAGATCTTTACGCTCCATGGACAGAAAGTGGCCACCGTGGTGGTCAATCTCCATGGCGGCTTCGGCGTGGTGAGCGCCACCTCGCTCCCGGCAGGTTGCTATGTGGCCAAGGCACACGATGAGAGCGGCCACACAGCCGTTTGCAAGTTTGTGAAGTAAGCCATCAGAGGATCGCCCCTATAATCACCAACAGCCCTGGCTCCCGTAAGGAAGTCAGGGCTGTTGCTTTATGCGTTGACAAGAGGGCGCCAACGCCTTCTCCCTCAGCAAACAAAACCTTTTTGGTGGCCGAAACAAACCCAAATAGGCCATTAGAAATCAATCCTTCTCAGTGTTTGAGAAGAACAGGTTGCAACAGGCGCATTGAAAGCATAACGGGCCATGACAAAATGCGAATGGAAGCAAAATGCCGAAAGAAGTGTTAGTAATCTGAAGGACAAAGCATTAGGATGCGTTGCAAGACATAGTTATTAGCTTCGAGTTCAACTATGCTTAAAGGGTGTGCCGGAAGTCGGCTATTACGACTTGCTGACACACCCTTTATGATGCTTTCCCAACGGGCGCAAAACGATATGCGGCTTAGCCCATTGGGAGTATAGGAGAATGGGGGTTAGAAAACCTTTCCAAAGATGATGTTGATGAATGTTTTCACCAAGATCTTGGCGTCGAACCACCAACTGCGGTGCTCCAGGTAGAAAAGATCAAGGTCGAGCCTACGCAGCATCTTCTCCATGGTGTCGGTGTAACCATTGTAGAGAGTGGCGTAGGATGTTACGCCTGGCCTGATCTGATAGAGATAAACGTAGCGCGGGTCATGCTGAACAATTTGGTCAATGTAGTATTTGCGTTCGGGCCGCGGGCCTATGAAGGCCATGTCGCCCTTCATGACATTCCACAGTTGTGGCAGCTCGTCGAGATGGTGGTCGCGAAGGAATCGTCCCACCTTCGTCATGCGGCTGTCCTTTTCGTGGCCGAAGAGCTGTGGACCGTCTTTCTCGGCGTCGATGCGCATGCTTCGGAACTTATAGATGGTGAACGGACGGCCAAACCGGCCAATGCGCTCCTGCTTGAAGATGGCAGGACCGCCATCCTCGCGCTTCACCAGGATATAGCAAATGAGAAACAGGGGCGAGAACACAATGATGCTTGCCAGGGCCACCAAGAAATCGACGATTCGCTTGGTGACACGCTCCACCTCATTCATACCATCGGGTATGAACCGTGGATTGTTCACGTCATCGTTCCACTTGATGTATGGGGGTATGTGCCTTTCTTGTTGTGACTTCATATACCCCTATAACGTAGAGACGTCATTTTTATTTTGTAATTCTTAATAATTATTATATTTTCCTTTTCCTGTAAGCATTAATAGCGTAGTGGAGATAGCAGTAAGCCGACTTGATAAGCGAGAGCTTCTCTGTCTTCCTGTAGATATTCCACTGCCACGACAATAGATTTAGCTTATTAGAAGAAACGGAGGAGTTCATCACTCTGTAAAGCCCGTGGATGGTATTGGTGTTTTGACCGACAAATCCCTTTTTAAGGATAGAGAGCCACATAGCGTAGTCTTCATGATGAACGTCTGGGATAGCAATGGTTCCCACTTTTGCCCTGTCATATACCCCTGTCAGATTACCTATGACATTCCCGTAAAGCATATGTGCATAGTCTATATGTTTAGGGGCTATTACGACCCTGTTGGTGCGTTGCCCATCTTCGGAAATCTTTTCGTAGTTGGAGTAGACGATGGCCACTTGGGGATTGTCGAAGAGTGGAATTTGCTCCTCCAACTTATTGGGCAACCAGCAATCGTCGCTATCCAGGAAGGCGATGAACTGCCCTTGAGCATGCTGCACCCCCATGCTTCTGGGCGCTGAAGGCATTTTGAGATGCCTTGTGTTGAAGAGAAGGTGGACTCGCGGGTCGTTTTTAGCAAATTGTTTGACGATGTCGACGGAGTTATCGGTCGACAAGTCGTCGACAACCAATAGTTCCCAGTTATCATAGGTTTGGTTGATAACAGACGTTATCGCTTCGCCAACATATTTGGCAGAGTTATGCATGGGCATGATAATGGAGACGAGAGGCTTGTGCATATGCATTTTGAGTGTAGTCGTTTGTGGCAAGCAAGAATGACGTTTGAAGCTATAGCTAATGTTATGGGGTCAATACACGTCTTTTGCGAATATGCCTTTTATAGCTCCCAGCATACGGGTTATATAGAATATAGCATTGAATTGCGTGGGCGCGGTTAAATATGTCATGGTATACTTCCCCAACATCCTAAGGGCATGGCGCAGCCGCTTTTTAGAGGACAATTGGGCAGCACTGCCTAGCCTTACCCGGCGATAGTAGACTGCATCTTTGGGGGCGCATATGATATGGCCGAATCGTCTAGATATGTCAAACATGAAAAGGGCATCCTCTGAATTTTTCAAAGAAGTATCGAACCGACTGTTGGCAATCATGCTTAAAGGAATTAATTTCACCCAAGCGCCACAATAGATGCTTCTTACCGCATAAGCAGGCATAAGCCCCTTGCCGCAGTTTCTTTCGTATTCATCAGTTAGCCGATACGGCAATGTCTCCTTCGTCTTGTCATCAAATGCTATTGACTTGGCCATCACGATACGGTCGGGGGCTGCACATGCCGCGAGGCTCTTAAGATAGAAGGGAGACATATAGTCGTCATCGTCTATGAACGTTATGTAATCCGCCTGAGCATTTTCAAGCGCCAGGTTGCGCGCTACACTCACACCCGCCTTCTCGCTGTACAGAAAACGAATAGAGAGGGCGGGATGGCTCGTTATGTATTGCTGTATTGCTGTATAATAGGGCTCCTTGGGACCGTTCAGGACGAGCAACACCTCATAAGTATAGCCTCCCGTTGCTTGGCGGCATACAGAATCCAAACACTCCCAAAGGTAGGATTGTGGCTTGTAGGTGGGTATGATGATGTTGATGTGCATGAGATTGTGGTCTGCTTGTTTATAAGCTTATCGCATATATTGGCAAAAGTACAAAAAAAAATGCAGTCAACAAATTTATATGGAGCATAAAGAACATTATGTAGACAGAAATGCTTATCTTTGCTCACGAAAAAGCATTTGACAATGAAAAATCTGATGAATTTAACAATAACCATAATGGTATTGTTGTTTACTTCCGACTCGATAAACCTATCAGCAAAGACGAAGGTGAAAGACGGATATAAATTGGTGTTTCGAGAGGAGTTTAAAGGCAGAGCCCAAACTATGAATGCAAAGCATTGGGGCGTTCCGAAGCGACAAAACTACATGTGGGCACGGCAGATTTCTAATTCTCCCAGTGTCTACGCCATCACAAAGGGAAAACTTATTTGTAAGGCCATACCCAACACCGTGAACCCCAACGATACAGCAGAGATGTTGACAAGTGCTTTTTCCACAAAGGATAAGTTCGAGTTCAAATACGGCAAGGTGGAAGTAAGATTAAGAACCTCAAACGTTGAGGGCAACTTCCCAGCCGTGTGGCTCTTACCCGCCGAGCAAAAAGGAGTTCCTTTCAGATATGGTGAGATCGACATCTTCGAAACATTCGGAAATGACGGTAAGGCCCATCAGACCGTTCACAACCATCGCACGTTTGCGTTAGGCCGGAAGGAGAAGAACGCCTTTCCGCATACCTTGGATGTAACCCAATGGCACGTCTATGGTGTGGAATGGACGCCCACCTACCTTCTGTTTACGATAGATGGCAAGACAACAGGCTATTACGAGAAGTCGAAAGACGCCAAGATACTGGCTGAGGGCCAATGGACTTTCGACAGACCTTATTATATAGTGGTCAATCAGAGCACGGGCCAAAAAGGTTGGCATGAGCCCGATGTGAATCACGTGTATGCTACTGAGGTGGATTGGATAAGGGTTTACCAGCGGAAATAGTGCTCCGCTGGCGTAGTCCTTATTTCTTTTTGGTGGCGTATTCGATTGGGATACCCCCCAGTTCGGAAGCGATGTGCGAATAGGAGGAATACAAGCTTCCTATGATCTTTTTCGTCTTGCTGAGACAGTATAGGTCGTTTACGGCAAACTCCATTCCCTCCAGACTGTCGCGCTCTGATTTTTCGAACTGTGTGATGATGCGCTGAGGGAATCTTCTTATCATCTCATGCTTAACAGCGTCATCGTCTGTTGCGATATAGAACTTTACGTTTGAGTCTTTTGCTATTTCGTTCTCCATACGCATATAGAAATCCTCTAAGGGTGACAGTCTTATGGATTCTTTGTTGTCTGTCCTTCTTATATGCACACCTATCGTGTTTTCAGAGAAGAGGGCAAACACCTTGTCAATGTCTCTTCTAATTTTGTCACATGGGACAAACGTGTCTTTCATGTTGTACCCTTTGCACATAGTGCTTCCCGAAACGAGCAGCAGATTTCGGGGTGGTTTCTTTCCAATGACTTGATAGACATTCTTATCCTTCTCATCGTACAGGTTGTAGTTATAAAGTATCTTTGTCGAAACGAGTTTCAGGAGGGGCAACCTGAGTAAATACTCTTTTCTGAATTCAATATTATACAACCAAGTTTTATTGGTTGTGACATGTATGGACGGGCTATCTATCGGGAGGAATAGTTGCTCAAAATTGGCATTAAGGCCTTTTCGTTCATTCCACAATATTTCCAGAGAGGCCTGGTAATGTTGTGCGATGGCGATGGCCGAGGCGATGGCTCGCATTCTATTGCCCAATCCGCCAGTGGGTACTAACTTGATTATCATGTGACTGCTTTTCATTGAATAGTATTCTTTATGGCTTCGAGCCATCCATGTCCAAATTCCAGATCAGGCTCCACATAATTGCCTTCTCCCCATTCATTCCATGATTTGAGGATCATGACCCTATGCTCTGGATCTTTCTTCTCTATGTAAGTCAATGCGTCTTTGATATGTTCTTCAAATGCTTTTGGCGTGGCATGGACATAGATGCCATCAAGCGTTGCCGCCCTTGGACTACGATCCCATTGTGGCACAATGGTAGGATACACGTTTTCCCATTTGGTTTCAGGTGGAAAGAAGCCTTTTACAGTGCGGGAATAATCAAAGAACTGTCCGATAGGTAATCCGGCTTTGCGGAGAATGGTCTTGCATAGATTGAGCATTCTTCCCTCACTGAGCATTTCACCACGTCGCATGCCTATGCAGTTTACGGCGTCAAACCCCATGTCGAGAACCGTTTGAAACAGGTCTTGACTGCTCTCCACGTTTGGAAGGACTCTTGATTTAGTTCCGTCTGGATTGAGTTTGAAGGTCAAAGTGGCGTCGCACATACTTACTATGTGCAATCCGGGCAATCCATTTTCTTGCGCCAACTTTCTCCACGTGACAATCCACTCCTTCACCCTCGTGTGTTCCCAGGGATTGTACAAGAAGAAAACAGGTTTCCCGTCTATTGTGATGTAACGTTTATCGCGAAAGGCGGGAAGTACGTTCATGAAGTGATTATAATCATCGTCATACCCTGGATAGGTCTGTTCAATCAGCATGGAATTGCTTTGCATATTCGACTTGCGGTTCCATGTTTTGTTAGACCAAGAGTGGTTGGCCCAGCACAAGCAGAATGGGAAGTCGGGCTTGCCACTTGCCAGCACCTCGTTGAACGGTCGCTCAAGGAGTTGTTTGCCACCAAACCAATAATGGTAATAGCAGAATCCCTCAATGCCGGCCTCGTGTGCTAGGTCAGCCTGCTGCTGACGCACCTCAGGCAACCTCAGATCGTAGAATCCCAAATCTGCAGGAATCTTAGGTTGCACATGCCCTTTGAAAAGAGGTTTGGCCTTGGCCACATTGGTCCATTCTGTAAATCCAGGTCCCCACCATCGGTTGTTTTCAGGTATGGGATGAAATTGGGGAAGATATAATGCTATAACCCTTGCTTTCATTGCTTTCAGGTGATTGTTTCTTTATTCTATAATCTTAATGACTCTGGCGGGATTACCTCCTACCAAGGCGTTGGCTGGCACATCTTTCGTTACCACCGCGTTAGCGCCTATAATGCTTCCTTTTCCTATCCTCACGTTAGGAAGGATGCACACCATCTCGCCAATCCAAACGTTGTCTTCAATTACGACGGGACCTTTGCTATACATAGGACGCATGTTGGCAGGCATACTGAGCTCTGATTTCTCCGCCTTGCCATGCGAATTGTCGCAGATAAACACTTTCCGCCCTATTCTCACGCCGTTTCCTATTGTTATGGAGTTGATACATGTGAGATGACCGTTATCGCCAAAACTACAGTTGTTTCCAACAACAACTGATGGCGTAAACATTTGCTGCTGGTAACTGTCGTACACTTCCCACACCACATCTCTTCCGCAATACATATCAGATCCGATGGCGATATGCTTGGCGCCTTTCAGGAGCGAGAAGCCTTGGAAGAGGCAATTCCGGCCACACGTTTTGAACTCGTGCATAATCCAACGCGAGTAGAACACATCCTTGGCTTTGGAAATCCTATCCATCAAGGAATACCCGATCAGCAAATGTGTGATGTCGGCTAACAATTGTATAATTATCTTCATATTGTGCTTTAATTTCCGCCAGCCGTCTTCCATAGAAGGGCGAACTGTATAAACTGTAATTCGTAATTGAGGTAGAACAACGCTATGGTCTGCGAACAGAGTATGCCCGCCCATCGTGGTCGAAGGGTATACATCACATCTGCAATCAGCATGATGCTCACAATACGGAACAGGTGACTCACACGCGCTCCCAAGTCGGGAATGAACCCGAGCATGGTGTACGATATGAGTCCAATGGCATATAAGCGCATGAGGTATGGGAAATACTTGTCTTCTTCCGTTACCACCCTCGACATCACCATCAGGTATAGGAACACCAGTACCGAAGCCACATGGAATACGCCAAAGCCATTGATGGTGCTTTGCGACGTTCCTATATCGGCGGCCTTCTGATAGATGGCCATCTTGTCGCCCACATAGGGTATATATTGCAGGATGTCCATGATGTTTCCACCCTTGGCGCTGAGCAACAGGGCTCCCACGACCATGATCGTCCAGATGCTTCCTGTGATGAGCGTGAAAGGTTTGTTTCTTAAGAACAAGAAAGGCAGCAACAGTATGCCCGATATATGGAAACACGATCCTATGACGACTAATAGCAGCGCCATCCATCTCCGGTCGTCGCATATTGCCTTGATGGCGAGCAACAAAAAAGCCGTCATGGCTCCTGTGCGTATCTGCATCATATCTTGAACCACATAGTAATAAGAGAGATAGGCCACCAGCAGCAGGAAGAAGTGGTTGCTATTGAATTTGGTGAGTGCATACATCTTGAGGGTCACACCAATGATGGCGTAAAAGAGGAACAAGATATGCGCATCGTCTGTGAAGAAATTTAATATGGCAGATATGATGATGAAAGTGAATTCTACACTTTCTTGGGTCTTGTCAGAATAGTAGTTCCTAAAGGAATTGGCATAATTCTCGGAGTCGGGGTCCAACCCGATCTCTTTCAGTCCACACATAAGTATCAGACATACCCCGAAAAGGATGAAAACCTGATAAAGGTATTTTTTCGGTAGCAAATCTTCTATATATGCCATCAGACATGAGCAGAAAAAGAAAAATAAGATAAGGTATGCCATTCTTTATTTTCCTATTTTTGATTTTACAACGTTTATGAGTCCTTTTCTCTCAGCTGCGGTTATGCCAAGCCAAAAGAACGCCGAGAACAATATCATTGGGACGCTTACCATCTCTGCTGCCAGGCGAATATACGCGTGCGCAATGGCCTGGTGGGTGAGGTATGCCACCAGCAGAGCAAGTGCCACGATGAGGCATCCTGAAGCCACTATTTCCGTAAGATATCGTTTTACGGAGAATACAGGCATTTTTCTTTTCAGGCACACCACCCTCACAATATGCGACACTGCGCAACACATGATGATGTTCACAAACAGGCAACACGAAGGTGCTCCATTTGCAAACATAACGATATTTATCGGCAGGCTCAGCAGCATCATGGTTTCCACGAAAAGGAAATAAGCCTTGATGTCACCCGTCGACTGCATGATGGTTGTTATCGGGTTGTGCATCACTTGACAAATGGTGTAAACAATGAACAGCCTGCAATAAACCACCATATCCTCTGTGTAGGAGCCAAGCCAAAGCGACAATACGGTTCTCATCTCTGCTATTATAGGAATGGAAACGGCTGTAAGCAAGTATAGCATAAGTTTATTGTTCAGATAGAACAGCCTTCCCAACTCTGTTGTGTTACCTTCCGCATACACCTTCACCATAGCCGGCTTAAACGACAGCACGATGCTATTGGCCAACGAGTTGAAGGCGTTGTAGAGGTTATTGGCCACGGCGAACGCGGCGTTGGCCAATGGGCCGAAAAAAAAGTTGAGCACCATGACGCTTCCTTGTATCATGGTCGTTCCTGCCAATGCGCCATATAGCGTCCAACCAGAGAACGAGAGCACTTGGACGTAAAGCGTCTTTTGTGTAACGAGATGATATTCGCATTCCGCATATTTCCTTTTGGCAATCATGCCGTAGGCTACAAGCATTATCAATGATATCAGGAGCAAGGCTCCCGAATACCACAACAAGGCCGAATGAGTTACCAACAACAACATCAGCGCAGCAGCGAATTTCAAGGCACAGTCGAGGCACGAGAGGAAAGCGTAGATCCTCATATCCTCATGCGAGAAGATCAGTGCTGTGAAGGGCACAAGCCAAATCGTGAAGATAAAGGAAACGATAGCGGCTTGGTAGACCCAGATGGCCATGTCTGCCTTGTCTGCAGGAATGTTAAGGTAGTTGTTGATATACCACAATCCCACAATCTCCATCACCAGAAGTATAAGGATAGATAGTGCCATTATGATGTTGCAACTGATGGAGAAGAGCGATTTCAGCGTTTCCTCGTCTTTTCGCCCCAAGGAGTAGGAATAGAACCGTTGGAGCGACGACGATACAACGGGAATGAGGAACGTGCCCATCAGCACCACTCCCATGATGGCGTAGAATATGCCGTAGTCGACAACGCCCAGTCCCTTGAACACAAAGCGAACTGAGTAGATGTTGACGATCGTCACAAAGATCATACGTAAGAACAAGGCCAACGAGTTTGAGATAATACGCCGTGTATTACCCTGATTATCGCTGAAAGCAATATTTTCCCTTGTTGCTGACATTTGTGTTTGCAATTGTTAGTCTCTTAATATGAGGTCTTTCAAAGAGTAGATGGTTATCATGATAGTGGCCAGCACCAACATTCCCAACACGAACACCATGCGCTTGGGCTTGGTAGGCCTGATGGGGCGCGCCGCACCTTTCACCACGGTGAAGGCGGGCGTGCGCTCCTGCACCTTCGCCTTAGCTGCCTGATATTGTGTCATCATGGTGCTATAGGTGTTGTATCGCAGCTGCATGTCGTTTTCCATATCTTCTTGCTTGGAGCGCAGGCTGGCCAGTTGCACATCGGTGTTGGCGTCGGCGTACGATCCGTAGCGTTGTCGCGACTTTTCATATTCGCGCTTGGCCTCTGTGACCAGGCGCTTGTAGTATTGCTCGTCCACGCGCGCCTTGCTAGTACGGTAATTTGTGATAAACACTTGTAGGCGTTCCTTGACCGAGTCGGCAAGGGTCTTGCAAACCATTGGGTCTTGCGCCTCAGTGGAAATGGTGATGACAGCCGTCTTCTTATCTACGTTGATGACTACGTCATTTCTGACAGCGTTGGCCACACCGTCTTGTACTTTAGAGAGCATATAGGGATTGTTCTCCGTTTTCCCTTTGCTTGTTGCATCCTTGCTAGCAAACAACGCTTTGATGGAGTTTGTTGCTTTTGTCCAAAAGGGATAGGCTTGGTGCTTGGTGAGATAATCGTAATAGCTACACTGGGTGGCTCCATCGGCCGTTGTCACCTTGATGTCAAACAAGCTCACCACAAAGCCGTTATCTTCCATGAGGTCGGGGTACAGCATAGGGTTGATGGCGTCTGTGGTCTCCATGTTTCCCAGATCAAAACCAAACGATGAGGCTAGCGAACCGATGGTACCACCCAAGTTCGAACTGTTATTGATTTCTGGTGCCAGACTAAGGCTTGAATTGTACGTGCGTGGTATGCTCAGGATGTAGACGCACGACAGTACGAATACAACGGGCAAAATGACAAAGTATAGTTTCTTCTTAGCCTTTATCTTGTCGAGTATCAGCCGAAGGTCAATGACCATCGGCTTATTGTTCTTGTTTTCTTCCATTATTATCTTCTTGTTTTCTAGCCTTGTTCTTACTTGCTCATATTGGCTATAGTTGCGATCATGGCGGCAATCGATGCGATGCCGGTACCCATGCTCATGGTCTCGGCCACGCTCATCTTGCGGCTGATGCGACTGGGCACCACAATCTCGCAGCCGGCCTCGATTTTGGCCCCTTGCGAGAGTTTGCCCACCATGCCGTTCATGTAGATTACGTAGGCGCCGCTCTTGCGTGCGTTCTGTGCGAATCCGCCAGCGGCGTTGATGTAATACTTGGCGCTCTTTCCGCGCTCGTAGGCCACAGTGTTGGGGTACATCACCGCGCCGTTCACCTTCACGGTAGCCGTGTATTGCGGGAGGATGAGGCGGTCGCCCTCGCGCAGCACGATATTGGCGTCGCTATTGGGGTTGGCCAAGGCTCGGTCGAGCTCAATACCCACGGGGAAGGTGTTGGGCACCTGGAATTTCTTCAGCTGCGTGCTGTTCGACTGCTGCGCCACCTGCTGCACACTTCCGCCGTTGTTGCTGCTGGCAGCCAGTTCGAGGAGCTGCTGCTGCAACTGCTCTTGTTGCATTTTGAAGGCAGCCTCCATGCGGGCGCGTTCAGCCTCGTTGGGTCGGCGCTCCAGTCGGGCGCCCTTCACGTAAGCCATGTCGGTTATGCCACCAGCCGCCTTCAGCAGGTCGGTGAGTCGCATGTTGCGCTTGCTGAGCGTATAGGTGCCAGCAAACATCACCTCTCCATCGACCGTCACGCTCTGCTGCTTCGAGTAGGCAGGGCTCTTGCGCACATACACCTCGTCGTAAGGCATGAGCGTAAAGCCAGGCTCGCCATCGATCACGAAGCCATCCTTCAGCGCAAACGAGTAGTTCTTGGCAATAATACTATCTGTGGTCAGGGCCTTGGGGTTGCTCACGCGGCGCGCCACATCCACCTTCACCGTCGAAGCCGTCTCAAGCAGTCCACCGGCTTGGAGCACAAAGTCCTCCAGCGTCTCGTTGTCGGCATATTTGTAAACGCCAGGGTATTGCACTTCGCCCTGGATGGTGATGGTGCGGTCCGAAAGCGTCTCTGTCTTGCTGGGTATGAAGAGCACATCGTTCTCCTGCAACGGCAGGTCGGCCACACGCCCGTCCATAATGCCGGCCACATCAACGCTCACCACCTTCAGTGTGCGATCGGGATTCATGCGGTGCATCACGGCGCGTGCTGTGAACGCCTCCTCGGTGAGACCCTCAGCGTGCTCTATGAGCGTGCGCACGCTATTGACGCTCTCACCCATTTGGTACATGCCGGGGCGGAACACCGCACCTTTGATCTCCACGGTATTCTCGTAGCGAGGCAATATGGAGTCGACGCTCACGCTATCACCGTCGGCTATGCGGAAACTGCTCATGTCGAACTCATCGACGTTGAACACCGCATACTCGCGACCGGTCTTGCGGTTCACGCGCACGCTCTTCGTGTAGGCGTCGCCAGCAAACCCGCCCGCATATTTCAGGAGGCTCTCAAGGCTCTCGCTCTTCTTCATCTCGTAGAACATGGGGCGCTTCACCTTACCCACGATGTTCACCAGGCAGTCGTAGGCGCCCACCGAGATCACATCACCGTCGTGCAACCTCACGTTGCCCGTCATCTTGCCGTTGAGGATGTAGTCGTAGATGTCGCACACGCTGATGAGGCGATTGTTGCGATAGATGTGTATGTTGCGCAGCGTTCCCAGATCGCTCGTGCCGCCCGCCATGTAGAGGGCGTGAAACACGGTTGCGAAGGCCGAGAGCGTGTAGGTGCCCGGCGCCTTCACCTCACCCATGATATTCACGGTGATGGTTCGCGTCTGTCCGAGCGACAGGTTGATGCGACTGCTGCGATAGCGTGCGCCGAGCGTGTTGCGTATGCGGTTCTTGGCCTGGCTTACAGTCAGTCCGCTCACGTCGATGGGTCCGAAGCCTTCGATCACGATCTGGCCATCGGGCGTCACGGTGCAGTTGAATGTCTTTTGCGAGGCGCCGTACACATCCACCGACACGGCATCGCCTGGCCCGAGCACATAGCTCTGCGGTGTGGCGATGTTCATCGAGGGTTCGAAGGTCAGGTCCTTATTATTAAATATGTCGCGCCCAAACACGCGCTTCTTGCCTTTCTCTTGCTGCTCCAGCAGTTGGTTGAGCCATGCTATGGAGTCTTGGTGCGTCATGTTGCCCAGCTCGGCCTGCATCAGCATGAAGTCCTGGTCATACTCGTTATATTCGTTCTGCCATTTGTTTATGCCCTGTATGCGCTGCGTGGTGTTGGCCTCACGCTCTATGTTCTCCTCGTGGGTGCGCTGGCGCAGTTCGTCGCGCTTCTTGCCGTTGTTGGTGCGCATGCGGCTATCGCCCTCGTCGGCCTTAGCCATACCGAGGCCCGCCTGCTTGGCCTGTCGCTGGTATTTGCGTTTCACACGCCTAATCTGGTTAATGTCCACACCGCTCTGCACCAGCTTCACTACGATCTGCTCGTCTGATGTGCCTTTCTCCATTTCGCGCTGCACCATCTCAGCCACTTGGCTGTCGGTCATGCTGCTTTGCGCCCTCATGCCTACGGGGCACAGAGCCACGATGAATATGAAAATGATGAGTTTCTTCATCCTTCTGATTTGATTACTCGTTTGTTTGAATGGTTACACCTATATTATTATAGTAACTCCTTTTTCCCCGTTTTATTGTGAACGGAGACCCTGCAAAGTTACAATAAAAATAAGATACGACAAAACAAATGGCGACGTAACTCGACTGCACTCGCAAAAGCGTATGGAGGAGCACTGCGAGAGAGGGGATGCCAACAATTCGCAACAATCTTTCTGAAGGCTTTTTGATACGAAAACCGAAAAAGCACAAAAAGTGGAAAATAAATGCAAAGAAAGTATAATAAACCCGCACTGGCATACGTTATCATCATAACTAATACGAACAAACAACTATGATGACCAACCCCTCCACCGAATATCCGCAAACGATATCGCTGCTTAGCGAAGAAGACTATGTAGAGGACGGCATGACCGAAGCCGGACGCGACTTGAAACGCTGCGCCGACTTCTTCGTTGCGCTCTTCTGCCTCATTGTCTTCGCCCCACTCTTCCTCATCTGCTACATTGCGGTGAGGCGCGAGGATGATGGGCCGGCCATCTACAAGCAGGAGCGCATTGGGCGCTACGGGCTTCCCTTCTATATCTATAAGTTTCGCAGCATGAAGCTGAACGCCGAGAACGATGGGCCGCAGCTCACCGCCAGCGAGGACGACAACCGCCTGACAAAGGTGGGACGCTTCCTCCGCAGCCATCACCTCGACGAGCTGCCTCAGCTCTACAACGTGCTCATCGGCGACATGGCTTTCATCGGCCCACGCCCCGAGCGCAAATTCTACATCGACCAAATCATGCAACGCGACCCACGCTACCAGAACCTCTACCAGATTCGCCCGGGCGTGACATCCTACGCCACGCTCTACAATGGCTACTGCGACACCATCGAGAAGATGCTCCGACGTCTCGACCTCGATCTCTATTACCTGAAGCATCGCAGTTGGTGGTTCGACGCCAAGATTCTCTTCATGACCTTCATCAACATCGTAAAGGGCAAGAAGTTCTAAGCCCCCAATAATGATAAAAGACAAGAGGGTGTGTCAAAACAAAAATGACCTCTCTGAAAAATTACAGATTGTAGCCAGTAAATATAAAAGAGCCATATCAACTCTGTTTTGGAGTAATGATATGGCTCTTTTTGTTGTTGAATAAAGTGGTCAAATTTTAGATTGAAAGTTTCTTTCTCAAAAAAATAGTTTTGACACAGCCTCTTGTCTTTTATCATTTGACATAAAAACATACGTTGTGTCCTATCTTTTAGTGCCATTTATGGCCGTCATAGTGATACTCATTTCCGTCATCACCGTGAAATGAACTTCCACCATCATAGCCATGTCCTGTTATGTCGCCCACACCATCAACATGTATAGTTGGAGTTTTTGCCGTGGGGATAAGACCTATGAAGAAAAAAAATGTAAGAAAAGGATGGTTCTCCATGAACGCTCCTATAGCCACACATCCGCTACAGAACCAAAAGACACCGAGTATAGCAAATAATATTGCCGATATGGGGTTCCTAAAGATGTAGAAAATGTTCTTCATGAGCCCAATACCTACACCGAACAATATTCCGATCATGGCAAAAGCCGCTATAGCACCAACTATGCCGAGAAGCAATCCCATCTTATTGAAATCGCAAAACCAAAAGGGGTCACATGCATTATTCATATACACATCTATTGCCAAAGGTGACAATATGCCCACAGGAACAGCCACAATAGTCCCCCACTCATCTAAAAGCTGTATTGCAAGATAAGTAAAAAACAGAGCTAGACCTACATACACAATCATCATAAACCAGTTCTGGTCGGTAAATCTCCAGAATGATGAATACATAAAAGAAGTTGCAGCTAGTAGTTGTTGCATAATTTATTAATTTAGCCTGTTGGTGAAATTAAAAATAGATATCATGAGAACTGAAATCTGTGCCCTCTCAGAACTTGCGGAAGTGCAGGCGGATGACCTTGCCGCGCAGCACCATGCGGTTGCCCGTGAGGCGCTCCACGAAGAAGTGTTCGGCCAACTCATTGACTCCCAAAGGGCGCAACACGTCGACGTTGGTGAGCAACGTGTCGTTCACATCGCGATTGTTCACCCTTCCATCGGAGAGCAACAGCGAGTCGGCCCGGTGCTCAAAGCGGAACATGTAACCGTAGGAAGGTGCCTGATGCGTATCGAGCATGGTGAGGAACTTGCCCTGCACACCCCAAAACACCTTACTGCTGGTCATATCGACCTGCACGCCGTTGGCCAACGTATCCACTTGCGACAGTTGCCAATAGCCATCGAGGTCACCATTGTCTGAGGTCTCTATGAAGTCGCCACACGAGGTTGCAGCCATGGTCATCGCCAGGCAGGTGGCAAGAAAGAGAAAGGTCTTTTTCATAAGTTGAATACTCCTGATTTGGAAACAGTCAGTTGGAAACCGGCGTTGGAGCCGAGAATGTGGCCAAAATCCATGCCATAGCCGCCACGCACCTGCCAGCCCTTGGGCAACTGGTAGCCAGCCTCAACGAGGAAGCTCACGTTGTGGTGCTTCTTGGTGTAAGGCGTCACGTAGGTGCCAAGGCCCTCTTGGTAGGTGGCCAGCACGCGGTAGTCGAGGCGCGGCGTGGGCTGGCCGTCGAAGCCGAGGTGGAAAGCCATGAAGCGGTTGTCGGCAAAGGCAATGCTTCCATCCTCGTTGTAGATGGGCGAACGGTAGAGCGGATTGCCGATGGCCTGACCCCAATGTTGCCAACCGGTGTAGATATAATGGTTGTAAAAGTCGTCACGGCCCCCCAAGTGGTCGTTGCGGCCTACGGTATGGTCGTGGTAAACCGGACCGCTTTGGTACTTGGTGTAAAGATATTCGAACACCACGCTACGCAGCCACGTGCCATATTTCAGGTTGAGCTCGGCGCCCAACATCCAGTCTTTGAAGTCGTAAAGGAAGAAACGCGTCTTTTTCTTGGTGTTCCATTCGTCGCCCTCGCCATAACCGTCGTAGTCGAGCTGGAACATCGACGAGAGATCCTCATAATACTTGTCGGCATAAAGGTGCCACGCCACCCGCTCGCCATCATAATTGAAACGAACGAGCCAACTGCCCAGCACGTTGCCTTCCTTGTTGCGATACACCGTTCCCTCGCTCGGCTTGTCGCCGCCTGCCGGCACAAAGGCATGCCAAAAGCTACTAATGCCCTTGTCGTTTTCAATGACGCGCATGCCGCCACTGCCGTCGGGCACATAGGCCGTTCCGCCAAAGAGGGTGGCTTGCTCCAGTCCCAACTCGAGCGACCAGGGAATGAAACGGTCCTCGCTGCCTATCTTCAGGTAGCCCGCCTTGCTGTGGTAGAGCACATGGTCGGCATATTTGCTTTGCTTATTGGTGAACGAATGTTGCCAACTGTCGTCGGTCATCATGCCGTAAGCGATGTGGCCTTTCACCTGAAGCCAACGGCCCAAGGCCGGAATGGTCCAATAGCGTGGCAAGGCCAGTCGCACCTGGGGCACCGGACGCGCGTTGATTCCCAACGTCTGCGACCCACTGCTCAGCCTATTGTTCTTCAACTCCATGGGCTCCTCCTTGGCTCCGATGGTCAGTGTGCCATGAAGCCAACGGCCCTCAACAAACGCCTGCTGCACCACCACGTTGCTGGTGTAATGAAGCGGGGCGGCCACATCGAGGCCATACCCCACGCCCCAACGGCGCGACGAGTCGTTGAGCAGCGGGCGAATGGCCGTGGCGCGCACATAGCCATTGGTCTCGTCGAGCGACGACAGGCCATGTTTATTGGCGTTGAGCCACAAGGGCGTCTTGTCTTTCGAGAACGAGCCTTGTGTCTCCACTCGGTACCGAATGCCCTCACCCAAGTCCAACTTGCCAGGGTGGGCATCGTATTGCCAAGCATACTGGGCCATCATAGGTGTGGTGGCCAACAGCGACACAAGCGCAAGGATCGTATGTTTCATCTTCACCTGTTTTCGGGGTTAGGGTGGATAGCCGAGGCTCCACCTTATTATTTATAATATGCAAAGATACATGTTTTTCATGAGGCAAACGGCCTCACGGTCCACAAAATGACAAACAGAGTAGGGATTTTCCCTCACGATGTAGGGAAAAACCTTTTGATGCCCCAGATTATTGACGTATTTTTGCAACGTGAAAAGATGATAGAACATCATCGAACATGTTGAACAATAAAATGTCAGAGATATGAAAAAGTTCATGTTAACGCTTGTTGCACTGATCACAATGACAGTCCAAGCATCAGCAATGAGTTATGAGCAAGCCCGCGACCAGGCTCTCTTTCTCACCGACAAGATGGCATACGAGCTCAATCTCACTGACGACCAATATGAAGCCGCCTATGAGATCAACCTCGATTACCTGATGGGCATCAACGACCACCGCGATCTCTTTGGCAACTATTGGATCCAGCGCAACCTCGACTTGAGCTATATCCTGCTCGATTGGCAATACCGCGCATTTGTGAACGCAGCCTATTTCTATCGCCCGCTCTATTGGGACGCAGGTTATTGGCACTTCCGCATCTACGCTCGCTACCCACATCGCGACTACTTCTACTTCGGACGCCCAACGTTCTACGTAAGCTATCGCGGCGGACACAGTTGGAGAATGAACGGCGGAGCCAGTTGGTACCACGGTCGTTCCTGGGGAGGCCCGAGACCCGATGGTGGTCGACGCGTAGGAATGCGCGACGGATTTGACCGCGGCGACTATGGAAGAGGCATGCAGATGGCCGACAGAAACAACACACGCCAGTTTGGAAACGGCAACCGCACACAAGTGCAGCAGAGCGGGAACCACCGCACCTTCGGCAACGGCCAGCGCTATAACGGCGCCCCCCAGCGCACCTTCGGAGGTTCTTCGCGCCAAAGCAGCACACGCACCACGGTGACACAGCCCAACAACGGGCAGCGCACCTTTGGTCGGAGCAACACAACAACGGTACCCAACCGCACCTTCTCGCCCAGCAATGGCGCATCGCGCTCATTTGGAAACAGCAACCGCCAGGCTGCCCCCAGCAACAGCTTCAGAAGCAGCGGCATCAAGCAGTCGACTCCCACGCGCAGCTTCACCGCTCCCAGTAAGTCGAGCAGCCCCTCAAGGAGCTTTGGTGGCGGAAACAACAACGGTGGCAGCCGCTCTACCGGTGGCCACTTTGGAAGAAGATAAGAAAAGCGTTAATGACAATAAATCAGACATGATAATCTGAATTAAGGGAAAAATAGCGTCAGGATAACTAAAACTAGAGAGTAATAAGAAAGGCGAAGGGCTGTTTACCACACGGTGAACAGCCCTTTCATTATTCCCAATCGGTCATTAAGGCCGAAACAGGAGAAATAGCAGGATGCTATGGCTACAGGGTTAGCTTGCGCACTTCGGCGTTGGCCATTTTCTCGATCTCGTTCATCGGCTTGTCGTAGTAAACGCTCTGGATGGCCTTGTTCATGATGCCATGGCCTACGGCAAGCACGGTCTTTCCGGGGTAAGCATCGCGCAGCCAAGCCATGAAAGCCTGCGCGCGCTGCTTCATGTGGTCGAGCGTTTCCACGTCATCGGGCCACGGCCGCCCCTTCAAACTGGGTATGAACTTACCCGTAAAGCCACCCCAGTCGCGCTCGCGAAGCAAGGGGGTGGTAACCACCTGCTGTCCATGGGGCTCGGCAATGATGGTGCATGTTTCCACGGCGCGCCACAGATCGCTGGCCACAAACGCGTCGATGGCCACGTCTTTCATCTTGTCGCGCACCTCACGCGCCTGCTCCCGACCCGTCTCATTGAGCTGGCCATTGGTTTGTCCTTGCATAATTTGCGCCTTGTTGTCGACGGTCTCGCCGTGGCGCACCAAATACAATGTAGTCATTTGCTGATTTCGTTTTTAACCCCAATCGGTCATTGGCTTGTTACACTTAACGCTGACAAGCGCCGAAAAGAACCCGTAACATCTTAGTTTCCTTTCCTTTGCGCTCTAACGAGCAATTGGGGGTTAATCATATTTCACATTCAGAATGTTGAAAAACTCACCGCCAAACGAGCGTTGGTAGCAACTTTTTATTACCTTTGCCACATGAAAGTATTCCAAAGCAGCATTTTCAGAGCTCTCTGCGCCATTGTCGTGGGAGCCCTTCTCGTGAAGTATCGCGAGCAGACGGTGACATGGATTACCATCGCCATCGGAGTTATCTTCTTCGTTTCGGGCGTCATCAGCACCGTGGCCTACCTGTCGGCAAAGCGTCAGGCCACGAAGGAGGGTGTGGAAATCTACGACGCCAAGGGCAACCGCCTCACACGTCCTGTGCCGCCATTCCCCATCGTGGGCATCGGTTCGATCATCCTGGGCGCATGGCTCGCCCTGTTTCCCAACTCGTTTGTCAACGGCCTGATGTTTGTTTTGGCGGGCATGCTCATCCTGGGCGCGCTCAACTTGTTTTTCAACCTGGCTGCCGCCACGCGGTTCTCGTCGATCGGTTGCCTGTGGTGGGTGCTGCCCGTGGCCATCTTCCTTGTGGGCATCACGGCGCTCGTGAAGCCCAGCACCATAGCCTCCGCACCGCTGTTCATCATCGGTTGGGGCATGATGGCCTACGGCATGGTCGACCTGGTGAACACCATCAAGATTCATCGCTGCCGCAAGGCGTTCGAGAAAGCGCAGCAAGGCAACGACGAGGCCGACGTCGTAACCATTGAGGAGATTACCGACGAGCCCGAAGAGAAGTAGCCGCTACTCCTCTGGAACGAGCGTCTTGATGTAGTTGGTGAGCATGCCGATGCCCTTCACGTTCTCGCCTCCCTGTGGGATGATGACGTCGGCGAAGCGCTTGGTGGGCTCAATAAACTGCTCGTGCATGGGCTTGAGCACCTCCAGATAGCGGTCGACCACCATCGACACCGTGCGGCCGCGCTCCACAATGTCGCGTTGGATATTGCGGATGAGTCGCTCATCAGAGTCGCAGTCCACAAAAATCTTCAGGTCCATCATGTCGCGCAAGCGCTTGTTGATCAGCGTCATGATGCCCTCGATGATAATGACGGGCTTCGGCTCCACATGCACCGTTTCAGGCAAGCGGTTGCAGAGTAAGTACGAATAGGTGGGTTGCTCCACGGCGTTTCCGTGGCGCAACTCATTCACTTGCTTGATCAGCAGTTTCCAATCGAATGCGTCGGGATGGTCGAAGTTGATGGCTTTACGATCCTCGTCGGTCATCTCGGTGGTGTCGTTGTAATAGCTGTCGAGCGGCACAACGGCCACGTAATGGGGCGGCAGGGCCTCAACTATTTTTCTTACGACAGTGGTTTTACCCGAACCGGTGCCACCTGCAATACCAATAATGGTTACATTATTTTCCATTTCTTATACGTTTTCTGAGTTTATAGGGCGTTGGGGCGTCAGGGGTTCATGAGTCCCAAGTCGTCGAATAGGTTCTTGTAATATGCGGCCTTGCGCTCGAGCTGCATGGGGAAGGCGCGGCTCGAGCTGGGTTGGCGATACAGGCTCACCGTTCGCCCATCGAAAAGGAAGTCGCGATGGTCGCCCATCTGCATTTTGCGGATATCGATGCCGTAGTGGGTGGCAAAGAGCTGGGTGGCCAGTTGGCCCGCCGTAACCACTCCTCGGCAATGGGGCAAGGCCCTCAAGAGGCCGTCGAGGTCGGCGCGCTCCACCACCTCCAGGTCCTTGTCGGAGGCCGTTCCGGTGGTGCGCCGAATGCGGTTGCACGTGTCGTAGATGGCTATGCCCACATCGGCCAAGAATCTCTTGAGCTCAGCCAGGCAGTAGGTCTTGTGGGCCGGGTCCACGAAATGCAGTTTGTCGCCGAAGAAACACAGTCCCACGATGCGCCACATGTCGTTGGTGTAATTGGGGTAATACCAATCCATGCACCACCGTTTGGGGGCCGGCGGAAACGTGCCCAACATGAGCAAGCGGGCGTTGGCGGGCAGAAAAGGCTCAAAGGGATGGGTCTCCACAGGAGCCTCATCCCTAAGCTGTGTTGTTTTTTTCGTTTGCCCCGTTGTCATGAGCTATGAGGTTACGTGTTTGCCTTGGATTCGCCTAACAGCAAATCGGTCGGCTTACTGCTTGGCCTTGTCCTTCGCCTCGCGCTCTTGCCTCTCGAGCTTACACTCGGCAATGTTTTGCTTCTCGGCCTCGGTGAAATCGGGCAACAGGCAATCGCCGGCGTCCTTGGTGGCCACACCCTGCTCCTTCATCAGGTAGATGGCGGTGGGCAGGTGGTCGGAATAGCCATCGAGCCACACACCGCCTGCGGTGGTGCGCTTTGTGCCGCCCTTATATTTGCCCTCGGTTTGGAAGAGGTAGGGCATGCGCTGGATCTCACACTTCCAGTATTTGAGCGTGCTGCCGTCGCGGTGTCCCTTCTTGTTGAGCAGGTTGGGCGAAAGGATGATCTGGTCGAAGAGGTTCCACGCGCCCTGATACATCAGCGTTCCCTGGCCATGCTTGACGAGCACATTGTACCACGGGTTGAACATGTCGTTCTTTCCCACCTTTTCTATGTCTTCCTTGGCCAACAGGGCCTCGTACATGCTCTTGTTGGTGGGGTCGTCGTTCATATCGCCCATCACGATCACCTTGCAGTTGGGATTTTTCTTCTGGATGCGCTCTTTCAGCGCTTTTATCTGGGCTCCACCCACCTCACGCGAGTAGGGACCACCGAAACGGCTGGGCAGGTGGGCCACAATGACCACCACATGCTCGCCAGCCAGCAAACCGCTCACGGCCAGATAGCCGCGGGTGCGGAACTTGGCGTCTTGCTTCTCGGTGGGAACGTAGGGATAGAGCTTCACGTCTTTCACGGTGAACAGGCTGGGCTGGTAAATCACGGCGCAGTCGATGCCGCGATGGTCGGGACCTTCCACATGGCAGAACTGGTAGTTGCGGGCTTTCAGGGCGGGCTGGGCGCAGAGGTCGATGAGCACCTTGTTGTTCTCCACCTCACTCAAGCCGATGACCGCACAACCCACGCCGGGCAGCGTGGTGGTGGCCATGTCGCTCAGGGCACGCGACATGTTATGGAGCTTATGACCGTATTTCAAGCCATTCCAATGGTAGGATCCATTGGGAAGGAACTGGTAGTCGTTCTTGCCTACATCGTGACACGTGTCGAACAAGTTTTCCTGATTGTAAAAGCCTACGGCGTAAACCGAGAACTTCTTTTGCGCTGACACGGTAAGGCACAATGCCAACACGGCCAACAATGCAAAAAAATGTCTTTTCATCTGTGTTTCTATTTTTTCTGCAAATATCGGAATTTATATTCAAACACGTGCCTGATTTACTGAAAAATTGCGGGCGGGCCGACCAAAATTCATCCGATTATACGATATGGTGCAAATCCGTAATTTCATAAATTCACATCAGGATGCATGAATTTGCATTTCCAATGGCGGTTCGGCAGGACGCATCCCCCACCCTGCCATCCCACGTTCTCACGTACCCAAGCGCACCGAAAATAGCCAACAATCTATAGCCAAAACTACATACTTCTTTTTCACGACGGAAAGACGGGGCGCAAATATGCGATTCTCAGTGCGTTTTTATAACCACCTAACAATCAGCACGTTACATTCATAGCTCCACTTTCAACCCTCCACATTCAACTTTCCGCCTTGCGGTTAGGCATGTTTCGCACCACGGAACATGCCTAAACGAGCCTCGAAAGACGCCTAAACGCAAGACGATACATGCCAAACCGCAACGCGATCGGGCATCTGTCGCAACCCCTTGGCTCAGAGAAGAGGGGACGAGGACGTAAAAACGGCTTGCCAGCGCGCTATTTCGGCCAAAATCGTCGACAAACTTTTTAACCAAATAACCTAACAAGCCCATCCGCTTCGCACCACCCCACACGGTAAGATTTTATCAGATGGCAACAGAAAATTCATAAAAAAAACTTTTGTATTCGGAATATATTTCGTTACTTTGCACCTTATATAATTAAACCATTAAAATCATATCCTTCAACTATGCAGAAAAAGCTTCTTTTCGCGCTGGTAGCTATGGGTATGGCGCATCAGGCCTGGGGTCAGTCAGACTCTATCGGCCAGCCTCCCATTTCCATCGGCGAGCAGGCTTTCACCTTCACCGAAGCACAGCTTGGCGAGGACGAGAACGTGACGCAGAGCGTGTCGCTCATCTCTTCCAACACCAACGCCTACGCCAGTCAGGTGGGCTACAGGTGGAGCCCTGTCAGATTCAAGTACAGGGCCTACACCGCCAAGTACAATTCGATCTACATCAACGGAAACCCCGTGAACGACATTGAGCGCGGTGAGTTCAGATACTCTTTCGTAGGCGGTTTGAACAACCAGACACGCAACGTGGAGTCGGCGCTGCCCTTCGAGAACAACAACTTCTCCATGACAGGACTGGGAGGCAGCAACAACTACAACTTCCGCCCGTCGGCCATGCCCATCGGCCAACGTGTGTCGCTGGCCGCAGCCAACCGCAACTACACGGCGCGCGCCATGTACTCGTACAACTCGGGCCTCAACAACAATGGTTGGGCGTGGTCGGCATCGCTCACCTACCGCTGGGCCAACCGCGGATATGTGGAGGGAACATTCTACAACTCGCTGTCGTATTACTTCGGCGTGGAGAAGGTGTTCAACAACCAGCACTCGCTCTCGCTCGTAACATGGGGCAACCCCACGGAGCGCGCCGCCCAAAGCGCATCGACCGACGAGATGTACTGGCTGGCCAACAACTACAACTACAACCCCAACTGGGGTTACCAGAACGGCAAGCGACGCAACAGCCGCATCGTCAACGACTTCGCACCTGCCGCCCTGCTCACATGGGACTTCAAACTCGACGACCAGACGAAACTTACCACGTCGCTCCTCGGCAAATACTCCATGTATAGCAGCACACGCCTCAACTACAACAACGCCACCAACCCCGCACCCGACTACTACAGCCTCATGCCGAGCTATTTCTACGACGTTTGGGGTGGATCGGGCTCATCCAGCGCTTCCGACCTGGAGGCTTGGCAAACGGCGGTCAACTATTTCAAGGCCTCGAAGGCTCATCGCCAGATCAACTGGGACAAGCTCTACTATGCCAACAAGATGGCCTCTGCACAGGGCGCCGACGCCATGTATTACCAGCAGGCTTACCACGACGACCAGCTCGCGCTGACGCTCTCGTCGATCCTCCACAAGGACCTGACGAACCATAGCTTCTTCGACGCTGGCGTAAACCTGAGCACCAACAAGGGCATGCACTACCAGACCATGGAGGACTTGCTGGGCGCCACACAGTTCCACAACACCAACTACTACGTGGTGGGCACCTACGACATCAACGACCCGCGCGCCCTCTACGATGTGCGCGACGGCAACAAGCTGGTGCGCGAGGGCGACCGCTTCGGCTACGACTACAACATCTTCGTGAACCGCGCACAGGCTTGGGCGGGCTATCAGACGGAAATTAAGTGGGCGCGTCTCTTCGCAAGCGGCCGAATTGGCGGCACAACGCTGCAGCGCGAAGGAAACATGCAGAACGGATTGGCCATCAACAACTCGCTGGGAAAGAGCGGAACGGCTTACTTCCTCGACGGTGGAGCCAAGGCCGGAGCCAACCTGCGCCTCTGCCAGGGCAACACGCTCTCGCTCGGTGTGGGCTATGAGTGGAAGGCGCCCGACGCCCGTGTGGCATTCGCCTCACCGCAAATCAACAACGACTTCGTAAAGGACCTCACCAATGAGAAGATCTTCTCGGCTGAGCTGGGCTACCAGTTCCAGAACAACTGGTTGCGCGCCAACGTGCAGGGATACTTCAGCCGACTGGCCGACGTCACCGAGTATAGCATGTACTACTACGACAGCAGCAACTCGTTCTCATACGTCTCGCTCTCGGGAATCAACAAGCAGTACTACGGTGTGGAGCTGGGACTCGACTTCAAGCTGACCTCTTCGTTCAACATCAACGCACTGGCCACCATCAGCGAGGCTAAGTATGCCAACAACGCAAAGGCCACCTACATGCTCTCAAACGACGGCAAGTATTACAACGACATCGTGGTCAACAAGAACATGCGCGAGGGCGGAACGCCCCTCTCGGCCTACTCGGTAGACCTGTCATACCACTCACGTGGATGGTTCATCGACCTCATTGGCAACTACTACGACCGCATCTACCTCTATTACACGCCTGTGACACGCTACTACAAGAACCTTCCCACGCTGAAGGATGAGAGCGGAAACATCATCATGGACGCTAACAACGAGACCATGCACGACGTAAGCAAGGCGCCCGACCAGGCCAAGGGACACGGCGGATTCATGCTCGACGCTTCGATCGGAAAGAGCATCTACGTGGGTAAGAACTCGCTGAGCATCAACCTGACACTCACCAACGTGCTCAACAACCGCAAGATCGTTACTGGCGGCATGGAACAGAACCGACAGACCTACGACGAGAGCGGAGAGGCCATCCGCACCTACAACTTCATGAACAGCCCGAAGAAGTTCTACACGAACGGCATCAACGGCATGATCATCGTCACCTATAAATTCTAAAGAAAGGAGAACGACATGAAAATGAAAGCAACTTATTTTTTCCTCCTCGCCCTCGTGTGCAGCCTGTTCACGGCTTGCATGGACGGCGACTGGGATGAGCCCAACTTCAACGGCGGAGCTCCTTTCGGCAACAACAGCATTGAGGAGCACAACGTGATCAGCATCAGCGAGCTCATCAAGAAATATCCCAATGTGTTTGCCAGCACCGACCAGAACGCCAAGATTGAGGAGGATATCCAAATCAAGGGACGCATCACTGGCAACGACCTCGGTGGAAACATCTATAAGCAGGTAACCCTGCAAGACAACACCGGCGCCATCATCATCGCCATCAACGAGGGCGGCCTCAATGGCTACCTCGCAGAGGGCACTGAGATACTCGTCGACCTGAAAGACCTCTACATCGGAGGATACCGCAAGCAGCCTGAGCTGGGAGCGCCCTACAACGGAAACAGCATCGGACGTATGTCGAAAGACATCTGGGCGCAGCATTTCAAGATTGTAGGAGCCTGCGACACAACGGTCATCAAGGCGGTCGACTTCAACGACATCAAGGACGACATGAACAAAAACTGCGCCAAGCTCGTTACGCTGAAGGGCGTCACTTTCAAGAACGCCGACGGAAAGAACACGTTCACCACGGGCACTGCCCAAGGCAACGCGGTCAACCAGCAGTTCAACGAGCATGGAACAAACGTTGTGGTGCGCACCAGCACCTACGCCGACTTTGCCGCCATGGCGCTGCCCTACGACAGCATCAACAAGAAACCCGCCACCTGCAACATCACAGGTATTGCCACACGCTACAACGCCACATGGCAAATTCTTATCCGCAAGACCAGCGACATACAGGTCATCAAATAGTTTACGATATATTATATCATAGAATTCATTAAAAAGAAACAAATAAAATGAAAGCGATATTCAAATCCGTCATGGCTCTTATGGCCATCTGCGCATTCACGGCTTGCTCGGACGTGCCCATGCCTTACAGCGATCCCAGTGAGGAAAACGGTGGCGAAGAGAACACCGGCGTGTACCTCGACGAGAGCTTCGAAAGCAATTTCGGAAAGTTCTCGGTAAGCAACGTGAAGGGAACACCATGGGTCATCGACTACAAAACGGCCAAGGCCACAGGCTACGACAACACCGCACAGAAGACCACTGAGTCGGAGTCGTACCTCGTGTCGGCACCCATCGACCTGACAAGCAGCAACGGAGCGCACCTCCAGTTTGAGTATATCCTGCGCTATGTCAACGCCAGCCAGAACGCCAACAAGGTGCTCATCACCGACAACTACACCGGCGATCCCACCACAACGGCATGGACCGACATGACCGGCACGCTCACCGAGGGTACCGATTGGCTCACCTTCGTCACCTACGACAGGAACCTCCCCGAGGCGTTCATCGGAAAGAATAAGGTTGTAATCGCCCTGATGTACTCATGCAAGACTTCCTCTTCGACCATCGAGGTGAAGAACCTCAAGCTCCTGGAGGGAACGGCCCAGAACGCCGGCGGCGACACGCCAAAGCCCAACACTGACCTCAACACCGAGGCTACGGCATGGACCGTGGCCGAAGCGCTCCAGAAGATCAGCGAGAACGGTGGCAAGGCCCTCAGCGGTGAGGCTTACGTGAAGGGTGTTATCTCATCTATCGACTTCTACAACGAGACCTATAAGAGCCTCTCTTACTACATCTCAGACGACGGCAGCGCAAACAACACCCTGCAGATCTACTCTGGCAAGGGCATCGATGGCGCCGACTTCAACTCGAAGAACGACCTGAAGGTGGGTCAAAAAGTTGTGGTAAAGGGTATTCTGAAGGCTTTCAACGGCAAGAACGAAATGGACAAGAACAACCGTCTCATCTCGGTTAGCGGTGGTGGCGAAACACCCGCAGTAACGGGCCTGACAGCTGCCTTCACCACAGGCAACGATGGCTTCAGCGTCAAGAACGTATCGCTCAGCGAGGGGCTCACAGAGGTGTGGAAGTTCGATGCCGCCAACAAGTGCATGAAGGCCAACGGTTACGCCAACAAGACGAACAATCCCGCACAGAGCATGCTCGTGTCGCCTGCCTTCAGCCTTGAGGGACTGACCACCGCAACGCTGACTTTCAAACAGGCCGCCAAGTACATGAAAAACGCAGCCGATGAGCTCCAGGTGCTCGCCTCAACCGATGGCACCAACTGGACCAAGCTCAACATGTCGGCCATGCCCGACGGATCCAACTGGGATTTCATCAGCACCACATGCGACCTGAGCGCATTCGCCGGAAAGGCCACGGTCTACATCGCATTCCAATATACCAGCACCACAGAAGCTGCTCCCGAGTGGAGAGTGAACAATGTGGTGGTAAAGTAAGACCAACGGCATAAAAACATACGCAAATCTTTGGCGGGTTGCAGAATTCTTCGTAATTTTGCACCCGCTAATTGTATATAGCGCATTAATCATAATTACAACAATAAACAAAATGAAAAAAGGTATTCACCCAGAAAACTATCGCCCCGTCGTGTTCAAGGACATGTCCAACGGCGATATGTTCCTTACAAAGTCTACTTGCAAGACGAATGATACAGTAGAGTTTGAAGGCGAGACTTACCCCGTGGTAAAGGTTGAAATTTCAAGCACTTCTCACCCGTTCTATACTGGTAAGAACAAGCTTGTCGACACTGCCGGTCGCGTTGACCGCTTCATGAACCGTTACGGTAAGTTGAAGAAGTAATACTCGACATACAATTACACACGGTATAAAGCAATAAAAAGTGCGGTCGAACGTAGTTGCATATGCGTTCTGCCGCACTTTTTTCTTTCCTTACGCCCTGTAACATCATAGGACTCAAAACATGAAACATTATCGTCTTGTAGCGTTATCGCTATTCGCCATCGCCCTGACTTGCTTCTCTTGTCAGGAAGACGACAACCTGCCCAGCCAGAAACCGGGCACACAGACTGGCGTAAACGCCAACGCCAACGCCACCAATGTAAACCCAAACTACGGACGTTTGGAGTTTCCACGTCTGAAAACAGGAGGAAACAACCTTGTGTTGGTGCACTCCGTAGACAACTATGGTGTGAACTTCGCCGTGGAATGGGACTGCGACAAGAAGGCGCAACGATGGACTTGCTACCAGCTCAACTCCATCAACAGCGTGAAGAACTGGAGCCGCGACAACTGGAAAAAGACCGAATGGGGAGGCGACCCGTTCCAAGAGGACACCACCATACCACAGCAATACCGAACCACACTGGCCGACTACAGATCGTCGGGCTACGACCGCGGACACATCTGCCCATCGGCCGACCGCCTCAACTCAAAGGAGGCCAACGAGCAGACCTATTACCTCAGCAACATCCAGCCGCAGGTAAACGGGTTTAACACGGGAGTGTGGCTGACCATGGAGGGCGCGCTCCGCAACACCTGGAACACCAACAACTACCGCGACGTGCTCTACATCTGCAAGGGCGGAACCATCGACAAGAGCAGCCAGATAGCCGGCTACACCTCGAAGAGCAAGCTCATCGTGCCCAAATACTACTTCACGGCTATCCTCTCGGTAAAGAACGGAAAGTACCACGCACTCGGACTGTGGTTTGAGCACAAGTCGAACAAGGACACAAAGCTCCGCAACTACGCCGTAACCATCGACCGATTGGAGAAGCTTACCGGCATCGATTTCTTCTGCAACCTGCCCGACGCCATCGAGAACGAGGTGGAAGCGAAGATCGACCTCAAATGGTGGGGCTTGTAAAAGGCCATTCGCTCGCCCACCCCACATAGGGCAAGAACCAACACAAACAAAGGAGGCAAACACCTGTCGATGGTGTTTGCCTCCTTTGTTTGTGCTGGCCCAATGTCTGACATGCAAGAGCCGACGGCTTGTCTAAGAGCAGGCAATGCCATATATGGCTAAAGCCAATGACTCGTCTGACAGGAGCCAACCGTATGTTTGATAAGAACCGAAGCGTGGGATTAGCGCATTACGAGCTTTAGCTTCACGGCCTTGCGACCATCGCTCGTGGGCTGTGCCGCCTTGGCGTTGCTGTCGCCCTTGTAGCGCTCAAACCAGAAGTCGTCGACCTCACCGCCATCGGCAGCCCAAAGGTAGCCTGTAAAGGTGCGGTTGTCGAGGTTCAGGTCGTCATAATCGATGGTCATCACATAGTCGCTCGTTGTGCCATCGCTATGCTTCTCCTTGTAAGTAAGGTAAATAGTGCCGTTGTTGGGATCGATGTACCATGTGAAATTGCGGGTGAAAGGCTCATCGGCAATATACTGCTTGCCCCACTTGTCGTAGTAGATCTCATAGTCATATTGTGTTCCCGTGCCACTGATGCTCTGACGGTTATACTGCTTAAACTCGATGTCGGTGCTGTAGAGGATGCTGTCGATGGCCACACCGGCCGTGTCTATCTGGTAAGCCATCAGTTCGCCTCGCCACTGTCCGGCCAGTGTCTGCGCCATGCTCACACAGAAATCCGCGTCGTCGTCTTCGTTCGGACGGTTGTCGGGACGGTAGTCGCCACCATAGTCATAGTCGCGATACCAATAAGGATCATCATCGCCACAACTGGTCAGCACCATGGGCATCGCCAGCAACATAGCCACCCATATCATCTTCATTGTTTTCATATTGCGCATCTTGATTTAGTTGTTGTTAATTCGGTTCGTTACATTCCTCACTGGCTCTGCGGTCGCTACTCACTCCTGGGTTCTGAAAACCCTCATGGGCTTGGCGTCGCCCGAGGCAGCACGCACTCCGGGTGCGGGCTTGGCGTAATAGCCTGTCCAATAGTCGTAACCGTAATCGTAGTCGTTCCAGTTGGGCGATGAGATGTGGTTCATACGGAACTTGACTTTCGTGTCATCATAATAGATGGTTCCGTAGAAGTAGTTGTCGTCGAGACGGTAGTTGGCGATCTCAACGTACGTGTCTTCCTCCATGAGGTGGATGCGGATCACACCACCACGCACCTTCCACTCGGTGTGGTTGGCCACGTAGCGCCAAGGGGCGTCACCAGCGTAGTGATCTATCCAATAACCCGTTCCCGAACTGTATCGGTAGGGATCCTGCACGAAGCAGAGCTCCGTGTAAGTGGCGTCGTAGGTGTATCCGTCGTAAACGGAGCTCACATACATGTTGCCCCTCCACGTGCCTTCGAGCGTGTAAGCTATGTCGTAATCCTCGTCGCACGAGGTGAGCGTCAGCGCCATCATGGCCACCAAGGCCATCGTCATGAGAGTAGAAAGCTTTTTCATAATCGAATCGTTTTAAGTTTCCTTAATGTTATATGCTGCAAAAATAGTTAATCCCTATGGCATTTGCAAGCCATAACCTCCTATTCTTTCGGGGGAAATCCCTATTCGTTAAGGGGAAAACACGACCGCAACGCTGCTTCAGGCAGCACCAACCCATTGAAACCTTGTTCACATGTGCCACTATTTTGGCCTAAATATCATTAAATCTTGAAAAAACAACCCTCCATTCGGGGCTATCTCCTCCTATTTTAGTAAATTTGCATACAGAACATAAAACGGAATAATACAACATAACAAACCAAAGGATATAAAAAATGAGAACTGTTTACGAGTTTTCGGTCAAAGACCGCAAGGGTAACAACGTGTCGCTCCGCGAGTATGCCAACGAGGTGCTCCTCATCGTCAACACGGCCACAAAGTGCGGTTTCACCCCCACCTACACTGAGTTGGAAGCACTCTACGAGAAATATCATTCACAAGGCTTCGAGATTCTCGACTTCCCCTGCAACCAGTTTGGGCAGCAGGCACCAGGAACCGACGAGTCGATCCACCAGTTCTGTAAGCTCACCTACGGCACCGAATTCTCACGTTTCAAGAAGGTCAAGGTCAACGGCGACGACGCAGACCCCCTGTTCAAGTTCCTCAAGGAGCAGAAGGGATTCGCTGGCTTCGACATGACCAACGAGATTGCACCGGTACTCGTGGATCTGCTCGACAAGGCCGACCCCAACTGGCGCGAGACACCAGACATCAAGTGGAACTTCACCAAATTCCTCGTCAACAAGAAGGGACAAGTGGTGAAACGCTATGAGCCCACAGAGAAAATAGAAAACATCGCCAAGGACGTGGAAGAACTCCTGGCATAACCATAAACACTCATCAACACTACCATGGAACACACAAAGTGCCTCATCATCGGCAGCGGGCCCGCTGGTTACACAGCAGCCATCTATGCCGGACGCGCCAACCTCAGCCCCATCGAGTACTGCGGCATACAAACGGGCGGACAGCTCACGCAAACCACCATCGTGGAGAACTTCCCCGGATACCCTGAGGGCGTCGACGCCAACCAAATGATGATGGAAATCAGGCAGCAGGCCGAACGCTTCGGAGCCGACATCCGCGACGGCATCATCACCGATGTGGACCTCACCAAGCGCCCCTATGTGGTCACTACCGACCGTGGCGAGCAGGTGGAGGCCGACACCATCATCATCGCAACTGGCGCATCGGCCAAGTATTTAGGCCTGGACGACGAGAAGAAATACAACGGACAGGGCGTTTCGGCCTGTGCCACCTGCGACGGATTCTTCTATCGCAAGAAGGTCGTGGCAGTAGTGGGCGGTGGCGACACAGCCTGCGAGGAAGCCAACTATCTGGCTGGCCTATGCCAAAAGGTCTATATGATTGTGCGCAAACCTTTCCTGCGCGCCTCCGACATCATGCGCAAACGCGTGGAGGAGAACCCCAAGATCGAGATTCTCTACGAAACCAACACACTGGGCCTTTTTGGCGAGAATGGTGTGGAGGGCGCTCATCTCGTGTGGCGTAAGGGTGAGGCCGATGAGAAGCGCTACGACCTGCCCATCGACGGTTTCTTCCTGGCCATCGGCCACAAGCCCAACACCGACATCTTCCGTGGCAAGCTCGACATGGACGAGGTGGGCTACATCAAGACGCAAGGCGCATCACCCCGCACCAGCGTGGAGGGCGTGTTTGCGGCAGGCGACTGCGCCGACCCTTCATACCGACAGGCCATCGTGGCCGCCGCTTCGGGCTGCAAAGCTGCCCTTGAGGCTCAGTGGTTCCTCAATCGATAACCCTTAGCCTGCTCTTACGTAAGCAACGGTAGCGAAACGCTTATCCGAAGGCTAACGCCGCAAGACACCAACATTGTAAGAAACATACCAACCATAAAAGAGGCGACAACTTATCGGGGCATCACCCCGACTATTGTCGCCTCTTTCATAGAATCTCGCCAACATCCCATCCCACCGGTTTCAATCCGCCAACACATAAGGGAAGCTTCGTTCCACACATGCTTTATGAAGAAAGGAATGGCGCACAACACATGCGGAAGATTCCACTCCTTGCCCTGATTTATAAGCGGCGATAACGCAATCGGTGTCGGATTTATCGCTATTAAACTATAGATTTCTAATCGATTACCCGTTTATTGTTTTTTTATTCGATGCCCCCGACAGCAGCCATAAACCGGCAAAGGTCAGCGCTCCGTTGAGCATCAACAGCTCATAGCCAAACTGATAGCCGGTAGTGCGAGCCACAACATCGTTCAAGACATAGCAAACGATGGGTGAGGCAACGGCCACATAAGGCACCACCCGGTCGTTGACGCTTCGTTTTGTGAGCAGTCCGTAGGCAAAAAGTCCCAACAATGGGCCGTAGGTATACGAGCAAAGAATGTAGATGGCGTCGATAACACTGGTGGAATTCACCACACGGAAGGCTAAGATAAACAGAGCAAACACCACGGCTATGCCCAGGTGGGCGCGCTTGCGAAGGCACTCATCGTCCTTGCGTCCGCGAATATCCACGCAATAACTGGTGGTCAACGAGGTGAGCGCTGAGTCAGCACTGCTGAACGATGCGGCCACAATGCCCACCGTAAAGAGCACCACCACCACTGAGCCCAACCGCCCCGTGGCAGCGAACATGGGAAGCAGTTCGTCGCCTGCCTGCGGCAACGCCACACCCTGACGCTGCGCCAGCAGCATAAGCAACACACCAAGGCACATAAACAACAGGTTGGCCGGCACAAAGGCAAAACCATAGGTACACATGTCTTTCTGAGCATCGCGCAAGGTCTTGCAGGTCAGGTTCTTCTGCATCATGTCCTGATCGAGGCCCGTCATCACTATCACGATGAACACACCACTAAGGAATTGCTTCCAGAAGTTTTGCTTCGACACCCAGTCGTCGAACACAAACATTCGCGAATGGCTATCGGCAGCCACAGCCGAGAGCGCCTCAGGCAACGTCATGCCCAAAGCGCCCACCACATGAACGATGATGAGCGCCAAGGCACCAAACATACAAAGGGTCTGGAAGGTGTCGGTCCACACGAGTGTTTTCACGCCGCCACGACGGGTGTAAAACCAGATTAGCGCCACCATGACCACCACTGTCAGGGGAAAGGGAACGCCATATGCGTCGAGCACAAACCGTTGTAGGATGATGCATACCACATAAAACCGGACGGCGGCGCCCGTCATCTTCGACACGAGAAAGAACCAAGCGCCTGTCTTATACGACCGAAGGCCCAAGCGTTGGCCCAAGTAAGTGTAGATGGTGGTGAGGTTCAGCTTGTAATAAACGGGCAGCAACAGGAAGGCCACGGCAAAATATCCAAGGATAAAACCCAAGCATGTCTGCACGTAGGTCATCTGAATGTTCATCACCATACCGGGAACCGACACAAAGGTGACGCCCGAAATCGATGCGCCCACCATGCCAAACGCCACCATATACCAAGGCGAACGGCGGTTGGCCCGATAGAAAGTGTCGTTGCTCGACCGACGGGCCGTAAGCCGACTCATGACAAACAACGCACAGAAATAAAGTATGACGGTAATCAATATGTCCATAACAAATGCTATTTTACACTCCCCACGCGCTCACTCCTGTCGCTCCATGCCGCGCAATACACCCACAGCCTCGGCCACAGAGGGGATGTTCTTCACCTGGATAAGGCGGTGACCACGCACGTCCCTGAACTGGCAACGGCGCGGATTGGCCATGACATACTTGATGATTCGGCCGAAAGCCTTGCTCTGATAGAACGGACTGTCTTGCTGAGAGACAAACTGCAGGTTCATCACACCTTGCCGGAGCGCTATCTTTTCGCATCCAAGGCGCTTGCCTATGCGACGTAGCGTTACCACCTGCATCAGCTCCTCACCCTCGTGAGGCACCGGTCCGAAGCGGTCTATCAGGCGCTGGCGATAGGCGTCGAGCGCTTCATCGCGGTCAATATTGTCGAGTTCGCGGTAAAGCAACATACGCTCGGCGCTTCCGGGGACATAGGTTTCGGGGAAATACATCTCCAAATCGCTGTCGACAGCACAGTCTTCCACAAACTCATCGCCTGAGATTTCCTTTCCTTGGGCAATGTCTTGCGCATAAAGATCGGCAAACTCATCGTTCTTCAACTCGGTCACAGCCTGGTTGAGAATCTTCTGATAGGTCTCATATCCCAGGTCTTCCATGAAGCCACTCTGCTCCGCTCCCAGGAGGTTCCCGGCTCCTCGGATGTCAAGGTCCTGCATGGCCAAGTTGAAGCCGCTGCCCAATTCCGAGAAGGTTTCCAAGGCCTCCAAGCGGCGACGGGCCTCAGGGGTAAGCACGCTACGCGGCGGCGCCATGAGGTAACAGAACGCCTTGCGGTTGCTTCGGCCCACACGGCCACGCATCTGATGGAGGTCCGACAGTCCGAAATGGTGGGCGTCGTTGATGATGATGGTGTTGGCATTGGATATGTCGATACCATTCTCCACGATGGTGGTGGAGAGCAGCACATCGTAATCGTAATTGATGAACCCCATAATGATCTCCTCCAGCTTCTCCGGAGGCATCTGACCGTGGCCTATCGCCACGCGGGCATCGGGCACATACTTATGGATTATCTCCTCGATATGTTGCAAGCCGGCAATGCGATCGCTCACGAAATACACCTGTCCGTTGCGGCTCATCTCGAAGCTGATGGCGTCGGCGATGACACTTCCCTCAAAGGTGCACAATTCCGTATGGATGGGATAACGGTTGGGAGGCGGCGTGCGGATGATGCTCATGTCGCGTGCGCCCATCAGCGAGAACTGCAATGTGCGTGGGATGGGCGTAGCCGACATGGTCAAGGTATCGACGTTGGTCTTCAGCTTACGCAGTTTCTCCTTGGTCGATACGCCAAACTTCTGCTCCTCGTCGATGATGAGCAGTCCCAGGTCGTGCCACGCAACGGTCTTTCCCAGCAACTTATGCGTTCCCACCAAGATATCGACCTTTCCACTCTCAAGGTCGGCCAGCACCTGCTTGGTTTGCTTAGCCGAACGGGCACGGGATAGGTAATCGACCCTGACAGGGAAGTCCTTGAGGCGCGAACGGAACGTTTGGTAGTGCTGATAGGCCAATACCGTCGTTGGCACCAGCACAGCCACCTGCTTCGAGTCGCACGCCGCCTTGAATGCCGCACGCACGGCAATCTCTGTCTTTCCAAATCCTACGTCGCCACACACGAGGCGATCCATGGGTTGGGCGCGCTCCATATCGGCCTTCACCTCTTGCGTGGTGCGCAACTGGTCGGGCGTGTCCTCATACAGGAAACTGGCTTCCAACTCATGCTGCATGAAGTTGTCGGGTGAGAAAGCGTACCCTTTCTCGTGGCGTCGCTTTGCGTAAAGCCTAATGAGGTCGCGGGCAATGTCCTTGATTTTCTTCTTCGTCTTCTCCTTCAGACGTTCCCAGGCGCCTGTGCCCAGCGTGCTCAAGCGGGGCGGTTCGCCCGTGTCGCTACGTCGATACTTAGAAATCTTATAGAGCGAATGGATGGACACGTCCACCTTGTCGTTGTTCTGATAGATGATACGGATAACCTCTTGATAGGTGCCATCGGGTGTAGGCACACGTACCAAGCCACCAAACTTACCGATACCCAAGTCCACATGCACGATGTAATCGCCAGGCTCCATCTCCTGCAACTCCTTCATGGTCAGGGCCATCTTACCTGCCCGTGCGCTGTCCGACTTGAGATTGTACTTATGGAAACGGTCGAAGATTTGGTGATCGGTAAAGAAACAAGCCCGCAGATCGCTGTCGGCGAATCCCTCGTGCACCGTTTTGCTCACAGGAATGAAGGTAATCGCCGTCCGCTGAGCGTTCGAATGCGAGCGTTCATGGTCGGATCCCGTCTCATCGAAGATATCTTTCAGTCGCTGTTGTTGCTTGGCGCTGTCGGCCAAGATGTAAATCTTATACCCCTGCAACAGGTAGTCTTCAAGAGCTTTGCGCAGCAAGTCGAAGTTCTTATGGAACAGAGGTTGCGGCGTGGTATGGAACGTCAGGCGGATGCTTTCGCCTGTGGACACGGCGCCCATGAGGTTCTGTGAACTCTGGTTGGCTACCGATGGCCCAAAGAACACGTGCTGGAAGCGAGCGGCATTGCGCATGAAACGCGCCGACGTACAGAGGTTCATATCGCGCGTCATGTCGCGTTGTATCTGCGCTTGCTCCATCTCCGTGGCTCCCTCCAGACGCTCGGTAAGAGCCTGCGAGGAGAATCCTTCATTGTAAATGCGCTCCACGGTGTCGCGAACAAACGTCAGGTCTTTCATCACCAACAAGGCGTCATCGGGCAAAAACTCCAGGAAGGGCACCTTCTCAGTGGTCAACGATGCCAACTCGGGCACGATTTCCACCTCCGTCTTGCGGTCTTTCGACAACTGATCTTCCACGGTAAACGTGCGTATGGTGTCCACCTCGTCGCCAAAGAAGTCGATACGGAAAGGCAACTCGCTGGAGAACGAATACACGTCGAGGATGCTACCACGCATGGCAAACTGCCCCGGTTCGTACACATAGTCGACCTCCTTGAATCCCAGGTCGCGCAAACGATGCGCCAGATCGGTGATCTCAATGGTTTGGTTGGCCTTCAGCGACACACGGCGCTCATCGAGATGGGTTTGCGAAACCACCAGTTCGGCAATGGCTTCTGGGTAAGTAACAATCAACAGGGGTTTCCTATCGCCCGTCTTTTTCTCATCGGTCGATGTGACATGTGCTGCCACCTTGGCCAGCACCTCAGTGCGCAGGATGCCGTTGGCGGCGTCGCGCTGACCATATTTCACGGCACGCCGATAGCTCGAAGGAAAGAAAAGGGGTTCGTAGGGCAACGCTTCCGTAACGCCATTTGACTTCGGAGAGCCTGCCACCTCCTTCGAACTCATGGTCGAAACCGCCTTGGCGCCATCTTCAGAAGCCTGCTTTCCACCAGCCAGCGATGGTTTTGGGGCCTCCTCGGCGGCTTTCGTCCCACCACCCGATGCACCTTGTTTGGCCACCATAGGCATGGCACCAGGCACCGTCTGGTCGTTGAGATCATTAAAAAAATAGCCAGCTTCATCAGCGTCGGACAAGACAAACACGGTGTCGCGACGCAAACGCTTGGCCACAGCGCCAAAGAAAATGGGGGCGGCAGAGGCCAATAGTCCCTGCAGGAAAACGTCTCTCACCGATTTGTTTTCCAGGGACTTGAGCATGGCACCCGCCTGAGGCAGGGTGCCATATAGTTTCAGAATGTCTTGTAAGTTCAATTCTTTATCTTTGGATATTTACGGAACCATCCGTCGAGCCTGAGCCTCATGACGCCGAAGAGCGCCTCGCTGAAGATGCCACCGCTCATCTTGCTCGTTCCTTCCTTGCGGTTGACGAAGACCACCGAGACCTCCTTGATCTTGAATCCGATGCGGTAGGCGGTGTATTTCATCTCAATCTGGAAGGCGTATCCCTTGAATCGGATCTTGTCGAACTCAAGAGTCTGGAGCACGCGACGGCGATAGCAGACAAATCCTGCCGTGGTGTCGTTCACGCTGATGCCTGTGACGAAGCGCACATACTTGGAGGCGAAATAGCTCATCAATACGCGCCCCATGGGCCAGTTGACCACATTCACACCCGTGATGTAGCGCGATCCCACCGACACATCAGCGCCCTCGTCGTGGCAAGCGGCGTAAAGGCGCGGCAGGTCGTTAGGATTGTGACTGAAATCGGCGTCCATCTCGAAGATGTACTCATAGTCGCGCTCCAACGCCCACTTAAATCCGGCAATATAGGCAGTGCCGAGCCCCAGCTTTCCGGTGCGCTCCACGAGGAACAACCGATCGGCAAACTCGTCGCGCATCAACCGTTTCACGATGTCGGCGGTGCCATCAGGACTGCCGTCATCGATGACGAGGATGTGGAAACACTTCTCCAACGAGAATACCGCACGGACAATCTTTTCCATGTTCTCTTTCTCGTTGTATGTAGGAATGATAACTATCGAATCACTTGTATGCATAGCAATTGGTTAGGTTTTACTTGTTAGGATGCACGTCGACAGACGTTCCTTTCTTGCAAAAGTATAAAATTAAGAAGGAAGCGCCAAGGATTTAGCATGGAAAATAGGGCTTTTTACCACTTTTTACCATCCATTGGCAACCGCGATATTACTGGTCGCGGTTTTCCACATAGCCTTGGTACTCGGGCGTCAGGCCGTCCATGATAGCCTGATAGCACGTATCCTCCATTTCCTTCTCAAACTCACGGCCCTGTCCTTTCTGCTCAATGGGCTTGTGGATGGTGAGCGTCAGCGGGTGCCACTCCACCCAATGCCAGTCGTGCATGCGTGGCATGACATCGAAGGAACCATTGATGGTCAGTGGGCAAACAGGCAGTTGCAACTCGTCGGCCAGCATAAATGCGCCACGACGGAACTTGCCCATGTGGCCCGTGAACGACCGTGCGCCTTCAGGAAAGACCACCAACGACATGCCGTCGCGCAACACCTTGCGTGCCTCATCGTACGTAGCCTTGATCTTCGACACGCCACTACGGTCCACGAAGATGTGGTGGGCATACTGGCAAGCCATCCCAACGAAGGGCACCTTACGCAGCGACCGCTTCATCATCCACTTGAAGTTGCGGTTGAGGAATCCATAAATCAGGAAGATGTCGAACGCTCCCTGATGGTTGGCAACAAAGACATACGACTGACCTTTGCGCAGGTTCTCGCGCCCTTCCACCTTCACGGGCAGGAACAGTAGGGCCACGATGAAGCGCGACCAGCACTTACCGGGATAATAGCCCCAGAAGTGGCCGTTGCCCAAGAGGCAGCCAACAGCCGTTACCAAGGCCGTCAAAATCGATGCCAACAGGAACAGCGGCAACACGACACAAAGCTGATAAAGACGATAAATGTACTTCATTATTTTGTTTTATGTAAGGTAATCACTACTATTTCAGGCGAGATGCCAAATCGGAATGGCACCAATCCCCCGAGTCCCGACGACACAAAGAGTTGGCTTTCGCCCCGCTCGTAATGGCCATAGTCCTCAGCGTAGACCCAACGTGTGGGGCGCCATCCGAAGACCGACATCTGCCCGCCATGCGTATGGCCGCTGAGCGTGAGCGCCACCCGCTTCGTAGGCACGATGGTTGCATCCCATGCGGCCGGGTTATGCTGCAACATGATGGTGAAAGCCTGCCGCCCCACCCCATGCATGGTCTTTTCAAAATTGGCGCTGTCGGGGTCGCCATAGTTTTGTTCGCCAGCTATGACGATGGAATCTTGCCCCCGTCGCAAGACAACATGCTCGTTGAGCAGCACGCGCCAACCACATCTCCGTTGCTGGGCGATGGTCTCCGCTCGGTTGGCCGCTTCCACAGCGGGCGAAGCATGCACATACTTGCTATAGTCGTGGTTGCCCAACACCGACATCACACCATCGCGTGCCTTCAGCGAAGCCAGCAACCCGCTCACGGGATAGAGCTCCTGCGGCTGTGCGTTTTGCAAGTCGCCGGTAAACACGATGAGGTCGGGCCGCTGCGCATTGATGCTATCGAGATCGCGCTTCAGCAAGCCCACGTTGCGCGCTTCGAGCGTTCCCACATGGGCATCGGTAAACTGCACGATGCGGTATCCCTCGAAAGCGTCCGGCAGATTGTCGAAACAGAGGTCGACGCGTCTCACCTCCAGCTTGTCGATTCCTACCGCAAAGCCATAGGCCAGCACATACCAGTTGCCCAGGATGAGCACCATGGCCAACAGGTTTCCCCAGTTGCGGTGGCCTCCCGTCAGTCGGCAGCACACAAATCCCACCCCTGAGCACAAGGCAAAAAGCACCTTAGGCACCACCACGAGCCCCATGAGAACCATGAAGACATTGACCCAAATGAGGTCGTCGGGCACGAAGTTGCGTATGGTGGCCAGCGCCACTGCATAGCCCAAGAGCAGCACACCCGGCATCCACCACAACGCCCGCATCCACCACCGACAGTTGGGATGTCGCCGACGATAGTGCCAATCGATGTAGAGATCCGACAGCACAATGGACAATACGATAGGTATGATGATTCTTGCTATCATAACAGGTGGCGCAATCTATGCGCTACGTTGGGAGTTTTTCTATTGTATGGTTAAACGATATATTGTGTGCGACGGGATGTTGTCTATAATATAAGGTGATGGCTCGTCTGCTATGTCCACCCGCTTTGTCATCCTCGCTTCAGCAAACTGCCACTGAGGAAGCGTCGCATCAGTTCGACGGGCACTCCTCGGCGACGCGCATAGTCGCGCAGCTGGTCCTCGCCAATCTTCCCCAAGTCGAAGTATCGCGCCTTGGGATGTGCGAACATGAACCCCGACACCGAGGCGTGGGGCTGCATCATGCCGGTCTCCGTGAGGTGGATGCCTATCTGCTTCATGCCGATGAGGTCTGAGAGCAGGAAATTGACGCTTGTGTCGGGCAGCGAGGGATAGCCCACGGCGGGGCGTATGCCTTGGTAACGCTCGGCGTGAAGGTCGTCCATCGACAGGTTCTCCTCGGGCGCATAGCCCCAGTAATGTCGCCTTACCTGCAAGTGCATGAGTTCGGCTGTGGCCTCAGCAAGTCGGTCGGCGAGCACTTGCGAGAGCATACGCTGGTAAACATCATCGCTCCCTTCGCGCTCCATACTGGGCTCCACGGTAGTGGCAAAGGCCCCCACCCTGTCGGCCTTGCCCGACGACAAGGGCCTCACAAAGTCGGCCAGGCAGAGGTCGGGCTGCCCATCGGCGCATGCGTGTTGCTGCCTGAGCAAGGGGATGCGCACGCCTCCCATCACCAAGTCGTCGCCATCGCCATTGGCTTCCATGACGTCGAACACCGCCAGGGTGTGGTATCGTCCCTCCCAACTGTCGAGCACTTGGTTGGCGTCGTCCACGATCCGCTCCTTCTCACTTTCGGGCTTTCCATTGAGGCTCCACGCATGGAAGAAGTAGATCCAGTTGATATAGGGCCTGACCTCATGGATGTCGTAGGTCAATCTCACGCGTTCTCCTTTCCCTCCCCACTTTCTGGGAGTCGGAATCGGATGGCTTCGCCGTGATACTGGCTGTCAAAGGCGCCCTCATCGAGCACCACATGTCCGTTGCAAAGGGTCTTCGCGACGCGCCAATCGTAGCGCTGCCCCAGCATAGGGCTCCATCCACACTTGCTCTGTATCACCTCTTCGGTCACCGTCCAGGGGTCGTGTGGCCTGACGACGGCTATGTCGGCCTTGTATCCTGGGCGCAGGAATCCACGCTTGCTGACCTCAAACAGTCGGGCGGGATTGTGGCACATGAGCTTCACCAATTGGGTGAGGGTGAGCACCCCCTCGTCGACCAGCGCCAACATTGTCACCAACGAGAACTGCACCATGGGCATTCCCGATGCTGCCTTTGCGCATCCGCCCTGCTTGTCCTTGAGCTGGTGGGGCGCATGGTCGGTTCCGATGGTGGTGATACGCCCATCGGCGAGCGCCTTTCGGAGCGCCTCGCGGTCCTCGGGGCGCTTGATGGCGGGGTTGCACTTGATGAGCGCTCCTTTCTCCTGATAGTCGAGATGCGAGAACCAAAGGTGGGCTATGACGGCCTCGGCCGTTATCTGGGGCAATGTGCTTGTGGGCTCATCGCTTGCGGGTTCAAACAGCTGGAGCTCCTTTTCGGTAGTGACGTGGGCCACATGGAGGCGCGTACCAAACTGGCGCGCCAGGTTGACGGCGAGCGCCGAGCTCTCGTAACAAGCCTCCTCAGAGCGTATGAGCGGGTGCAGCATGATGGGTGGGTCGTCGCCATAGGCCTCTTTCATGCGCTTCATGTTCTCGTTGATGAGCGTCGAATCCTCACAATGCGTCATCACGGGCAGGCCCAAGGCGGCACAGGTCTTGAACACCTCGATGAGCGACCCGAGCTTATCCACCAGCATGCCTCCCGTGGAGGCGCCCATAAACAGCTTGATGCCTGGCAGCCGGGTCTTGTCGAGTTTGGAGTAATCGGCCACGTTATCGCTCGTGGCGCCATAGTGGAAAGCGTAGTTGACGTGGCTTTCCTCGTGCCCGCGCCGCATCTTGTCGTCCCACGCCCCTTGCGTGGTGGTTTGCGGAACGGTGTTGGGCATATCGAAGAACGACGTCACACCGCCATAGGCGGCCGCCCTCGACTCACACTCGATGTCGGCCTTGTCGGTCAGTCCGGGCTCACGGAAGTGCACATGACTGTCGATCACGCCGGGCAACACAAAACACCCCGTGGCATCCAATCGGTTGTCGAAGATGCCACGGGGTGTTTCCTTTCCTTTCACGACCTCCACGATGCGGTCGTCCTCAATGATTACGGAGCCTTCGAATATCTCGCCTTCGTTGACGATCTGGCCTCCACCAATGATAGTTCTCATTGCTATATGGGTTTGTGCGAGCCTTTCGGCGCTATTGGCCCGAGGCGCTTCTAAACCTCGCGCCCGCTTGGCTCGCCTTGAATAATCATTCCGTTTGAGCAGCAGCCTCGCCCCATTATTGTTTCGGGGCGGCCATTTGCGCGGGCGTAGGCCCGTCCTGAGGTGGCGCCACCTGCTGCATGGGCGCCTGTGCCGGCATATCCTTCATGCCGTTCATGATGTTCTGGTTTTCCTGCGCGGCTTGGTAATACTCCTTCACCTGCGGGTCGTTCTTGAACTTTTCCGTGGCCTTGCTCATGATGTCCTCGATCCAAGCGTCGAGCATGGGCACCTCATAGCGGTTGATGCATGTGTTGATAAACACGTAGGGACCCAGCACGTTGTCGAAGTTCTCGGTGATAAACGAGGTGACGAGCTTGTCCATCTTCGCGTTGATCTCGGCGTCCTCACGCGCCAATCGGGCGTTTACCACCTCCATGTCGCTACCGTTCATGATGGCCTGGTCGTGCTTATGCACCAGCTCAACGCTTTGGTTGGTGAGCTGCGTGAACTTGCTTCTGAAATCCGACAACTTCTCGTTGAGCGGTGTTCCGGTGACGCTCTCCTGTGTGTTGTCGATCTTCACCTGTATATCGCCGCTCTCGAGCACCACGGGCAGTCCGCTTGTCTCGTTGAGGAAGATGGTTCCCACGCGCACCGAGTCGATGGACCCCTCAAACTGGAACTGTCCATGCACAACGTCGCACGAGTCGAGGTTTTTCAGGGTGGTGTCCTTAAACACCTTCAGGTACAACTTCTGCCCATCGAGCGTTGATACGTTCGACGTTCCGTTGATGTTGAAGGTGCTGGCGCAAGAGGTGAAAGCCATCAGGCTGGCAATGGCATATAAGACTTTATTCATATAACGGTTCTGTTCAAGCAACACAAAGATACGATGTATTTAGGAAGGTTGGAAATAAATTTTAGCAATTTAAACGTATCACCTACTCTTTTATGTTTTTTTTGGAAAGTTCATGGTCGAGCCTGTGCATGGTGTACACCTCGAGCACTGCGGCGATGAGCAGCAACACCACCCACTTATTGTAGACGTAAGTGAGGTAGTCGAGATAATTGCCAAACAGGGGCTTGAAGAATCCCCACGCCGTATCGACCATGAGTATGCCCGACACCACAAAGAGGATGTCGGCCAAGCTCTGTATGTGTTTGAGGCGTCGGATGGAGAGCTCCTTGCCCTCGTAAGCCTGCATCATCTGCATGAGGGCGAACATGAAGGCTCCCAGGAGGAACACCCAGCAGACTATTTGCTGCTGCCACATAAACACGAAGCATCCTGCGCCAATGACCATGAGCGCACCGCCTACAAGAAAAACAAGTGATTGGATTTTACTGAGCTGTTTCATCGTAATCGTTGGTTTCGGCCGACTCGTCAACGCCGGGCTGGCGGTCGGTGCTGAGCACAAAGATGTCCTCGTCGTCGGCTTTCATGAAGTATCGCTCGCGCGCAATCTTCTCTATCTCCTTGTGGTTGCGCTGCACGGCGCGCAACCGCCTGACGATGGCTTCGTTCTTTTGGTTGTAGGCCTTAATCTCGTCCTTCAACTCGCTGATCTGAAGGTCGTACTTAAACCTACGCATCAAGCTGTTGTCGTCGATAAAACCGACGACAGCCACGCCCACCACAATCGTGATAAGGTACTTGTAGCGCGACAGGATGTTCAAAACGAAGTTGATCTTGCTGCTCATTCTCTTTGGTATAAGTCGATGCAAAGTTAATGCAAATCAACGGAAAAAGCAAAAGAAATCTTTTTTTTGTTTTGCCCTTCTCGCAATTTACACTAACTTTGCAAAGAGAAATCACCATATTACACATGACTGACAACTACATTGTTTCGGCGCGCAAGTACCGCCCGATGACGTTCTCGTCGGTGGTGGGACAAGAGGCCCTGACCACCACGCTCAAGAACGCCGTGAAGAGCGGAAAGCTGGCCCACGCCTACCTGTTCTGCGGACCGCGAGGAGTGGGCAAGACAACCTGCGCCCGCATCTTCGCCAAGGCCATCAACTGCTCATCGCCCACCGCCGACGGCGAGGCTTGCAACGAGTGTGAGAACTGCAAGGCGTTCAACGAGGGGCGCTCGATGAACATCTTTGAGCTCGACGCAGCCAGCAACAACTCGGTGGAAAACATCAAGACGCTGATGGAGCAGACCCTGATTCCGCCCCAGGTAGGCAAGTACAAGGTGTTTATCATCGACGAGGTGCACATGCTCTCCACAGCGGCCTTCAACGCTTTTCTGAAGACCCTGGAGGAGCCACCCCAGCACGTCATATTCATTCTCGCCACCACCGAGAAGCACAAGATTCTGCCCACCATCCTCTCGCGCTGCCAGATTTACGACTTTGAGCGCATGACGGTGCCCCGCATCATCGACCACCTGAAGATGGTGGCGGCGAAAGAGGGCATCAGCTACGAGGAGGAGGCGCTCAACGTGATTGCCGAGAAGGCCGACGGCGGCATGCGCGACGCGCTGTCGATCTTCGACCAGGTGAACAGTTTCTGCCAAGGCAATGTTACCTACGAGAAGGTGCTCGAGGACCTCAACGTGCTCGACGCCGACAACTATTTCCGCATCATCGACCTGTCGCTTGAAAACAAGGTGAGCGATATCATGGTGCTGCTCGACAGCATCATTGCCAAGGGTTTCGACGCGGGCAACCTCATCAACGGACTGGCCTCGCACGTGCGCAGCGTGATGATGGCGCGCGACGCCCAAACGCTGCCCCTCCTGGAGACCAGCGAACGCCAACGCCAGCGCTACCAGGAGCAGGCCAAGAAGTGCCCGCTGCCCTTCCTTTTCAAGGCGTTGAAGATCATGAACGAGTGTGACGTGAACTACCGACAGAGCAGCAACAAACGCTTGCTGGTGGAGCTGACGCTCATTCGTGTGGCGCAGATCACGCAGCCCGACGACGATGACGCGGCGGGGGCGGGGCGCAGCCCTAAGCGTTTGAAATCCCTGTTTAAGAACCTCATGAACACCCAACCCAAAACGGCAGCGCAGGTGGCCGGGGCTGGGAAGACCCTTGCAAGGGCGGCCCAGCAAAAAGCCGCTCACTCTACCGATGTGCCCAAGACTGAACCCGTAGCGGCCGAGGCTCCCAAGGCGGCGCCAGCGCCAACAGCCCATATCGCAGGACCGCTGGGCAACGTGCGACTCAACATCAAGGGACCGGGCAACATTACCTTCAACGACCTGAGAAGCAAACCCAAGGCACCCGACTACCTAAAGACGTTTACGCCCGACGATGGCAAGGAAACCAAGGAACAGCAATCGGCACAGGCCGGCCAGCCGTTTACCGAGGAGCAGCTCTGCATGGAGTGGACGCTGATGTGCAACCGCATGCCGCAACGACTGGTGGGATTGGCGGCCCGACTGAAGAACATCACGCCCCACATTACCTCCTACCCCAACATCGAAGCGGTTATCGACAACGAGATATTGCTGCAACAGGTGAACGAGATTCGGGGCAACATACGCGCCACCATGCGCAAGACGTTGCACAACGGCAGCATCGAACTGACGTTGCGCCTGGCCGAGCCTTCGGAGATGAAGCGGGTGTATACCAAGCGCGAGTTGTTCGACCATCTTCGCCAGAACAACCCGGCCATCGAGAAACTGAGGGCCGCGCTCAGTTTGGAGCTGGCATAAGTCACCACTCGGACCACATAACACGACCTACCACGCCACCGCACTTTTCCTCATCCTGGAAAGGTGCGGTGGTGTGGTTTCGGAGCCATGGGAAAGCCCAAAAATCCCCAACAATCTATAGTGAGAACTACACGCTTCTTTTCCACGAAAGAAATATTTGGCCAAAATACGCCATTCTTAGCGCATTCGCATAACGCCCTGACAGTCAACACGTTGCGCTCGCAATTCAACATTTCACGCTCCACGCCCCACATTACGTCTCACCGTTTGGCATGTTTCGCACCACGATACCTACCTAACGGCAATGCGAAACATGGTCTTTTGGGCCTCGAAACATGGCTTTCCGCAACGCCTTTAGGCATGTTTCGCAACGTCGTGGCTCAGAAGAGCCGCCTCAATCGCATAAAAACGCAGTTTTCGCACGCTATTTCACACCGAAAAGCATGCACAGTTTTTTCAGAACTTTCTGAACATTTTGGCCTGTCGCACCTCGCGGCAACAACAAAAAAAACCGACCATCGAACAGCGCGAGGGGTGCTCGCCTGCCGATCATCGGTTTTCGGAAGTGTTTTATCAAGTATTTAAGAATTATATAAGTTGTAAGCCCATGTCGGCACATTCGCGACGCATCTCGTCGGGCCAAATGCTGGCCTGTATCTCGCCAATGTGGGCTTTGTGGAGCAGCACCATGCACAAGCGGCTCTGGCCGATGCCACCACCAATGCTCAGGGGCAGCTTGTCGCCCAACAGTTGCTGGTGGAAATAGAGCTTCTCGCGCGCTTCCTCGCCTTCGAGCTGCAGCTGGCGCAGCAGGGCTTCCTTGTCGACACGGATACCCATGGAGCTCAACTCGATGGAGCGTCCCAGCACGGGGTACCATATCAGGATATCGCCATTGAGACCCTCGCGACCATTCTCGGCCACCGTCGACCAGTCGTCGTAGTCGGGGGCGCGGCCATCGTGCTTCTTACCGTCGCTCAGACGGCAACCGATGCCCTCTACAAACACGGCGCCATACTTCTCGCAGATGGCATCCTCGCGCTCCTTCGGCGAGAGGTCGGGGTACATATCGAGCAGCTCCTGACTGTGGACGAAATGAATGTCGCGCGGCAGGAAGGGCTTCACCTGCGGGAACGTCTCACACGTGAGGTACTCCGTGCGCAGAATGGCGGCGTAGATGCGGCGCACCACATTCTCCAAAAAAGCGAGCGTGCGGTCGCCCTCGGTGATGACAGCCTCCCAGTCCCACTGGTCCACATAGAGCGAGTGGAGATTGTCGAGCTCCTCATCGGCGCGAATGGCATTCATGTCGGTGTAGATGCCGTAGCCCGGCTCCACCTTGTATTCAGCCAGCGTCAGGCGCTTCCATTTGGCCAGCGAGTGAACCACCTCAGCGCGGGCCTCACCCATGTCCTTGATGGGGAAGGTGACGGGGCGCTCCACACCATTGAGATCGTCGTTGATGCCCAGACCCTGCAACACAAAGAGGGGGGCGGTAACACGGCGCAGACGCAACTCCGTGGAGAGGTTTTGCTGAAAGAATTCCTTAATCTGCTTAATGCCCAACTCGGTTTGGCATGTGCCCAAAAGGGCTTGGTAAACCTGGGGCTTTATCACTTTGCTCATGGCTGTTATGCTGTCTTTTTACGTTCCTTAGATGGAATAATCACACTAATTCACATGCAAAGGTAATCATTTGCCGTTAATATGCAAGGATTTATCTGCCTATTTTCTGCAAAATGACAGATTTTTTATTATTCTTGTAGCGTTTTGCAATAATTATGCAATACATCACAGTATTGGGGATAGGAGTTTTAACTATATTTTCATTCTTATTTAAGGGGAAATGGTTATCTTTGCACGCAAATTCAGCTAACAACAAACATCACTCATGAAACGACTATCTACTTTAGCATTGTCGCTGATGGCGGCATGCATGCCCGCATTGGCCGACAACACCACCCAGTCGGTGAGCCAAGTTACCAGAGCCGTGACACTCGACAAGGATGTGGACTACCACGTCACATCGGCCACGCCCTTCACCACCACGGGTAGCATCAACCTCACCAACACCGACCACGCCGTCATTATTCTCGACGCCCTGAAGCCATCGCTCGCGCTCAACCAACTGGCCTTCATCACCATCAACGGCGAGCAAGCCGTAAACGGCAAGAACTGCCAGGTGAAGATCTACAACCGCGGAGCCATCATCATGCCCTACGGAGCCGACTTTAAGCCGCTCACCGTGTACACGGAGCCCAACTTCAAAGGTGAGAGCTGCAACAATTTCAACACCGGCAACTCGGGCGGATTCATGCAGACGCTCAGCAAGGACCAGCTCAACAACCGCATCAAGAGCTTCCGACTGAAACGCGGATACATGGTGACCTTCGCGCTCAAAGAGGGCGGACGCGGATACAGCCGCTGCTTCGTGGCCGACAAGGCCGACATCGAGGTAAACCTGCCCGCGCTCATGCGAAACCGCATCTCTTCGTACCGATTGTTTAAGTGGAACGATGTGTCGAAGGCCGGACTGGCCAACGATACGCGCTGGGAGTCGAACGACGCGCTCAACACGCAATGGTGCTATAGCTTCGGTCTTGGCGAAAATACGGGCATAGACCGCGAGTGTGTGCCCCACCACATCTATGAGGACTGGCCCAATGCGGCAGCGTGCGGCAGCGTAAACTACACAACCTCGTCGCCCAACATGAAGACCAACAACGAGCCGCGCAACACGTCCGACGACCACCCGCAGACACTCGACGAGATTCTGAACAACTGGGAGTCGCTCATGCGCACCGGCCAACGCCTCTGCACACCGTCGTCGTGGGACGGAAGCTCTGGCTTCAACCAGCAATTCCTCGACTCTATCGACGCCCGCGGATGGCGCTGCGACATCCTCGACATACACGCTTATTGGGCTATGGGATCGTTCTACTCGCTCAACGGACTGTACCAAAACGCACACCGCCCCATTTGGGTTACCGAGTGGTGCTGGGGTGCCTCTTGGAACAATAACGGTGCCTTTGCCAACGGCGTGACCGAGGCGCAGAACGCCGACAACGTGATGAACATCTGCAACCTCATGAACAGCTGGGACTACGTGGAGCGTTACGCCTATTGGAACAGCGAGCGCGACCCGTCGAAAATCTACAAGAACGGAGCGCTGACAGAGTGTGGCAAGCGCTACGCCGCCATGAACCCCGGACTGGGCTACAACAGCAAGGTGGGCACCTACGTGCCCAGCAACCCGCGCACATACAGCCCCTACAACCTCGAGCTGTCGTTCCGCCCCGACAAGAGCATCGCTACGCTCACATGGGGAGAGAAGAACGGTGAACTCAACGACTCAATGTGGATTGAGCGCAAGGTGGGAACCGACCGAAACGCCGTATTCGAGTACTATAAGAACGTAGACCTCGCAGAGGATGCTTCAAGCTACACCTTCCGCGACACCGTCACCACATCGGGCTACTACACGTACAGAGTGGCCATCCGAACTTTCAACAACCGCCTGCTCTACACCAACGAGGTGACCAACAGCATCGACGGAACAACATCGGTGGGCAAGGATGAGCAGCACGGAGCACTGCAGTATGGCACGGTAACGACGGGTTCGTCGAAGGAGGGATACCTCTATTTCGACAACACCTTCGATGAGCAGCCTGCCATTGTGTTTGGTAGCCTCAGCAATCGCACGAGCAGCATGATGCCTATGGAGCGTGTGTCGAACGTGTACACCACAAAGACGGCCACGGACGAGCGCGTGTATTCGTTCTTCCGCTACAGCGTCTACCCCTTCAACCAGACAAAGAGCACAAGCATGAAGACCGACTTCTACAACGACTATACCGACTACACCTCTTATATAGTGGCCAAGGTTGGAACGGGAAAGATTGGCAACCTTAGCTATGAGGCTGGCATATCGAACAACTGCTCGGCCGACGACACGGTGAGCGTGGCCTTCACCGAGGCCTTCGACGAAGCTCCCGTGGTGCTCGCAACGCCCATTATGGCCATCTCATCCACTGAGCGATACCCGGTGTTGCCGCGTGTGTTCGACGTAACAGCCAAAGGTTGCAAGGTGGTGTTGCAGCGTCAGCAGGCGCTCATCGACAAGAAAGAGCTCAGGCGCACGCTGAAATTCTCATACGTGGCCATCGAGAAGGGCCAGACAAACGATGGGAATGGCAAGCTCATCACCGTGAAAGACACCACCATGAGCTTCAACTCGAAGGTTACGCTGAAGGATGTGTCGTTTGGCGAGAAGCTTGAGGAGGCCACCTTCCTCGTGCAGATGCAAACGCTCAACACTCCGGCACTTGCCGTGCTCCGCACACGTCCGGTAAGCCTCTACCAAGACGCCGACTCGGTGGGTACACGCGTACGCTTGCAGATCGACGACACCAGCAAGGCCAAAGCGCCCACAAACAAAACTCCCTGGGAGGAGCGCATCGGATGGGTTGCCATCAGCAAAGACAGCAAGTTTGTTACGGCCATCAAGGGCGTAACCGACAACAAGGACTACGACACACGCCGCGTGGTTTACACCATCAACGGTGTGATGACCGGAAAAGACCTCAACCAACTGCCGGCTGGCATCTACATCGTCAAGGAGAACGGGGTGACACGCAAGGTAATGAAGAAGTAAGGAAACTTTCACAACCTCCAAATAGCAAAGGCTTGACCACGTGTCGAGCCTTTGTCATTTAACCCAAGACGGTCATTAGATTTCAATTCTTGTTAGTGTTTGTTTCGAGCAGGTTGCGACATTCGAGTTGAAGCCATAGCGGGCTATGGCGAAACGCGAATGGAAGCAAGATGCCGAAAGAAACGCTGACAAGAGTTGGAAAGAAGCCATAACCCAAGTTTGACCCTCTAATCTCATTTTTCCATAAGAATCAGTAGATTGG